>ENA-ORXT01006714-ORXT01006714.1-marine-metagenome-genome-assembly--contig:-NODE-6714-length-10588-cov-8.469318_pt1 | contig 10588 bp, 12 predicted proteins | sample MGYA00237868_ERZ511482 | MGnify/ENA metagenome assembly ERZ511482
TGGGGGGGTGGTGCCCGCGCGTGGCAGTGATCAGCAGCTGAAGTCGCCCGTTGGGACCCGCTCGTCGGGTCGGCCGCGTGCCCCGCGTGGGCGGGTGGGCGCGCGGGCGAGCCGCGGTGCAATTCACTGTCTTTTCCGAGCGAGCGGCGGGCCGTGGGGGGCGCCCGCGTCGCCCGCCCCGCCGCCCGCCGTCATTTCCTGTTGTCACCCGTGCGGCCTCTGCGTCGGGGAGAGGGGGGGGGGGGTGGGGGGGGGGGGGACGGCCCCAGGCGATGGGGCGAGTGGCGATGCCGCCGCCCCGCGTGGCAGGCAGCGCGGCCGCAGTCGACGGTTGCGGCAGAGCTGGAGGGGTGGGGGTTGTGGCGAGCCAAACGGGCGCTCCTGCACGGGATCGTTTGCATCGCTGCTTCTTTACCTTTTTTGACATTCCTTTGGACCAACTTTCTGAGGTGGCGCGCGCCGAGGCTGTCCGTTGCGCTTGCGCCCTCTTTAATTTTAAAAAAGAGAAATCCTCAGCTGGATTGCGAGGGCTCACTTGTAAATTCGGCGCACATGAAAAAGGAGCAAATGTAGCCCTCGTTAGAGAAACAATAGGGCCTAAATGTTTTAGCACGTGTGGCGTTGCCGAACGGAAAAAGCCAAGAGGTCCTCCCTCGCTGTCTGCACCACCCCGGCTGGCCCTCTGTCACACCAGTGGCTCCCGACGGTCCCGTGGTGGCGGTCTCAGCCTCCATGGCAGTCGAAAGTGGTCGCAGGCAACGCCCCCTGACGCGACAAACGGGTCAGTCAGAGACATCAAGCGCCCCACTTCTCATCGGATTGTTCCTCTTCCTCCTCTTGGTCCTCTGCGTTGGCAGGTACCTGAGGCGCCAACTCGTCTGGCGGCGGACGCCACCCCGGTGGCGGCTCCTCTTCATCCTCCTGCTCCAAATCGGAAGGCCTTGACGCCGGGTGGTGCGCACCGGCGTCTGCGGTACGGGAAGGAGATCCACCCCGTCTGCACCCCGGGATGGTGCTAAGGGAGGCATTTCCAGTGGATGGCGTCGTGGAAGCTGCGGCGACGTCACGACATTTTTGCTCAGCGGCTGCGGCCTCCAACATCCGGTCGCGAAAACGGCAGAGGTGGTCGCTCCGGGACGTTCGGAGGCCCTTAATTTTGGCGTTCATGCTGTCGTGGAGTGTGGCATGTTGGAGCCGGTCCTCAGCAGTCCGCGCCGACTGGAACCCCGCGATGGCGGCGGCACGACGGTACATGGCAATGTCCAACTCTTGTACGTAGGTGGTCCCGCCCAGGTGAGGGCCGCCTTGACATCCGCGCACTGGCGCCACCTCCCACGCGGAAATTTCTTGCTGCGCTGCCGCCTTGACGGCCGCGCGCTGGCTATCGTTGAGCAAGTTGCGCGCTTGAGCGCATGCCATTCTCTTGACAATTCGTCTGGCGGCCGCTCTCTGGCAGTCCAGCTTCCGCTTGCGGCTGCTCGCGCCGACCAGCCGTGGGTCTGCGGCCGGCAGGGGGGTGTGCTTGGGGTGCGCGTCCCACTGTGCCGCCAAACCCGTCCCCGGTCGGGGTGGTGGTGGTGGTTGAGACAGAGAGGGGGATGCGAGGGTAGGCAACCTGCCCGCCACGGTCGACCTCACCGCTTGGTAGTGGGTGGACCCCGTGGTCTGATCGATAGCCGCAGGCCAGTCGACTACGATCGCGTCGGGGTTGCCATTTTGCAACGCCGGCGCGCTCGCAGCGGTGTTGTTGCCCTCCTCCTCTTCGGCAGCCGCCCCCGTCTCTTGTCGCCGCCGCTCGAGACGGTGGTCGACCATCCACGCCTCCAAAGCAGCGCCCCGCGCATGCGCGAAATCGACCATCTCTGGACTGACCTCGGGGGCGTCCTCCAGCGCTTGCGCCCACGAGTCCCATAGGATGGGGCGCCCGATAGCATTCGGGTAGTGGAGGGGTCCCTCGCCGTCGTCGAAGCCAGGTTCATCACCACGCTCTTCGTAGCCGAAAGGGTAGAGAAAATCGACGGGGTGCGACGTGAGGGGAAGGTCCAGGTCAATAAAAGGACTCAGATCTGGCGGGTACTCCGGATCAGGCGACGTCTCGTGGACGATGGAAGGAGCGTTGGGAATGAGGGGGGCTTGCTGAGGCACAATGGCGTCCTCGTCGGGGTCACCCGGGGCACCTCCGTCACCGTCTGGCACCTCCGCGTCTGGTGTCGGATTTGGGGCGGCTGGAGGCGGCGGGGAGTGGCGGTCCATGACGACCTGTCGTTGACTTCCGGCTCACCTCCACACCCAAGAGAGGCGGGCGCGTCAGCAGGTCACGACCAAGGAGGTAAAGCATAATAGGGTATCAGTCCTCATTGGAAGCGAGTGCAGCCACCGTTCTCGTTAGACTAGCTGTCCATGACCGTGTACGGACGCATCCATGTCCCTAGCTACTGCTTCTCGAATGAGATGGCTGTTCAAGATCGGCAGGACAGCCTCTATCGTCCACGGCACCCCTATTGCTTACCTTGATGCGCAGGTGCCGTTGACACCCCGAGCGGCTCAACTAAAGGGCACGCCGCGTCCGTGTCGATGACCAGTACGGAAGCAGGCGGGACATGCACTCGTACGCATCCACCGGCGGGGATAGTATGTGGCGTGCCGCAGTGCTTCTTATCACATGCGCCATGCCGCGCTGCGCCCACGCGAATGAAACGCAAGGCCATGCCGGTGCGGCCGCCGCGGTTGTGCTGAAACAGCAGTGCGCGGCATCGTGCCGACGGTACGACGGGCCCCCTCCTCCCACACCGGCTTGACCGCCCCCGGCGATAGGCGCCGGTGGAGGCAGGCGCAGACACACGAGCCGCGCTCGGGTGGGACATGTACTTACACGCTGAGCGAAACACGGCGTACCCGCCTCCCACTGCTGCACTGCGGCCAAGACAGGGGTTTTTCGAACGCCCCGCCCGAGCGAGAGGGGGGCGTGTGGAAGACCCTCGAAACGAGATGAAAAAACCCACTCGCATTGGCTCCCAGTCCCTCCCACCCCAAAAGTGATGGAAGCGAGGCGACCCGTGCCATTATCCGCACGATGGTTGTTCGGGCCGGCCGAGTCTGTCACCAATGTCTGGCTCCACGACTCCCCTCGCCCACATGCTGCTTTTGCTCCCGTTGATCTCGGACCCATACCCCCTCACACTGTTTCTCTCGCGTGGAGATTCCCGGTTAGGCGTTTTCCAGGCTGGACGCCGTGTGGTGGGTTCGGGCCCCGCACGATGCGGTCGGCGAGGGGGCGGCACAGCGTATGCCTGCGACGGATTGGGGGCGGGCTCGGCAGCCGCACAAACGCAGCTGACAGGGATCAGCAGAGCGCGCCGACGACAGGGAGCACCAAATGGGGGCATGCAGTCCTGCCGCCTCTCCCCGAACGCCCCGAATGTTGGCCTACTTCTAGACGTCCCTACTTGCCCACTGTTTTGGGTAGCCGCAGAGGGCAGCCAGGCTGGATTGGCGCCACGCAGGACGCTGCCACGCGGCCTCCGCCCAGCGCGCAGCACCGCGCGTCGCTTGTCGCTCCTGTCATGCATTGTTGCTCCACTGCGCCAATAAAAGAAAGGAGTCGCCGTCGCGTCACAGCCCCAGATCTCGACCGCGGTGTTTGCGCGCCGCCATGGCCCTGTGGGCCCGCCAGGTCAGAAACGGCTGGCGGGGGTGCCGCCGAGGTGGATCGCTGCGCCATCGCCGTGACACATGACACTGTCATTGATCGCGCCACTGGCAGCCCCCCACGTGGCGGCGATGTCCGGCCTCACGCCAGACGCGCTGGTCCCCCGCGCGCACCGACCGCGGCGTGCACGCGCGGAGTGCTGGGCCCCTCCAGAGCCTGAGCATCAACGGCCAGCGGGCGGTGTGCGCGGTTCGTGTCGAGGCGCGCCCTCCCCCTTTTCTGCCTCTTGAGGCAGACTACCCCGTCTGCGCCTGCGTCCGCACCCGCGCACCAATGGGAGCCTGGAGGGGGCCCCACCCTGCAACGATAACGAGCCCACCGTGTGTTCACGCCTCACGGGTATGGATACACCGCGGACGCCCAAGGAGGCGGTTGCGCCGCACTCGCACACGCTGAGCCCCCCGAGGCACACCGCGCGCGAGGCACCGCAGGAGAGGTCCAATGGCGCCTGAGGAGGCGATCAGCATGGCACAAGACGGCGTGCGCGGGCCTCGACCGTCGCGCGTCACGGAATGGGCGAGGCGTGGAGGGTGTGGGAGCCGGGCGACCGACGGTCAACCACGTCGCGCCCGTTTTTTCGCCCCCCACACAAAAAAAAACCAACGGGACTCGCGCGGACGGGTGACGGCGATTGGGCGCGTAGAGCGAATGGCTGGGACATCCGACAAGGCGATGGACACCAGCGCACAAAGTGGGGGGGAAAACGGTCCCGTGATGCAGGCAAAAAGGAGGACCAGAGAAACAAACAGATGGGGAGCCAACGGCAAGCAACGGGGGGACCGCCGAACATCCTCTTCCTGCCGCTGCCGCCCCTCTCGCAGCTGCCGCACGTCCCACCTACAACTTCCGCGACCAGGCAGACGCGCCACAAGGGATTCACCGTGTCGGGTACACGCCCGACGGTCGTCGACCTCCAACGCGCAGCACCCGTCGTGGAGGTCAGCCATCGCCCCCCTCTTCCAACCATCGTCCCCATCTTCGTACTCGCGCGGCAGCGTTCGTCCCTCCCCAAGGGGACCGTGGTGTCGGTCCGCTCCAGCCAACGGCGACGCAGTGGCACCGACGGGGGGAAAGGGTGCCCACCCCGCCGCAAAGGCAGCGACGCCCCAGCCTAGCGCGTCCCCCGGTCACCGGGGACCAGAGACAGTCCCGCGCGGTCTGCTGCATCACGGTGATGCAGCATCACGGTGATGCAGCAGACCGCGCGGGACTGTCTCTGACCCGCACCCAGGCGCAGGACCGCCCCCGCCCCGACGGGAGGGTGGCGCCGCCCCTGGTGACCGCCTAACACAGGGCGCGGTAGCTGCGCCCGTCACGCCGCCGCACCCCCCCGCCTGAGAGCGGCCGGCATACCATGCATAAACCTGGAGACGGCGCACCGTGACCAATCGTTACGTCCGGGACCGAGGTAACGACTGGTTCAGAATGAAAGTAAGAACAGGCAGATCCAATGGGAGGGTTAGCGAAAAGGTAAGTGTTGGTTCTCGTGCGTCCTCCGAAAACCAATACAGACGACGGTCTAAAAGCTGACAGATGTTGCATTAGTTGCATTACATAGAGCTGAATGATTAGAAACTAACGCATTAAAGCGCCGCATCGACTCGGGTGCGCGATCGTGTGCGCGCGGCGCGGGCAGTACCCGCCTAGAGGATACGCTTCGGCGAACATGGCGTTGCCATACCTAGCCTTGCGGATCGAAAGCAAACGAAAAGCGGCCAGAGACAGGCTGCCGCTAGCACGCTTCAAATCGTGCAACTACGCGTCACGTGACGTGGGTGGCGAGGGACGTCGGCGCAAAGATGCAGAAGACGGCCCGGAAAAGTGTGCGGACTGTCCCCAGCGGGAGCACCCATCCCACACCGCCTCCTCCTGGGTTGGCCACAGCGCGACCTGAACATTGCTCGTCATTCCCCCTGTCCCCCTCGCCCAGTGTGCGTCCCGGACCACATCGTCATCACTGCCAAGTTCCGACAGCGGCAGCGGTACGGTAGAGGAGGGCACCGTGACGGTGATATTTCCTCCCGCCTCCGCCACTGCAGCGCAGCAGCGACTTCCTTCCGGCTGCCAGATGACTGAGGAGGAGGACGATTCACCATCCCAGACGGCGTCAGCCGACGTTGATGTGCTGGCCGCTGTGGTGGGGCCCTACTCTCCGACGCCGGCGTGGGCTTGCCCTGTGCGCCTAATGCACACCGGGTAGGAGTGGCGGCCCCTGCCAGGCGGTGGTCAGTCCTGGACGAAAGAACCCAAGGCAGACCATTTCTTCGACACGTTTACGGGGACTGGAGAAGACCAGAGGGGCCACTTTGTTGTTTGCTGCCGAGTGTGCGCTTTCGAAGGGGCGACGACGACGTACCTGCTTCGTGGCGGCAAGACAAGCAGCGCGTGGAAGCATTTCGACCTCGTGGCGAGATCCCGCCTGTCGAGCGGCATCCAGCGCAGCAACATGCTGCCAAGGCTACCTACCGGTCGGCAGCCAACGACGCCCCTAAAGCGGCTGGACGTGCGTCGGGCGGCCCCATTTCAGGGTACCTGACGGTTTCCCGCAACAAGGTCATGAGCTCTGTAAAAGCTCATCCTCGCCACGTGCGCTTCGTCCTAATGCTCTTCACGACGCTGTCGCCCTTTGCTATGTCGGGGAATGCGTACTTGTTGGAATTTGTGCGTGGGCTAGGCGTGCCCTATTCCACCCCGTCACCGTCTGGCGTGCGTGACGTCCTGCTGGAAGTATTTCTCTTCATCTACGATCGCCTTTGGGACGATGTCCGGCAGCTCCTGGGTCGGTACCGGGGGCTACCATTTTTTCACCTCGTCACGGACCTGTGGACCGAGCGCCACGGCTCTGGATCTTACGGGTCGCTCGTTCTGCGGTGCGTCAACCCCGACGGGTTTGTGATGCGTGAGCTACATTTTTGCTTCACGCTCTTCTCGGGAAGACACGACCACAAGACCATAGATAAGTGGTTGTTGCAGCAGCTGGCACGGTTTGTTGCCCGCCCGCAAGACATCAGCTCTTTCACAACGGACTCGGGCAGCAACGTCAAGAAGGCCCTGCGGCAGCTGTGGCCGAGGTTGAATCCGTGTGGGGCTGATGCCATTCACTTGGCCTTCAGGGCCGCGCTGGGGGCAACCACCGAGTCGGCGGCTGCCCGTGATGCTCGCACGGACGCCGCCACAACGCCAAGGACAGGTAGCAGAAATCCGGCGGCGAGCGAGCTGCTAGGCCGGACTCGCAAGACGGCGGCGCACTTCCACAAATCGCCGGCAAGCGTTTCGATGCTCAACTCTGCGCCACTGGCGGGCGATGATTGCGCCGGAAAGCTGCTGACGGAGTGTCCAACTAGGTGGGGCTCGACATATCTCTTCCTTGTTTGACATTTCACCCTGATGCCGCGGCTGATCGGTTTTGGGAAGCTGCGGAATCAAACGGCTACCTAAGAGCGGCTGTGCATCGCGCGGGGGAACTGGGAGCCGCTGCGCCACCTTACTGGGGTCCTGCAGCCATCTTACGAGGCGTCAAATGCCGTACAAAGCGCGTCAGCCACAGTGGCCGAGGCGTTTGAGCTGGTCTCTCGACTGCAGAGGACGATGCAGGTGACGTCGTACACGTGCCCCACCGACTACTCCAAGCCGCTTGCGGTTGGACGCGACGCCATCCTCGCGTTCTTGGACGCGGACAAGGGCGGGATGGACGTCATGGAGCTGGAAGGTCGCTTTTGCAAGCACGAGCAGGTGTACGTCAAGCGTACACGAAATGCTTCAACTTTGTGACCTAAAGCAGCGACGTATGTGTCCTTGCTTCAAGACGAGCTGGATAAGCGATTTTTCAACAAGACGGAAACCACCAAGAATTGGCTGATGAACGACGCAGTTTTGTCTGCGACACTCGTTACGCCCGGTAGTGGGTCGATGCTGAAGAAGTTTTCCACACGTGAAGGCCAAGATGACGCGATGGACTGCGCGCACGCTGCTGGAAGGTCGACGAGCTCGCACCTGCTGGACGATCACCCGGCGCCACCTTTGCGACGTGGAAAACTTGAGGGCGAGCGCAAGAAGTGCCGCACGTCATTGATCGGGTGGGACTCGGAGGAGAGCCAGGGGGCTTGTGACGACACGCCACACGAGCTGGCCACGCAGAAGCTAGACCACTTCCTGAAGACGAGCGTCCCTGCAGACTACGACGGTGCTCTGAGGTTTCGGAATGCACGCCGAGATGAATACTCGCTGCTTCATCTCGTTGCTTGCTTGCCTCTCGGGGCTTCCGGGTCATACGTGGCGTCAGAGCGCGATTTCTCCGTCGCTGGTCTTGTATTGCGCGAGGACCGGTCAACGCTGCTAGCCGAGCATCTGGAGACACACTGCCTTGTGCGATTTAACGCGCACCTGCTGCTGTCAGACCTGTCGCTAATCCCTCCCTCATGCCAAGCCGTGCGTTTATCTGCACGCACTGACATGCAGCCGCTGGCCAATGACATGCATTCCGGTTGAGCCATGGCGGAGGATTCATCAGAGAGTGACAGCGATATGTATTTTGGGGAGTCCGACGTTGACGACGGTGCCTTTTAGGCTGTTGTGTGGGGATTTAAGAGTTTTCCGTGGCTTGCACTGTTTCAATGTTTGGAGGAGTCTGTAGTCTTTTCTTATCACCTTGCTTGGGAGAGCACAACTGGCCTGGGCTGTCACTTGTCTTCGTTTTTGTTTTTTTTCCCGCTCGTTCCCGGGCCCGTTTGAAGACGCCGCAGGTATTACCGCAGATGCTGAAACGGTGCGCGCCATGTGTGCGCCACAACTGGTGCCGAGGAGCAGATTACGACGAACAGGGAGACGGTGTGCCGTCGTGTTGCCACCGCAAGCGTAAGGCGAAAGTGATGGCATCCAGTGAGAAACTGGTGGCTGGGACTTGTCCTTTCCCAAGCTGCGCCAGGCAGCTGAAACCCAACGGCCGGCGGCAGCAAAAATACAAAGCATTGAGCAGGGGGAGAGGGAATGGGCCGACACTTTAAAAAGCCTAGGCGCGTGAGATATTCAAGCACGTCGGAGTCCATCATTAAGGGCAAGGCAGCTGCGAGTCCGCCGACGTCCCCTCTCCAAGCTACAAACATGGTCATATGCATCATGCTATGCTGGTTGCCGTGTGTACCACGTGCGTGATACGAGGCCACATTTACGAATAGCTCCGATGAAAGACAGTGCCTGAGCAAAGCAACTCTTACAACCTTCTTTCTCACCGCAGTGGCCGCTGGCAACGGCCCGCACGCCGGCACGGGATTCGATAGGGTGTGTGCGAGGCGCAGCGGCGTGCGAATGAGCTTGAGGCCGCCTGAAGGGCTGCTTGCGTGCAAAAGAAGGTGTGGAAGCCACTGGAGGAGGCGCTGTGCGGACACATCCAGTCTGCCGTTCCCCGCCGAGGTCCGATTCGAGAGGCGTTGCGGTGACGTCGGCGGTACGGTCAGCAGTAGGTGGTGCCCTCCCCGGGCCGTCGGCAGAGCCAGTCCACGCACGGACACACGCCAGAGGCGCGCTGCCGCACCGTGAGACACAACATGAAACCTTCCCCGTACTCTTTTTATCACTGCTCAAGAGTGCCACGCACATTGTCGTCGACTACGAAATGAAGCTCACCAACACGACTCTTCGGAAAGCTTTCTCGCTCACAGAATCCCGGACGCGAAAGAAAACATCACACCGAGGCCCAGGGTGGCCGCCACCTGCACCACTGTCGACACCCTCTCCGTCTGGCATGCCTAAGAAGTACGGAGGCAGACGCCCACCGCCACCAAAGTCTATCCCGCGCGACCGCGCCGACGACGACGCCCACCAAATCACTGCCTGCCTCCGCACCCCTCCTGACCCCCGAGGGGGTCCTTGCCTCCAACGTGCGTGGGTCGTTGCCGGCTGCTGCAGCTTCCACGTCCCACACCCCTACGCCCACCGAGCAAGTCCCGGTGAACGGGCTCAGGTCCGCGCCGACATCCACAGACAGCCTGCTCCCCGCCCAACGCGCCCCCGCCGACGCATCGGCCTCTTGCGGGGGGGGCACGACGCCGGCCGCCGCCACCAACATGTTGGCCTTGGGCGCGGGCAGGTCGGCGCCCAGCTCCACCGCCAGCTGTCGCCCGCCCCCGATCCCACCCCCCCCGGTGACACGTCGGTCTTGCCATTGGGCGAGGGCAGGCCTGAGCGACCGCCAACAAACCATCGGGCGGGGACATGGACACCGCGCCGCCACCGCCGTCTCCGCTGCTGCCGCTGCCCGCCGCTGCCGCCGCCGCCACCCCGCCAACCACCGTCGGCGGGGGCGGTTTCGATAAATCCGCCTGCCGCCGCCGCCACGGGCGCTTGTCCGGCTCATTGGCCGTCGGCGAAGCCAATGCCGTGCCAACAGCCCCTGCCGATGTGTTGAGCTTGAGCAGAGGCGGACCGGCGCCGGTCGGTGGGCGACCGCTACCGCCGACGTGTTGGGTGTGTGAGGCTGCCGGCCCCTGCCGTGGGTGTGTGGCGGCTGGCTCCTGCCGGCAAGGCGTTGCCGCCGGCGCCAGCCGGTGCCCGCCTCACGGCCACAGCGGAGCACCCCCAGCCGTCAGAGACTCTGTGTGGGCCGGCGGGAATCTCTGTGAGGTGGATCCAGGTGCACACCAGCGCAGGGTGCTCCGGTGCCAGTGGTTCTGGGGCTGTGCGGCGCTGCGCGCTGAGCCCGGCCACTCCTCCCCCCCCCCCCTTCGATCGACATTGAGAGGTCCTAAGCGGTGACATGGCTGTCTGGCGGTGGCACGACGGTGCTGGCTGCTGGGACAGCCCACTCCTAGTGTCTATTCTACTGGCCGCCTCATTTGAGCCGATTCCCCTCATTTGAGGCTGTTTTTGATGCCTCTCTGTGAC
>ENA-ORXT01006715-ORXT01006715.1-marine-metagenome-genome-assembly--contig:-NODE-6715-length-10588-cov-4.164114_pt1 | contig 10588 bp, 6 predicted proteins | sample MGYA00237868_ERZ511482 | MGnify/ENA metagenome assembly ERZ511482
ATCCTTACCAATGGCTTAAACATACACTCCAAAACATAGGGCAAGCAAGCATACAAGACTTAGAAAAATTCCTACCTCATAAATTCAATACGTAGTTACTCACACGGATACACCTGCTGCACATCTTTTGTTTTCATAAATCCAATTATTTCAGAGATGTCTTGATTTTTGAAATCATCTGAACAAGCTTCATTTAGAATATCACTAAATATTTCGTGAATTTTAGTTTTAGTTTCATTTCTTCCAAAACATTGCCCAACATATTCAATGTCTTTTTTTAATAATTCAACCCTTGCATTAACTGGATTATCTCTCTCCTTTAAATGCCGATGTAATTTTGAAGTCATTAAGGGACTAAATGACTGGTTATTTGAAAGAATGCTATAAAATGAATTTTCATCTATTCCAGCCTCAATTGCCGAATCTAGAGCTATGCCTAAAGTAATAAGTTCTGAAGTAATTAAAAAATTATTAATTAATTTCAAGATTGTAGATTTGTAGTTTTCTCCTAAGTATGAAATTTTATTTCCCATAAATTTTAGAAAGGCTGATACTACATGCATGGTTTCTTTAGGGCCTGAGACTAGAAAATGCAATTGCCCTAATTCAGCCTTATCTGTTGATCCGATGACAGGGGCAAGATATAACTTCGATTTTAAACTCTTTACCTTTTTAGAAAGTTCCTTTGCGTAGCTGGGAGATAAAGTACTGCATTCAATAATGATTGCATTCGATTTCATTTTGTTTAATACTCCATATTCACCAAAAAACACATCTCTTGAAGCATTATCATCAGCTACCATAGAAACAATAATATCATATTCAATCGAATCTGGTATTACACTTAAGAACTTTACATTATTAGAATTAATTTTAATCTTTGATCTGTTGAATGTATATACATCAAATGGATTAAAAAGAAGAGAAGATAATCTATGAACCATTCTTGAGCCCATGTTTCCAATGCCAATAAATAGCACTTTTTTTTCTTTAATTATTGTCATTCTTTTAATTGAATAAGTGAATAATGCTTGGGTATTTATATATAATCATAAGACAAAATATTTGGATAAGTATAAATGGAATTACGCTTTTGTAAATTGTATCAATTGATATTTGATCTTTTGCAACATCTTTAAAATAAAAAAGTGAGAATCCAAATGGAGGAGTCAAAAAACTTGTTTGCATAGTCATTGCAATTAAGACTGCATACCAAATCATATCAACATTAGCTTCCATTGCAATTGGAGCAAATATGGGTATTACTATAAAGCATATCTCAAAGAAATCAATAAAAAATCCAAGGATAAAAACGAACAGACACGAGATAAGTACGATATTTTTGTTTGAATCCGAAAAATTTAAGAAAAACGAATTTAATAAGTCATCTCCATTGAATGATCTAAATACTAAACTGAATAAAGTAGCACCAATAAGAAGAAACATTATGTACGTTGTAGATTTTACACTTATTTCTATACTTGTTTTAAGTTTCTTAAAAGTGAGTTTCTTTTGTGATATCGTCTGTAAAATTGTAAATAAAACACCTATAGCGCCAGCTTCAGTTGCTGTAGCAAATCCAGCAAGTATAGAGCCTAAAATGATAATAATTAGACAAAGTGGAACTAACAAGGCAAACAGAAATTGTTTATCTATAGTATTACTAATGGATTGTTGGTTCTGTAAAGTTTTAAAAGAATTTGGTTCTTTAATTGTTAATACAAATGTATAGATGATATAAAAAAGAACTAATAGTAATCCTGGTATTATTGAAGATTTGAAAAGTTTACCAACTGATACCCCGATCTGGTCTGCGAGTATTATAAGTACAATTGCAGGAGGCAATATTTGACCCAATGTAGATGTTGCAATTATTATTCCGCTAGAATATTCTTTAGAATATTTATGTTCTAACATCACAGGCAGCGAAAAACTTCCAACTGAGACTAAAGTTGCAGCAATTACACTTGTAGATGCGGACAATAGAGACCCTACGATTATAACACTGTACCCTAATCCTCCTTTGAGTTTTCCAAAGAGTTTTGTCATACTAATTAACAATTCTCTTGCCAATCCAGTTTCATTTAAGATGTTGCCAAGTAAAATGAAATATGGTATTGCCAAAAGTGTTTGATTTGACATAATTCCTAATATTCTATTAGGAACAATATTTAATGTATTTGCTGGTATTAAGCCTAAACAAACCCCTAATATGAAAAAGCAAGTGGAGCTACCTGCTAATACCCATGTAACTGGATATCCAGAAAAGATTAATAGAAAAGTTGTAATTATGAATATGACAGCCAATACCTCCATTATCAATATTTTATTCTCTTGATAAAATCAAAAGAAGCATTAATTAGAATTAAAACAAATGAAGTAGGTATAAATGCCTTTATAAAATAACGGCATAGACCATTTGGGTCCGGCGATACTTCTCCTATGCAAAATGATCGGTAAAAGTATTCACTCGATACGTAAATCATTATTAAACAGAATGGAAGAATAAATAATAGATATCCAATTATATTAATTTTATTTTTATTCCTGTCTGATAGTTTAGAATAAAAAAAATCGACTCTAATATGTCTGTCTTCTGATACTAAATACCCTCCCATTAATAGGAAAATTATACTAAAGGAATACCATTGTATTTCATTAAATGAATTAGAACTAATGTTAGTTTTTAAATGATAATCTAACATTCTAGAAACTACATTATAAGAGCCGGATAATGTTGCAATAGATAGAGCAATCATGGATAAAAACAATGAAATTTTATTTATCAAATTCATTTTTCAATTGTTCTTATTTGCATTATTTTGCTACACTCCGAATATCTTTTATCAAAGGTGTAATAAGAGCCTTCTTTTAAATATATGACATCCCATGGATCTAGCATTTTGTAATCCAATTTATCAGGATGATTATCAAGAGTTTCTTTGACTGTTATTGGTAGTTTTGCATTTTCTGGAAATTCACGAACCATGTATATCCTTATTAGACCTTCAAGACAAAAAAAAGCGATATCGTTATCTGCTTTTACAAAATTCATTGGATCAGAATTTTTATAGAATTCTTTAAATTGTATATTCAACTTGGAGCCTTTTCCAGTTAAGTTTTTTTCATTTTCAAATTTGCCAAATTTAAACTTTGGATGACTTGATAATAATATGTCGCTTATCGGTATTCGAAGTGCTTTTGCAATTCCTATGATGATTTTTAAATTTGGTTTGCCTTCATTGTTTTCAATCTTGGCAATATACTGTGGATTCTCATTTATTTCATTTGCTAATGATTTTATGGATATTCCTGCTCTTAGCCTTGCATGTTTGAGAGTAAATCCAATTTCATTTTTTACTAGATTAACATTTTTTGTTTTTTCAAATTGTTCCCAATTTTCAAAGAATTGAACTTGCTCTTCATCCGATTTATCTTCTTCTTCATATCTGAAAATTCCAAGAGAACCTCGAGGGTCTTTCAATATATTAAATATTTTCGCATCCTCCTTTTTATTCAGTCTCTGATACTGATGTACTAAAGTTGATTTAAACCAAGCATATTTGTTTTCAGAAGTAGGTCCAACTTTAATTTGTTTATCTTTCATTAGTTTTAACTGAACATCACCAGTTAAAGGATAAGCAAATTCTTCTCCATTATGGTAGTGTGGCCGCACGTCATTGGTATCTTTAAAAATGACAAGAAGTAATTGAAACTTTGTGTTTATTCTTTGAGATTCTATGTCCGAGCAATCTGTCAAGGAGTAATATTCATTGGTATCATCAATTTCATTAAGGGATTTCTTAATGCGATTTATTTTTTTAGGGCCAAATTTGGATCCAATATGTGCTGCTTTAACATAAGTATAATAAATACTTCTTTTGTCAATCGCAAGTTTAATTTCATCAGTCGAAACACCCAACTCTTCAAAATATTCGCGAAGCCGGCAAAGAAGATTAAAATTAAATTCAATTTTCTTTCTTTCTACTTGCCCTATGTAACTTTTCTTTTTACCAATTCCAATCGAAACTTCTTCTGTTGTTTTGCTGTGAAGTTTTCTTAGATTAATGAAGTAACTAAGAATGTAGTCTCTTTCATAAGATGATATTAGACCAAGCGTATTGGGTTCTATTGTGCTACTCATAACATTTAGTTTTTAGAAATATCATTCCAGTCTTTCATTGTAGTTCTGTAATCATTCCAATGATTGTATATCTTTCTAAAGTCTTCATTGTTCTGAGCATATTCATTAAATATGATTTTACTTTCTATTTTTGCTTGTTCAATTATTTCATCAGGGAATCGCTTTACTTTAACTCCTTTGTCAATTAATGAATTTAGAGCTATTGCATTTTGGTTATTATACATACTCAACATGCTTATGTTTGCGTTTTTTGCAGCAAGTTCTATAGCTATTTTGTAGGAATCTGGTAGTTTATTCCAAGCATCTATATTTATGTAGAGTGCAATAGTAGATGAAGGTTCCCACCATCCTGGGTGATAATAATATTTAGCAACTTCATAAAAATTCATCTTTTCATCGTCGTAAGGACCTATAAACTCTGTTGCATCCAATACGCCTTTTTCTAAGGCTTGATAAATTTCACCTCCTGGTAACACTTGCGTAGATACGTTTAGTTTCGACATTATTTTACCTCCGATACCAGGAATCCTCATCCGTAATCCTGACAAATCATTTAATGAATTGATTTCTTTTCTAAACCATCCACCCATCTGAGGGCCAGTATTTCCAGATGGTAAATACATAATATTGTATTTTGAATATATACTCTGAAGTAATTCTAATCCGCCACCTTCATATAGCCAAGCATTTTGCTCTATTGATGACATACCAAATGGCAAACCAGTATCAAATGCAAATGCAGTATTTATTCCAATATAGTATGCACCAGCAGATTGTCCCATTTCTATATTTCCTGAGCTAACCGCATCAAAAACGCCCAAAGCAGGGATAATTTCATTCGGTTGATATGTTTTAATTTGAAATCTACCTTGTGTTAATTCAGACACATTTGCAGCAAAATCTTCCGCTGTCCCATAAAGTGTATTCAAGGTCTTAGGAAAGCTTGATGTTAATCTCCAATTGACTGAGGGGAGTTCATTTAAGGAGTTTTGCTGATTTTCTTTACATCCCAAAGACATCAGTGGTACAATTAACAGAAACAGCAATTTGTATATGTTATTCATTATTAATATTTATTATGTATGAAATTGATGCAATATTGCAATAATACAAATAATATAATTGATTTGTGCAAATTAACATAAATTTAGTTATATTCGCTCTTAATCATGATCTAAACACTAATTAGGCTAAATTAATATAAATGGACAAAAAGAAAATTTCAAGAATTTCAATACTTAGTTTAGGTCTTGTAGTATGTTCTTTTTCCTACTTGCAAGTCTTTTCAACTTTATATCAAAGTGGGCTCCCAACAAATTATCAATGTATTGTCGTTGCCGCATGTTTTTGTATTGTGATTCTACTCAAGGTTTTAATAATGGGTAATGTCATACCTGAATCTGATTTAGTTAAAAGAATAAATATTGCTGTACACTGTCTTGTGTTAGCTCTATTGATCTATTTAATCGATTCTAAAGAAGACATAGGAGTAGCTATCGTAATATATGGGTTCGGTTCAATTATTTTGGAGTCAATACCTCATTTATGGAGACAATTGCTTTAAATTCTTGCAGGTAACGGCCCGGCTATGCGCCGTGCGACGATAGGAGCATGGACGTCATAGCCTGTGTTGGCGGCTGGCTTAATATTTTTTAGCAGTTAATTTATCTGTGGAAGATTATTTAAATTTAATCCATTTGAACTATTAATGGTGGAGCCTAATGCACTAATAAAATCTCTTATTAAATCATTCCCTTGAGTAACGATTAACCTATCGCTCCAATAAGATACGTGTTGAATACCACTGATAGATAAAATTGATTCCAAACTATTTCTGTTTATTTCGGCTGCATACTGTTGAGTTCTATCTACTGTAGGTCGCGGGCTATCAGATGAAGAACTACCAGGAGCCCAATCCTTTCTTAGAAAATCTTCATTAGCCGTTAATCCTGCAATTACGAACCCGTTTTGAGGCAATTCATTCATTGATCTGTTATAAAAATTTCTAATACTTGAAGTGTTCACAGGTCGCCCTACATTTCGTGGGGACGAATAAATTTGAGGAATTGAAAAGTTAGACCTTCTCAAAAGATTCCTAACCGTTCTAAATCCGAATCCTAAATGAGTAATGCCAATCCCAAAGTTCATTTCAGATGCCCAAGGTTTATCAAAAACACCTTGGAACAATCTCCTTTCGCCGTCAGTCTTGTGAGCGGTCTGCCCATGATACTCATTTCCTGTCCACCATTCTTCTGCATCTAAAATGATCGAGCCAGGTAGTTGTTCTCCCTCACGGTTGAGAATTTGAAACAATTCATCTAAATCATTACCATAATTCGTTAAACGATTGACATTTGTCCCGTGGTGATCCACAAATAACATTAAATGAGGTATAATATTTTGAGTTCTTAAGAGTTGCATGAATGACCTAAGATTGCTCCAATCATTATTTCTAAAAGTGCTACGAATGTTAGTAAATGTATTACCACTTTGTTTTTGATTAATGGCTAAAACAACATGAGTGGGATTAAGAGATACACGAGTATTCCACCAATCATTACTAGAGTTAGTCAAGGCATCTGTTGGTACTCCACCTAGAAATAGCCACAAATTTCTAATTGTTGCACTTTGTGTTTGTCCCTCAGAGTGTGATTGTATAATTCCATCATTAAACCTGACAACTTGAATAAACAACGGGTTACCCGCAGGATTATCAGTTACCATTTGCTCGAATTGTTGAACAAACTCTCTGAATGTTTGATCCCCCCTGCGTCCACTTGCAGGGTCAACAAAATATAGCTGATTTCCTCGGATACCATAAAGGATTCTTGCATGAGGTGAAAAATTACTTTCGCTACTTGCGTCTGTTGTTACCCATAGAGGACCATAATTCTGCAACCATTCAACATATTGACTAAGAGGATAATTAGCTGGTGCTTCTCCAACCATCCCCAATGATGAAATAAATCTCTCTTTTTCCTCTGCGGCTAATCCTGAATTCGAAGTAAACATGTCCAAGTAGAGGGTTTCATTTGGTGGATTTAAATTATTCCCTGCCCCCCTTAGAACATCTTCAATACTTGATGAACTTTCATTTTTCCAATTTACCAACATCGTGGCAGCGGTAGCCCAGCAAGCCATTGTATTCGGTTGACGAATTGGATCAATTTGATGTTCGATGTTTACATTAACATCGCCCTCAGTAGTTTTCACATCTATAGATTCTCTATTGCCATCTGAGTCAGTACGCTCAGCTTGGACAGATTGCCCTTGATTAATAGCATCAATAGCAGCCTCTGTTAATGAAGGTCGTCTTTGTTCTCTTTCATTTTGTGCACTTGTTCTTTCTCTTTCTCCACCATCTATTTGTTGTTGCAAATGCTGGCGTGTCAAGTTTTGTGCATCTTCATCAGTGATATTACCGTCTTGTCTTGCACTGTTAATTCCTTCGGTTATCCCTTGAGAATTCTGAGTATTGTGCTGCTGTTTTGCAAGACTGGAAGCCATTTCAGCGAATGCCTTTGCATTTTCTTGATTCGACAGATAAGTGCGGATTGCATTCTCTTGATTGCCTGCCAGTCCAGTAATATCATTAAATACGCCAGCCTTGCCCAGCAATTCGGTCAATTGATTTAAACCTACTCCTGGTGCAGGTGCATCAGGCGCATTTTGAATATTGACAAGTGGTTGTGCGAAATCCCTATATTCTGGTTTGTATTCTGTTATGGTTGGTGTAGGAGTGATAATTGGCTGTATAGATGTGGGCTCTTCCGTTCTAAATTTATCCCAATCTTGAGAAGAGTTCTCTTTTATCATTTCACATGCGTCACAATGCCCCATGACCGCCTCCATGAATACACCTCGAGTGGGCACACTAACTCTATAGGGTGGTACTGGAGTTATAGGCTTATAATAGTCGAATAAAGAAATCTCTTGCTCTACATCATCTGCAATTTCTTCCATTACAAATCCTTGGCTTACTTTATAGCCATCCGCCACAGGGAACACAAGCGAATTACCTGCCACTGTGATTAATTGATTTTTGACTACTGATGCTAAACTTCTATAGCCCGCAGAACGACCAAAAGTATTGAAGATTTCAATATTGAAACCATCCAATAGCATAAACCTTCTATCAGTATCAAGATTATACCATAGCACCTTATTGTAATGTTCCACATTGCTATTTAGGTGCTCTATTAGTGTTTCTACAAGATAGCGATCTTCTTTTCGAGGACTCCTTTTTTCAATAGCATTAAGTGGTGTCGAGATATTTTGAACAGAGTCCTCTAAGTCATTATTGAGTGTCCTATTTACTAATGTTGAAGTATGATGTTCGCTTTTGTAGCTGAGTTGGATGCTTTGTATTTTAATAGATACATAGTTGAAAAATTCGGCGTGATGATCTCCTGTTAAGGGAGATGAGAATATTATGTCAAATTTATCGATTGAATCCCTTGAAAAAGAAGCAGGCACGCCATTATCTTTCAAATAATATCTTAGCGTCCGATTTCCTCCTTTATACTTAACCTGCTCGGTTATATCTAAGTTAGGTAAACTAGGAAAAGTTATTCTGTCTTCCGATATTAATTTACTGATAATTTGAGGTGCAATATGCTCATTAAAAATTCTATCCCAATCTGCTATTACATTTCCATTGAAATATTGAAATAGTTCTTCTAAATCCATTCCTAGTATTTCAGCATAAGCCTCCCATAACTTTTTTTCAGTATCCATCCCTGCAAAGAAATCCATCGGAGTGGGGGTAGTGTCCCCATCAAATACAATTCCAATAGGATTTGTAAATACATTAATCCCATTATTGCTATCAAAATTTACTCTTATACATTGTGCTGGTGGTACTGTTTCATAATTTGCATCCAAGGTCATGAACATATCGAAAATTTGTCCTCTAGTCAGAACTTCTGTTGTTGTTGTATTCCGTTTAATGGACGGACCTTTCGCAGCACATGGAACAACACTCGCAACTATAGTATCTTTTACAGTGTTTCGAATAGTCCCTGCCACATCCACTCCAGCATCTTGAGTTACAGTGGTCTTAATGACAGGCAAGGAAAGAATTCTGTCAAATCTAGTTTTTGGACGAGGAATATGAATGTTTATCCGCACTGTACCGTTCATTTCTATAATTGGTTCTTCTCCGTAAGTGCCTTCTGGAAAATCTACTCTTTCATAATTAGTTTTAATCCGTTCATTAGCATCAAATGCTTTTAGTAAAGGGTGTCTTCCTCTAAATAAATATGAAAATCTTTTCAAGTAAGTGTTTGAGGGTATTGGCAATAAGTTAGTCGCCAGTATATCTTTCCACTTATGAATATTTTCAGTTGAAAAATTAGTCATCAGTAATGGTACAAAAAGGCATTCTTCTACATGCGATAACTCTTGAAAAATTGCATAGTGCCTTAGTACTTCAAAGTACATCATTGTCAAGGAATGACAGTGATTGTGATTGGCTATGGTTTCAGCAGTTACACCATAGTCTTGCCCCTCCGTAACTGTAGTAACTACTGAAGCATTTAAGCTTCTATAACTTTCTGCATTCTGAGTAATTCTTTGTCGAAGAACCTCTTCAAAAAATTGAGATACACTTCTGGAACTATTTTGAGAAGCTGATGACTTTGATTTCGAATATCCTCCAGCTACTCCCAAAGAAGCTCCTATACCACCGTATGAACCAGCAGCTCCTAAACCAGCAGATATACCCTCTGTTGAAGCAACACTTCTGCCACTCAACGATTCTCCAACAGAACCACCTATCTCATCAGTAATGAAACGGTCATATAGTAAAGAAGCTGATAATTGTTCTCCTTGCGTTAAAGCCTGAGATTCAGACCCCTGAAATGAATGTGAAGACTCAAAAACGACAATTTGCTTTTTCTGACCAGGAGCAAGAGGTAAGGAATACACTAAATCCCCTAATGAATAACCATCAGCTTTAAAAACGGACTTGAAATGTAGAATATGCCCAGTTGCAACCGTAACAGCTTGATAAAGAGAAAGATTACTTTTCGAATCTGGCGCATCTTCCCATCGGATTGGATTATCTAAGTCCACAATTCTTCTTTCAATCTTGCTATTCCCTCCCTTTAGATTAAAAACAGTTGTAGCCATTTCAGTTCCGTCTGCTTCAATTCTTATTACTTCTTCTTTATTTAATGTGTAATTAGCTACATCTGGATCAGAAGTCCGAACAATAGCATTGTAATTATACTCCCTTAATGTTCTATTGGGCGTTGATAAATTTAAGCAGGTTCCTCCAATATCTTGTGTATATTCACCCGACTCAATTAAATCTGCTTGGTCTGGTAAACGCTTGGTATTATTTGTAGGGTTTTCGCAATCACAGTCCTCTGCATTTTTTTCGCCCTCCTCGTCTTCAGTTATCTCACTATCTCTGAGAAGTAAAAAAATGAAATCATCAGA
>ENA-ORXT01006718-ORXT01006718.1-marine-metagenome-genome-assembly--contig:-NODE-6718-length-10580-cov-11.771303_pt1 | contig 10580 bp, 16 predicted proteins | sample MGYA00237868_ERZ511482 | MGnify/ENA metagenome assembly ERZ511482
AGAGAAAAAATGTCCGCCAGCGTCGCCGACGTTCTCTGGCACTCCTTTGTCACCTCAAAGACGGGTGTCAGGATGGCGATAAGGTGTCGCATCTTGTCCCAATCACGATGGGCGACACGGCGCTTGCGCTGGTCCGCCGTCAGCGCCGTCGAGCGGAACAAAATGGAAAGCCGCGGCCACATAGAGTACAAACGAGCCAGAGACAGGTAGGTCGACCCCCAACGCGTCGCGACTTCGGACACAAGGCCGCGAATCGCCGGGTCGCCTGCAACGATGATGGCACTCAACCTCTGCGCCTCCGCGTCCGAGTGCTTGAAGAACGTTGTTGTTGCGCGAAGCCGGGTCAGCAGCTCCCGGGCTGCAGGATTGGGGCAGGCCTTGAGCTGGCGTCGCGCAGCCCGCCCGCCGGCGGCAACACGAATCGCCCGCTGGTTGGCAGACTCACCCGACGCTCCCAGAGCCTTCCGAACCGCCACGTTCAACGCATGAGCCGCACAGGGAATCCACGGAGCATCAAGATCCGCCTCGGCCTTGCGGACGTTCGACCCCGAATCAGTTGTGGTTGAGGCAATGTCACCTTCCGAGATTCCGACTCGTCCAAGCACTTCTTGCTGCCACTTGACGATGGCCTTATGGTTGTGCTTCCCAGGACACGCCCAAACACCGAGGGACTTTTGCTTGATAGCAAACGTCCCCAAGTCCGTGAAACGCAGGATCAACGCGCCGTAGCTAGCTCGGGACCCAGGCGCCGTCCACATATCGATGCAAACATGGGCCCAGGGTACACCCATGTACTCGTTGGCAGCGGCCGTGAAGAGGTCGACAAGGATCGAGGAGATGAAGGACGCGAGCTCCGAGAGATGCAACATGACCGTGCCAAGTGCTGGTGGCGCGTAGTTGATCCGGAAACCTGCAAGGAAGGAACGGACATAAGCGCTTGTTGCAAACGCGTGCGAAGAAGACGTCATGATCTGCATCAGCACAAATCGTACGTGGTGCTCACGTCGATCCGCCGGGCGCATGAATTGCGTAATCGCACCATCAGCCGCCGTCAGTCGCGTGCGAGGCCCACCCTTGAGGTTCTTGGCCAGGTACAGCGCCGCTAGAAGGTGGTCGCCACGACGTGCAGGGGAGCCCTTGCCCTTGCCGGTCGTTTCAAAGTGCTTGGTGCCATTTGACGTTTGACCACCCTGTAAGAACAAGTACGTCTCGACACCGTCAAGAGCGCACACCTTGCACCGCACGTAGACGTCGTTGGACCCATCTAAGACGTACACGTCAACCAGCCCCCACAGTGGCGACCGTTGTGTCTTGGAACGCCCGCGGCATATCATGAGTGGCCCGGCCTGAAGCTTCTGCAGTCTGCAGAGGCCCACAGTGCATTCGTCAATGCCATGGTATGGTTTTGTAGCCGTATCCAGGGCTCCTGTCGTGCACGTGACCATCAGCTTTCTAATTCAAGGAGTTGAATCAGCCGCAGAAGGAGCTGAAACGTCAGTAGACGGTCAGGCCTGCCGGCTTTCAACGCCTGTGGCGCATTGCGCTTCAAAGAATTGTCCGCCTGTCCGGCATAGGGCTGCCTCATCACCATTACACGGGTCAGAGACGCTTCCAGGAGTGCTCAGCGGCACATCCCGGAATTGCGAGTGCGCCTTCGCCTGTCCACCGGGCCATCGTCCTCCAACCAGTGCATACATGCGGATGCCGCACGCGCGGCGCGTGATCGCCATCCATCAACCCTATGGTTGCAAGTCTCTGTTTCTCCGGGACATGCAGACAGATTCCTGCAGGCACTTGTTTTCAGACAGTCTGCTGAGGAGTCCAGAGTCCTTCGCGGCCACCAATCTGCTACATCAGATGACAAGAGCGCCTAGCATTCTTCATCCCAATCCAAAATTTCAAACTTCAGGGAAAAATACCCACGAAACACGTACTGAGCGGCAAGGTCCGAGTACTGGTAGCACTCTCTCTTCGGTGTAGATACCATCTGACACAAGAGAGTTTGGCCCTGGGTACGGGTGCACGGCCACTTACACCCGTAACAGTACCTACTGGCGGTATACTTATGGCAGGGCCTGGTGCGCACACCGCAGGCGTTCTCTTTGCGAGCCCCCGCCTCGCGCGATCCCCGTGACAGCCGACTGGGGGCGGCACCACATGTAGCCGCTGGCGACGCGAGCGACGAGCCCCGTCGCTCAAACTGCTGACCCATGAGCAATTGCCGCCACGGTGCGGGGTGGAACAAGTTCGGCGAGTGTGCAAGACGGATAGTGCGGGTGGGGGTGAGAAAGGCGACGGCAGTGTCTGTGCATGGGGTCGCGGTCGCCAGAACACGCGTCACAGCAGGACCAGTGCAGTGACAGACGCTGCGCTGTCGCTACTACTCAGGCGAGGGTGTGTACTCCACGAGCACACGCACGTGCTGGACAACGGCATGTATGCAGCTGTGATGTGCGCGCAGACAGGAGGCTCCGGCACGGCTTTTTGCCCGTGAGGTGAACGCAAGTGGGCGGAAGCAACTGGCAACAATAAACCTGCCATAATTTCATTTGAGACGTCATATTTATACTAAATGTGAAAACACACATGCCAGGACTCGTCTGCATAGCGTCGGAGTTGTAGACTTTTACTTCACAAATCACTCTGAAAAGGACGCAAGAAAGAATGAGCAACACGCACTTTCAGAAAGAGGCCACTGCGAAGGCGCGAGCATTAAGCAAGGAGGGGACAGCTGCCAGTGAGCGACCTGCGGGCGAGCCAGCCGCGGCTTCGAGGGCGACAGGCACCACCCGAGGACCAGCAATCAGCAGTGCGGATGGCACCCACTTCTTTGTGCATGACAATTGGCGCTCAGACTGCTTAAGCTCACGCGACATACCGTACCGCAGCCTCAGCACAGTTTTCGTGGCCTGATGCGGAGCATGACGGGTACAGAGCAGTGTGGACATGATGAAGTATTTCGCGCCGTCGTCCCAGGCGTGCCTGTTCAAACTGATGTTGGACATAGCCCGCGGAGGGAGCCGTAATAGCGATCCGAGCTTTGATCGGCCGAGCTGAGTGCCTCACAGAGCTGTACTCTGATGCGGCCACTTTCTAAGCCCCAGTTTCGAGCGATTCGCTTGATGAGACAGGAAGGATGTTCGCAGCTCTGCGGCGCGTTGATTTGTAGGACTGTAAGCTTCCGCTTACACGAGAGATACTCGTTTCTGGATGTCGCATGAGTATTTTCTTGTATGTGTTCCCAATCGTGGGTGTACTCGCCCACATGGTACTGGCTTTTGAGTATGGGTGCCGACACCTAATTACTTATGGGTATACTCAATCAACAAATACCCATGGTAGGGCCTGTCGTCAACGCACCGGCGTTTTTCCAGCGAGCCCTCGACGTCATCTTCTCGTGCCTCCAGTGGAAGACGTGCCTGGTCTACCTGTGCGACGTGATCGTTTTCTCCCGGACCGTGGGCGACAAGATCCGGCACATCCGGGAAGTCTTTTTGCTCCTGAAAAAATCCGGTGTCTCTCTCAAGTCATCCAATTGTCATTTTTTCCAGCAAGAGGTCGAGTACCTGGGCCACATCGTGCGGCCCGGGCAGCTCTTGATGAACCAGATAAAACATCAAGAGCCTGGCGCAGGCGCTTCCGCCCCGCAACCAGGAGGAGCTCAAGAGTTTTCTGGGCATGTGTAACGTGTACCGACGCTTCATCAAGGATTTTGCGCACATCGCCTAGCCCCTGACCAAGCTGACCAGTGAGAAGCTGCCCCTTGTCCTTCCGCCACTGGATGCCGCCCAGCTCGCGGGCTTCACGTACCTGAAGGAACGCCTCACGTCGACCCCCATCCTGGAACTCCCGTGCCGTGAGGGCCTGTTCATCCTGGACACAGACGCCTGTGCCATGCAAGACGGGTGAACCCTGCTCCAGCAACAACCGGATAAAGATATACTCCCGGTCGGCTATTACCGCCGTGGTTTCACCCCGGCAGAGCGAAATTACTCGACAACGGCCCGCGAGTGCCTGGCAGTGGTATGGGCTTGCTTCCTTCTCCGCCCGTAACTCTAAGGCCAAACTTTTCTGATCCGGACGGACCACGCTAGCCTGCGCTAGTTGCTCAACATGGACAGCGCCCAGGGTCGAACAGCCCGCTGGCGCTTGCGCCTCTCTGAGTTCCAGTACAAGGTATGCAAGAGAAGGGAAAGGGAGCACCCCTGCGCTGATGCCATGTCCCGGCTGCCAACGCTCGCGCCGGACCAGTCGGTCATCCCGGAGGAGATTTTCTGCCTCGCTCTGGCGGACTAGTCTCGCCGATGGGTCGCGCCGAACTACGAGGAGCCAACCAAGGAGCAACCGGTCACTATCGCCCGGATGTTGGCAGCCCAGAAATAAAACGCGCACTGCCAGGACCTCCGGGACAGGATGGACCATAACGGGCACTCCCGCTTCTCGAAAAACAAGGACGGTCTATTGGTCCGGGTGGCGCCCCTCGACGGCGCCGCGCGAGTGTACGTGCCCGAGGCCGTCCTACGGGAGCTCCTCCACCTGGAGCATGACGTCGCACGAGCCGGTCATCCAGGCGTCAACCGGATGTGCTCGACGGTCTGACGTCATTTCCTCTGGGAGGCCATGGCCGCCGATGTGCACGACTGGGTATCCGACTGCCAGTCGTGCGCCCGGAACGGGATCGCGCCCCGCCAGCGGACGGCCATGCTCAAAAAATTTTCCGGCCACGGAACCGTTTGCGAGCTTGTTCATGGACGTACTCGGACCCTTAACTGAGACCAAGACCGGGAACGCCTTCCTCCTGATCATTGTCGACCGGTTCTCGAAGCTGGTCCCAGCCGGCCCCCTGGCCAGCATAACGGCAGCGGACGTCTCCTCCGCGCTTTTCCGGGACTGGGTATCCGTATACGGGCCCTCGGACACGGTACTGGTGGATAAAGGGCCCCAAATCGCCTCCCTGTTCTTTCAAGGGGTTTGCGGTTTGATGGGCATTCGCAACTTGTATAAGACCATGTACCACCCGCAGACCAATGGCCAAGTCCAGTGGTTCAACAAGACCCTAGTCGACATGTTCATGCACGGCATCGAGGACCACCAGGACAACTGGGACGAACTCGTGCCGATCCTGGCCTTGGCGTACACCTCGCGGCCACACTGGAGGACCGGTGTTGCTTCCTTGGACTTGGTTACCACGCGGTGCCTGAGCGACTTCTCCCAGGAACGGATGCCTGACGGGATGACGCCCTACCCGAGCCAGTCTGTGACCGAGGCCAAGGATGCCTTCCTGAAGTCGCTCAAGGTCTTGCTACCCTAAGTATGGGATTCGATCGCCAAAACACAAGCTCGGTACAAGCTCGGTACGATACAAACTTGTTGGACTGGCATGCTCAACGCCGCTGAAATTCCGACTGCTGTAAAAGTAAAATTCAAGAAACCAGGTAATGGTAGGGGTACGAACCCCCGACTCCCGTACGCGACCCGAAGGTCTCGCCTAATGATAGTGGGGGTCAGACTTCCCATTGACTACCCATGCGAATTCCTCGACGTCTGGTGGCCGCTGGTGCATTCGACATTTGTACCCGTGCGATTTTGAGAGAAATGTTTGCGATTTCATTTTTTCTGTTCTGCGCTTCTGACGCTTTGATTTGCGTGGACTTTGCATTGATTCTTGATGCTTTGATTGGGTGAGCATTTTGTTTTTGAGTGTCGCCGGGCGTGTGCGCGGGCGAGCTGCTTGGGCTTCGTGCTTGGCTTGAGTGCTCCGACTTGGACCACTTCAGGAGTGCCCTTGATGGGAAGAGGGGCGCTTTGGAGAGACAACCAACAAAGCACATTCGCACACATACACACAAGCTCAAGCCACTGTACCACTTCACCATGGTCCCCCATCCCCTATCCCCACTGCTCTTCAACAGAGCTATGGCAATAAAGTCCTGTCTCGCCGGGTGTCGATCACCAGTGGCGACTGTGTGTACCTGCGGAACCACACCCGGAAGCACAAGCTCGACCCCGAGGTGACGGGCTCGTACGAGATGCTGGAGACGGACGGGCGGATCTACCTGGTGGACCAAGATGGGCTCCCTTATCGGGTTAGTGGGGACCATGTCGTTCCGGCTGGTCCTGTGGACCCGGTTAACGGCCCGGCACGACCCCAGGTGGCGGTCCCGGATGCGCTGCAACAAGTTGTGTCCGAATGCGTATTTGAACGGTTCATTGACCACACCTTCGATGACGAAGGTGTCCTCTGGCTGCTGTTCCGGTGGTTTGGGTTTGGCCCGGAGGATGACACCTGACAACACTCGGGTCGCCTGCCTGTGGCCACGGTGTACAGGAACCGTCGTCGGCATGGTCTCCTCCCGTAGGACCCAGACAAGTCGGTAGAGAAGTCGGACGACCAGGACGAGTACTAGATCCAAGCAAACGGTGAACCTCGTTTATGGCGCCAGCAAGAAGCAAGATATAATCGAATCGCAATGACCAAAGGGCCCAGCCATGCACAGAGCTCGCCTGGTCCCCAACAAGTCCTCTCCCCTTCGCTCCGCGGCCAAGATAAGAACGCGCTACTCTGTGCGACGCTGGTTGGCCGCCGGGCCCTCGTACCCGCCCGACGGGCGCTCCTAGCCCCCGTACGTGCGAATGTACCCACGCGTGTCGTCTGCCGGAGCCCCCGGGCGGTTGGCGTATCCGTAGCTGCCATACCCGCTGTCCCAGTTCCCGCCACCCCCACCGTGACCACCCCGATGTCCACCTCCATGATCGCCCCTGCCATTCGTGCCACGGTAGGGCCTCGCCGGCGCAACCCGCGGCCAAGACCCTCCGCCGGCTGCCGGCTCTTACCGACGTTCGCCTTGGCCCGCGCCGCCCTGCTGCCAGTTGCCGCTGGGCTCCGTCCAGCGAAGATCCCCGTCCTGGCGCGACTGGTGCAGCTGCAACAGACTCTAGAGCCGGCCGTTCACGCCTGGCTGGATGCAGCCGTTCAAGACCTCCGTCCGGAAAGCGGGGTCCACGACCTGGTGCCCCTCCGCCCATGTCACCAAGTCGGTCGACCAGCCCCCAAAGAGGTCCACCATGGAAACAAGAAGTACTCTCAGTGTCGTCTGGCGGGCAGTGCCCGTAGGGCGGCAAACCAAGCGCTCCAGCCCCGCCTCTCCCTCCGGACCCAGAGTGGACGCGTTTCACCCAAGAGCGAGTCGGGGACCGGGGAAGCCAAGCGCAGACGGTTAGCCGTCCGGACCCGAGTCACAAGCCCCATCTCCGGCCCGCTTATCGCTGGGGGCAAGCTCATTGGGCAACTGGACGGTGGGACCGTTGCCTGAGGCACCGGCCTGGCTACCAACGGAGTACGAGGAGGCGGGACCGGAATGTGCCCGGGAAGGTTGGGCCCGCCCGACGGAGACAAGGTGGGCCCCCCGGCACGCTGGGTGACCGCGAGCTCCCATCCAGAAGACAATCCGTCCGGCTGGCGCGGCGCCTGGACCGAGCCGTGCGCGGACGGAGGAGGCGTCGCCAAAACTTGGGCCGGGATGTGAAAGTCCTCGGAGACGAGAGCGTCCTAGATGACCAGGCAGACCCCGGACGCGTCCCGCCGGGTCGAAACGTTCAGCCACCCGCCCCGATCCCGACGCGCGGCGTCCAACCGCCGGGGCGCCCAGCAGAACTCCGGGGACCCAACCGGCAGGGCCATTCTCAAGGTCACCATGACCTGAAAGAAGGCCCAATCTTGGGATTCGAAAATTGTACCACTCAGCTACAGCCACAGTACCGGTGTGAATGGTTCTGGGGAGTTCAAACTTATGGTCTAACACTCCCCCTAACGTCACAGGACGTCAAGTCGGCCAGGTCTCACGTTAGATGCTAATCCCCAGGCTCTTGCGACTGATTTCTTTCCAAGTCGCCCGCTTGTGAGATTTGAACCTGCGACCTCCTGCAAAGTCAGCCAGCTCTAACTGGATATCCTGGGCCCATAACCTGTTGGGATTCGAAAGTTGTACCACCCAGCTACGGCCACAATACCGGTGTAAATGCTACTGTGTAGTTCAAACTCGTAGTCCAACACCAAGGCCTCCGCATCGTCCCCGGCCAACTCCTTCGGCTTGAGCAGCTTGACCCAGCCAAACAAAGCGTCCTAGATGAGCCAGAACCGGCCGTCGCGCGCCTCCTCGTACCAGCGGTTGCATGCCATGACCAAGTACTCAGCCGCCGAGATGGCCATCACGATGGAGCAGGGGTCCCGGCACGCCCGGACCATCTCATCCCGTGCGTAGAACGCCACCAGGGTGCCACCGGTCGTGAAGCCCATCAGAATCTCCATCGCCCAAACACAAGACGGCACAGAGGCAAAGAACTGGCCACGAGCCGACATGGACATCCGCCAGAACTTCTGGTGGTTCCAGGAGATGAGGTACCCCCGACGACGCGCCCGGCCCTCCGAGTTGGCGTGGGTCGAGGCGGCAAATATGGGGAGCAGACGCAAGTACGGCCCCGGGATGGGCATGTACAAGAGGTGCGGAAAAGGCGGCGGGGTGGCCATGGCCGTGACCTTGGTCACCGTGTCCGCCAACCACCGGGGGTAGTCTTCCTCCTCGGGGCCGCGGATGACTGGTGCCAAGATGCTCGGGTCGTAGGACTTGGTCGGGTCCCGGATCAAGGCGACGGGGATGCCTGCCAGACGGATAGCCCAAGCACTACCCGGCGCGCATGGCGCCCGGTCGGCCCCGTAGACGACCCCAGGGGCGTGCATCATGGGCTCCCCGATACCCCGGTCGGCCGTCTCCAGCCCCTGGATGTCCAGCGTCGTCAAGGCCTGGCGTTGCTGCTCCCGATTCCAAGAGGAGACCAACGGGAGCCGCGTGACCGTGAACTGCACAAAGGCCCCAGGTATCGAGAGATCCTCCGGGGGTACCGGGACAGCACCAGCCGCCGTCTGGTACCGACGGGCGACGACGTCGCTCCTTCCCTGCTCTTACCTGGGCAGGGCCCCGAAGCGGTCCAAGCAGCCCAACTGGTTGCCCTTCCGGACGCGTGGGGAGCGCCCGCGATCGGCGAGGGCGTACGTCACGCCAGGCGCGCAGGCGCCCGTTCCCGTGTGCGTCGAACTAAGCGCGCCACGTATGCGTCCGTTGGCCCTGACGTGCTGTCCCGGGATGGTCCAGGTTTGGAAGGGAGCTATGTCGCATGACGGGGAGCCGGGCGACACGCGGGCCCGGAACGGACGCCCCGGGAGGGGGGCCGATCGTCGGGTACGTCATGGGGGACCCTGATTTGCCGGACGGCCCGATGATTCCCGTCCTGGATCCTGGCTTTTTGTGGGTTGTTTGCATTCCCGTATCAATTGCTTGATTTGTATGCTTGACAGTAGGGGGGTCCACTGTTACGGATCCCCAAATCTCCCCTTGGGGAGGCTACTATGTGGGATTCGGGGCCCTTTTGGCACGCTTGCTCTGATAGCATAAGGGGACGGCGGGGCGCCCTTCGCCCGGCTTCCTCACAAAAAGACAGCTGCGTTCTTGCGACACTCCTCCCTCTTCGAGCCTTTCGGTGTTTTCCTGGGTGACCGTGTCACCGGGCGAGAGTAGAGCAGGGCGCGTGGGCGGGTTCCCTCACTTGGGCAGGTGTCCCTATCTGTTTCTGTGGGCCGGGTTGACACGTAGTTTCATGGGACAATACTCAGCGACAACCGGAGTGCCGGACAAGACGCAAACACGCTAACATGCACAGCAGACACGGAAAAGGCAGGGGGGGTCACATGGACGAGTCAAGCATAGAGCATCGGCTGATACATGACCATGATCACCACCTGTGGGGCGTACACACGGGAGAGGGACAAAAATTTACGAAGAGACTACACCGAGACAAGCAGCACAACATGAACGATCGCGCCTCTGGCCATGCAGTGAGCACGCACGTGAGCGCCCCCCCCCCCGGCCGCCCCGTCACCCCCCCGCACCGCCGCCCGCCGCGCCCCGAAGACGAAACCGAACCCCCTAAACTGTACGACACGGCCACGTGCCTCTGTGAGAAACTCTGTGCCGGCCAAAGGACGACGGATGCACACGATCGGCATGGCGACCGCGGCGCCGGCGGTCGTGACGGGCGAGAGATGGTGGGGGGGGGGCGTGCGGCGCAGCGGTCGGCACGACGGCAGTCGGGTCGCCGACCGTCGGCTCTCGTACCACCCATAGTTCCCATTTCATATGCTCTCAGACTTGCCGCGAAACATGCCAGGATAAATGCAAGATAAGTGCGGAGTTAATGAAAATGTTAGAAAACACATGAGTGCTTGAGTTCCAGTTAGGATCCGCCAAAACTGGGATGTCTGCAATATCGTGACACCCAAACTATAGAATCGAGTTGGAATTCTCCAAACTTCGGAAAGTGGTTCCACGTTCGTTAGGGCACGTTCAAATCGACAAGCACCTACCTGTGGCCTATTGAACGAACTTAAACACGTTTCACAAATCATATAGATTCCAGGCACGTGCGTACAATACCCTGGCCTTCAGGGCCGTGGCGCGCTCGGCGACGCATTGACACCGGGCACGCCGGCCGGCTCTATGGCCGCGAGCGCGCACGGGGGCACGTAC
>ENA-ORXT01006719-ORXT01006719.1-marine-metagenome-genome-assembly--contig:-NODE-6719-length-10580-cov-6.738360_pt1 | contig 10580 bp, 9 predicted proteins | sample MGYA00237868_ERZ511482 | MGnify/ENA metagenome assembly ERZ511482
GGAAACCGGCACGCGCTCCTTGCGGAGGGCGTTCAGGAACGGTTCCTGAAGAGACTGCCCCTTGGCCATGCGTGTGTACCCTGCGTGGGTGGACGACCGAAAGACCCCGAGGGCCGCGCTCGCGGAGCGCGCCGGCAGCATGCTTCCCGAAGGCCTGCCCTGCGTGCGCTCCAACTTGTGGATTGTGGCGCGATGGCCGGAGCGTGTCAACGGTCGCACACCGGTGCGGTTCAGCGGCGATTCAGGGCAATGGCGGCAGCGTGCCCGGCAGGCCCGTTCCGGGTCGCCGCCACGACCCGCCACGATGATTCGCCACCGCTACCGCCCGGCGGACCCGGCGCCTGCCCCGCTACCCGCCCCGCTACCCGCCCCGATGTTCATCCCGATGCTCGCCCTGGCTCTGACGCTGCTGGCCATTCCCTCGACCGGTTCGACGACCTCGCCGGACCCGGCGACCGGCCTGGTCGGTGCGACGGCCGGTGCGCTGCACGCCCGGCACGACGCTCTGGGGAGCGCGACGTGGTTCGACCGCATCAGCGTGTCGGCCCGACCCGACCGAGACCGGGACGGCTACGCCTCCGGCCTGAGCGTGACGCTGGATGCGGACACCACCGGCCGGCGGGTCGAGGCGTACGCCCGGCTGGCGCTGAGCGGCAGCGACGGAGTCGAGCGCCTGCTGTACGACACGACCCGCTTCACGTTGCAGGGGCGCATTTCGCAGGACCGCGTCGACGTGGAACTCGACCTGCTCGATGCGTTTCCAGCCGATCGGTACGATCTCGTGGTCGAGTTGCGCGACGAGCGCAGCGGTGCGTTGCTCGATGTCGTCGATCGCGGCGTGTTCGTCAACCTGGGCGGCATCGCCCTCGAGGACGCCTGGCGGGACGGGCGCCACGCCGGCGGCGTCCCGGTGAACGACGCCCCGACCCACGGCCACGGCTCGTCGAGCTACGTGGCGGTGGACTACGCCGGCTCCGCCGGCCCGCTGGCCACCGCGTTGCTGGCCGCCCTCGTCGCGCTGCGACGCCACGGCGCCCGCACCGCGGATCGGCGCGGGAAGGCACTGTCGGCGCGGGCCGCACACACGGCATAATCGGTCCGGCGGCACGCGCCGTCGCTCCGAGGCACCAGCGCATGACCGGTACGGACCATCGCACCACCCTGCAACGTTCCCTGGACGACCCGGACGGGTTCTGGCTCGAGGCGGCCCGTGCGGTCGACTGGGACGTGGCGCCGACCCGCGGCGTCGACACCGCGAACAGCCCGTTCGATCGCTGGTTCCCGGACGGGCAGCTCAACGTCTGCCACAACGCGCTCGACCGGCACGTGCTCGCGGGTCGGGGCGAGCAGTTCGCGCTGATCCACGACAGTCCGGTGACGGACAGCGTGCAGCGGCTCACCTATGCCGACCTGCTGGACCAAACCGCCCGCTTCGCCGGCGTGCTCGCGTCCCTGGGGGTGAACCGGGGCGATCGGGTGATGGTCTACATGCCGATGGTGCCCGAGGCGGTGATCGCCATGCTGGCCTGCGCGCGCCTGGGGGCGGTGCACTCGGTGGTGTTCGGCGGTTTCGCGGCCAGGGAACTCGCGGTGCGCATCGACGACTGCACCCCGAGCGTGGTGGTGTCGGCCTCGTGCGGCGTCGAGCCGAACCGCATCGTCCCCTACCAGCCGCTGCTGGACGAGGCGCTGTCGCTGGCCGGGCACCCGGTGCCCGTCTGCGTCGTGCTGCAGCGCCCGGCAGCCCTCGCCGAACTGACGCCGGGCCGCGATCACGACTGGCACGCCGTGATGGAGGCGACCGAGCCGCACCCGTGCGTACCGGTCGCGAGCACGGACCCGCTGTACATCCTGTACACCTCGGGCACCACCGGTGCCCCGAAGGGCGTGGTGCGGGACAGCGGAGGTACGGCGGTGACGCTTCCCTGGACGATGTCGGCGGTCTACGACGTGCAGCCGGGGGAGGTGTACTGGGCCGCCTCGGACATCGGCTGGGTGGTCGGGCACTCCTACATCGTGTACGGACCGCTGCTGCACGGCTGCACCTCCATCCTGTACGAGGGCAAGCCGGTCGGCACCCCCGATGCGGGCGCCTTCTGGCGGGTGATCCAGCAGCACCGCGTGCAGGTGCTGTTCACCGCACCCACCGCTTTCCGGGTGATCAAGAAGGAGGACCCGGCAGCGACCCTGGTCGCCGACCACGACCTGTCGTCGCTGCGCGCCCTGTTCTTCGCCGGCGAACGCTGCGATCCGGACACGCTGGCCTGGGCGGAGCGTGCGCTGGGCGTACCGGTGATCGATCACTGGTGGCAGACCGAGACCGGCTCGGCGATCGCCGCCAACTGCCGCGGCATCGAGGCGTTGCCGGTCAAGCCGGGCTCGCCCACCCTCGCGGTGCCCGGCCACGACGTGCGCGTGCTGGACGCGGACGGCGAACCGACACCGAGCGGGGACGTCGGCTCGATCGTGGTGCGACTGCCGTTGCCACCCGGCACCTTCTCCACGCTGTGGAACGCCGAGGAGCGTTACCGGCAGGCCTACTTCAGCCGCTATCCCGGCTTCTACGAGACCGGGGACGCCGGCTTCATCGACGACGACGGCTACGTGTTCGTCATGGCGCGCACCGATGACGTCATCAACGTCGCCGGGCACCGCCTGTCGACGGGCGCGATGGAGGAGGTACTGGCCGCGCACCCGGACGTGGCCGAGTGCGCGGTCATGGGCGTGAACGATGCGCTCAAGGGGCAGACGCCGGTGGGGCTGGTGATCCTGAACCGTGGCGTGAATCGCCCGCTCGACGACATCCGTGCCGAACTGGTGGCGAGCGTGCGCGACACGATCGGACCGGTCGCCGCCTTCCGTTCGGTGGCGGTGGTGGAACGGCTGCCCAAGACGCGCTCGGGCAAGATCCTGCGCGCCACCATGCGGGCGATCGCCGATGGCGGCGACTGGAAGGTGCCCGCCACCATAGAGGACCCGGCCGTGCTCGACGAGATCCGCGCATCGCTGGACGCCCTGGGACTCGGCGGCGCCCCGGACGGGAAACGCCCGTGAGGGGACGGCTCAATCACGTCGCCCTGGTGGTCGACGATCTGGCCGGCGCGTGCGCCACCTGGCAGCGGACGCTGGACCTCCCGGTGGGCGAACCGCAGGCGCTGCCCGAACACGGCGTGACGGTCGCCTTCATCGACCTGCCGAACACGCGTCTGGAACTGCTCGAGCCGCTCGGCGACGGCTCGCCGGTCAGCCGGTTCCTGGAGAAGCACCGGGGCGGCGGCCTGCACCACGTCTGCCTGGAGGTCGACGACATCCTCGCCGAGCGCGATCGGCTGATCGGCGCCGGTTGCCGGGTGCTCGGTGACGGGACGCCACGCCCGGGAGCGCACGGCAATCCGGTGCTGTTCCTGCACCCGGCCGACCTGCACGGTACGCTGCTGGAACTCGAACAGACGACAGCGTGACAGCGACATGACGGAGCAACGGCCACCCATCACCGCGTTCTTCGATCCAGCGACGCACACCATCAGCTACGTGCTCCGGGATCCGGACAGCTGCGCCTGCGCGGTGATCGATCCGGTGCTGGACTTCGACTACGCGGCGGGGCGTATCGCGACCGACCAGGCCGAACGCATCGCGACGCACATCGAGCGCGCCGCCCTCGAGCTGGTGTGGATCATCGAGACCCATGTGCACGCCGACCACCTGTCGGCCGCCCCCTGGCTGCAGGAGCGGCTGGGCGGGCGCATCGGCATCGGCTCCGGCATCACCGTGGTGCAGGACACCTTCGGCAAGGTGTTCAACGAGGGCACCGAGTTCCAGCGTGACGGTTCGCAGTTCGACGCCCTGTTCGAGGACGGTGATCGCTACGAGGTCGGGACCCTGCCGGTCCGCGTGATGCACACGCCGGGGCACACGCCGGCCTGCACGGTGCACGTGGCCGGTGACGCAGCCTTCACCGGCGACACCCTGTTCATGCCGGACGGGGGCACGGCGCGGGCGGACTTTCCCGGCGGGGACGCCGGCCAGCTCTACGACTCCATCCAGCGTGTGCTCGCGCTACCGGACAGCACCCGGCTGTTCATGTGCCACGACTACGGACCCGGCGGGCGGGACATCCGCTGGGAAACCACCGTCGGCGAGGAGCGGCAGCACAACATTCACGTCGGTGACGGCGCGACGCGCGAAGCGTTCGTGCGCCTGCGCACCGAACGCGATGCCACGCTGAAGATGCCCGGCCTGATCATCCCGTCATTGCAGGTGAACATGCGTGCCGGCGAGCTGCCACGCGACGAGCGCGGCAGCCCGACCTTGAAGGTACCGCTCAACGGGCTCTGACGTTGCCTGTCGGTGCGTCTGAAGGGCCCGCAGCGTGGCCTCAGAGCTGCGCCTTGACGATCAACGCATTGTCCACTTCCTCGACACCCTCGACGGAGGCGGCCGCCTCGCCGGCGACCTGCTTCTCCTCCTCGGTGTCGACGAAGCCGCTCAGCTGCACCACATTGCGGAAGCTCTCCACCTCCACGTCCAGCAGGGTCGCGAGATCGCGTTGCGCGAGTTCGGTCTTGACCTTCGCCACCAGTGCCTCGTTCTCCAGCAACTCGCCGGCGCTCTGGCGATCGGATGTTCCGGCGCAACCGGCCAGCGCGAGGGTGGCGGCGATGCACAGGGTGACGAGAAGGGGGGCGCGGCGGGTGGAGGCGGCGTTGCTGGACATCATGCGGTGGAACTCCGGTGGTGGTTGAGGGTCGAAACCCTACGGCCGGATCACTGCAATACCGCAACCGCTGAAAAATCGCGTCACGATCCGGTCGCCCCGCCGCGCGGCGAACCGCCATCACCGACGCCCGGGCTCGCGGCCTTCACCCGCGATGCTCACCTATACTGTGCCGCCCCGATGGCCGACCGACCGATGACCGCGTTTCTGGTACTGGCGAGCGCACTCGTGCTGCTCGCACTCGCCGTGCTGCTGAGAAGCGTTCTCGGTAGTCGAGGCGATCCTGCCATGGCGCGGGCACTGCGCACCGAGAACATCGCCATCGCGCGCGAGCAGCTGGCCGCCCTGGATGCCGCGAGGCGCTCGGACGACCTGGCGGACAGCGACTACGCCGAGGAACGATCGCGCATCGAGGCGATGTTGTCGCGCGAGCTGGAGCACGGTGGCAACGTTCGCGAATCCCGGACCGCCAACCTGGCGCTCGGCGCGGTGATCGCGCTGGGCGTGCCGTTGGGCGCTGCCTGGCTGTACGCCCAGATCGGCACCCCGGCGGCCATCGCGACATCCCCCGCGGTATCCGTTGCGGCGAACGCGGGTGCGAACGCGGGGCCGGACGCCGGTCCGCCGGCCCTGGCCGAGCTGGTTCCACGGCTCGAGCAGCGGTTGAGCGAACAACCCGACGACGTGATGGGGTGGCGCCTGCTCGGTCGCACCTACATCGGCATGGAACGCTTCGATCTCGCCCTGAGCCCGCTGGCACGCGCACTCGAACTGGAACCCGACGACGCCGGCACCCACACCCAGCTGGCCGAGGCGCGCGCGATGCTGGCGGGTGGCGATCTGGGTGGGCAGGCCCTCGATTCCCTGGAACGCGCCTACGCGCTCGATCCGCGCCACGAGCAGACGCTGTGGCTGCTCGGCGTCGCCCGCCAGCAGGCCGGCCGGCACGCCGACGCGATCGCGTTGCTCGGCACGCTGCGCGCCATCGCCGATGCGGCCGGCAACGCGCAGGCGGTCACCACCATCGACGAGTACCTGGACGTCTCCCGCGCAGCGCTGGACGAGGGCGACGCTGTCGAGCCGGGTGGTGATGCAGGGGGTGGTGTGGGTGACGGCGAGGCCGGTACCGTGCGCGCAGCGCTGGTGATCGAGATCTCGCTCGGCGAGGCCGCCGCCACCGTCGATCCCTCGCTGGCCGTGTTCGTGTACGCCCGGGCCGTCGACGGGCCGCCGATGCCGCTCGCCGTGCAGCGCCTGAGCGTCGCCGACCTGCCGATGACCGTCACGCTGGACGAGAGCATGGCGATGCTGCCGAACATGACGCTGGCAGCCTTCCCCGAGGTGGTGGTCGGCGCTCGGGTGTCGCTGTCCGGGCAACCCGTGCCGTCCAGCGGTGACTGGTCGGTGGAGAGCACCGCCACCGTCGGTCGGGACGGCACGGCGGGAGCACCGCTGACTCTGACGATCGATCGGCAACTGCCCTGATCCCGACATCGGGCAGGACGGGACGGGCGGGACGGGCAACGAGGACGGACCGCGCCGGCGGACGGCGCGGTCCGTCGATCAGCCGCGCAGCTCGTCGAAGAACTTCTTCACGCCACCGAGCCAGCTGTGGGCCTGCGGTGAGTGGGTGTGCGCCTTGTCGCCCGAGATGCTGTCGTGGAACTGCATCAGCAGATCGCGCTGATCGCTCGACAGGCTCACCGGTGTCTCGACCCGTACCCGGCACATCAGGTCGCCCTGGGCGCCACCGCGCACCGGCTTGACGCCCTTGCCGCGAATGCGGAACAGCTTCTCGGTCTGCGTGCCGGCCGGGATCTTCAGCTTGACGCGGCCGTCCAGCGTGGGCACCTCCAGCTCCCCGCCCACCGCGGCGGTGGCGAAGTTGATCGGCACCATGCACAGCAGGTCGGCGTTGTCGCGCTGGAAGATCTCGTGCGGCTTGACCCGGATCGCCACGAACAGGTCGCCGGCCGGCCCGCCCGAATCGCTGGCCTCGCCCTCGCCCTGCAGGCGGATCTTGTCGCCGGTGTCGACACCCGCCGGCACCTTGACCGACAGCTTCTTCTCCTTCTGCACCCGCCCCTGGCCCAGGCACTTCGGACACGGGTCCGCGATCACCTTGCCCTTGCCACGGCAGGTCGGGCACGCCTGCTGGACGCTGAAGAAGCCCTGCTGCATGCGCACCTGCCCGACACCGTTGCAGGTCTGGCACGACACGGGCGAGGTGCCACGCTTGGCACCCGATCCGTCGCAGACCTCGCAGGCCACCAGGTTGGGAATGCGGATCTCGGTGGACACGCCACCGACCGCCTCCTCGAGCGTGATCTCCAGGTTGTACTGCAGGTCGTCGCCGCGGTACACGCGCTGGCCACCGCCGCCACGTCGGCCTCCGCCGAAGATGTCGCCGAACACATCACCGAAGATGTCGTTGATGTCGGCGCCGCCGCCCCCACCGCCGAACCCGCCGGGCCCTCCCTGCACGCCGGCATGACCGAACTGGTCGTAGCGTGCGCGCTTGTCGTCGCTCTTGAGGACCTCGTAGGCTTCCTGCGCCTCCTTGAACTTCTCGTCCGCCCCGGCATCGTCGGGGTTGCGGTCCGGGTGGTACTTCATCGCCAGGCGGCGATAGGCCTTCTTGAGCTCGGGTGCCGAGACGTCCTTCTCGACACCGAGCACCTCGTAGTAGTCACGCTTGGACATGGGAAATCACATTCAGCTTCCTTCACGAAAAAACCGGAGCGCCGGCCGATGGCCCGCAGGGGACCACCGACCGGACACCCCGGTCACGGGGACGACAAGGGGCCCGGATCAGGACGCCTTCTTGCTGTCCTCGTCGTCACGCACTTCCTCGAACTCGGCATCGACCGCATCGTCACCGCCGTCGTTGGCGGCCCCCTCGGCGGTGGCGTTGCCGGCTTCATCCGCATCCTTGGCCGCATAGGCACGCTCGGCCAGCTTGCCGGTCACCTCGCCCAGTGCGGCGGTCTTCGCATCGATCTCGTCGACATCGTCACCGGCGATCGCGGTCCGCAGATCGGCCACCTTCGCCTCGACATCGCTCTTCTCCTCGGCCGAGACCTGCTCGCCCAGATCGTTGATCGACTTCTCGGTGGCGTGGATCAGCTGCTCGGCCTGGTTGCGCTTGTCGATCAGCGCGCGCAGCTTGGCATCGTCCGCCGCGTGCTCCTCGGCATCCTGGACCATCGCCTGGATCTCCTCGTCGGACAGGCCGGAGGAGGCCTTGATGACGATGGACTGCTGCTTGCCGGTCGCCTTGTCCTTGGCCGAGACGTTCATGATGCCGTTGGCGTCGATGTCGAACGTGACCTCGACCTGCGGCACGCCGCGCGGTGCCGGCGGGATGTCGGCCAGGTCGAACCGGCCGAGCGACTTGTTCGCGTTGGCGATCTCGCGCTCGCCCTGCAGCACGTGCACGGTGACCGCGGTCTGGTTGTCGTCCGCGGTGGAGAACACCTGCTGGGCCTTGGTCGGGATGGTGGTGTTCTTGTCGATCAGCTTGGTCATGACGCCACCGAGCGTCTCGATGCCCACCGACAGCGGCGTGACGTCGAGCAGCAGCACGTCCTTCACCTGACCGCCGAGCACGCCGCCCTGGATCGCGGCACCGACGGCGACCGCCTCGTCCGGGTTGACGTCCTTGCGCGGCTCCTTGCCGAAGAAGTCCTTGACCGTCTCCTGCACCTTGGGCATGCGCGTCTGGCCACCGACCATGATCACGTCCTGGATGTCGGAGGCGGACAGGCCGGCATCCTTCAGCGCCATCTTGCACGGATCGATGGTGCGCGCGATCAGGTCCTCGACCAGGGATTCGAGCTTGGCGCGGGTGACCTTGATGTTCAGGTGCTTCGGACCGGAGGCGTCCGCGGTGATGTAGGGCAGGTTCACATCGGTCTGCTGGGTGCTGGACAGCTCGATCTTGGCCTTCTCGGCCGCCTCCTTCAGGCGCTGCAGCGCAAGCGGATCGCTGTGCAGGTCGATGCCGGATTCCTTCTTGAACTGGTCGGAGAGGTAGTCGATCAGACGGTTGTCGAAGTCCTCTCCACCCAGGAAGGTGTCACCGTTGGTGGACAGCACCTCGAACTGGTGCTCGCCGTCCACCTCGGCGATCTCGATGATCGAGATGTCGAAGGTGCCGCCGCCCAGGTCGTACACCGCCACCGTCTTGTTGCCACGCTGCTTGTCCATGCCGTAGGCGAGGGCCGCCGCGGTGGGCTCGTTGATGATGCGCTTGACGTCCAGGCCCGCGATGCGCCCGGCATCCTTGGTCGCCTGGCGCTGCGAGTCGTTGAAGTAGGCCGGGACCGTGATGACCGCCTCGGTCACCGTCTCGCCCAGGTATTCCTCGGCGGTGGCCTTCATCTTCTGCAGGATGCGCGCGGCGACTTCCGGAGGCGCCATGGCCTTGCCGCCGGCTTCCACCCACGCATCCCCGTTGTCGGCCTTGACGATCTTGTAGGGGACGAGGTCGACGTCCTTCTGCACCGCGTCCTCGTCGAAGCGACGACCGATCAGTCGCTTGACCGCGTACAGGGTATTGGTCGGGTTGGTGACCGCCTGGCGCTTGGCCGACTGGCCGACGATGACCTCGCCATCGTCGGCGAACGCCACGATGGAGGGGGTGGTGCGATCGCCTTCCGCGTTCTCGATGACGCGCGGCTTGCCGCCTTCCATGACCGCGACACACGAGTTCGTCGTGCCGAGATCGATACCGATGATGGTGCCCATGATTCAGTCCTGTCTATCGTTGAAGGTGAACGGCACCCTCCTGGAGGCGTGCCGTCTGGTTGTGGGAAAACGTGAGGGAGAGACGTCGGATTTTCAAGCGCGCCATCGGCACGGACCGCTGTCGGCGGCGGATGCCGGCCCGCCGCGAACGTCCTATTTCGCGACCATGACCAGCGCGGGTCGGACCAGTCGATCGTTGAGCGTATAGCCCTTCTGCATGACGCTGACGACGGTGTTCGGCGCCACCCCCTCCACCGGCTGCATGGTCATGGCCTGGTGGAACGCGGGATCGAACTTCTCGCCGACCGGATCGATGGCCACGACATTGTGCCGCTCGAGCGCCGAGGCGAGCATCTTCAGCGTCAGCTCGGAGCCTTCGCGCAGGCTCTCCATCGTCGCCCCGTTCTCCCCGGCCGCCGCCAGCCCCATCTCCAGGCTGTCGTGCACCGGGAGCAGGTCGCCGACGATGCCCTCGAGCGCGAACTTGCGCGCCGCGGCGACATCGCGCTGCGCCCGCTTGCGCTGGTTTTCCATCTCGGCCTGCAGCCGCAGCAGCCGATCCCAGTTCTCGTCCGCACGCGCCTCGGCAGCGGCGAGACGCTCGTCCGGCCCCTGCTCGCCGGACGGACCGTCGACCGCGTCGACGTGCCCGTCGGCGGCCTCACCGGGCGGAATCGTCTCGTCCGTCGATCCGGCCCCCCCGGCGGCCACGTCCATCACCAGCTCGCCCTCGATCGGGTCGGAGGAAACCTCGTCGGCCACCCGGCCGCTCGTTCGGTCGGCAGATGCCTCCGCCGGGGCCTCGTCGGACCGGGTCCCGTCGGACCGGGTCCCGTCGGACCGGGTCTCGCCCCCATCGGGCGAGGTGTGTGCTCCTGTGTTCATGCCATCCTCGTGTCGCGACGAATGGACGCTCGTTGCAGCTGGCGTCCGTCGCGCCGATCTTGGGGGGTCAGCCGCGTCGATTCAAGGCGGCGCCCAGCAATCGGGACGTGACGTCGACCGCCGAGATGACGTCGGCGTAGGCCATGCGCTTGGGTCCGATGACCGCCAGCACGCCCAGCGCCCGGCCGTCGGTCTCGTAGGGCGCGGTGATCAGCGAGCAGTCGCCCAGCGG
>ENA-ORXT01006722-ORXT01006722.1-marine-metagenome-genome-assembly--contig:-NODE-6722-length-10579-cov-5.236526_pt1 | contig 10579 bp, 4 predicted proteins | sample MGYA00237868_ERZ511482 | MGnify/ENA metagenome assembly ERZ511482
GCTGCGAAGCAGCCCCTCACTCCCCTCTGCCTCCTCACTCCTCCTCTGCGTGAACCTCGCTGCGAAGCAGCCCCTCATCCTCCTCTGCGTGAAACACTCCAAAGCAGCATCACTCCACCAAAATCCGAGCCCCCGCCGTATTCCCCCCAAACTCCGGCGCATACATACACTGCACCCGGCCGAGGCCATTACTGAAGCTGCCCGAGTAAGTAGTGAACAGGTCATATTCCAGCGTATGGGTGCCACGCGGCAGGTGATCGATGAAGAAGTTGGTGGCCAGATCCCCCGGAGCCTGGTAGTAGCCCAGGCCGTTCTGGTAGACGTAGCTGGACAGCTGCTCGATGGGCTCGAAGGTAGCCGCGCGGCGATCCTTCAGGTGCACGTAATCGAGGTTGCGGTCGCTGCGCAGAAGGAGGCGGACGGTTACCCGGTCGCCCGCTTGCAGCGGCTGATCTTCGGTGATGGGGTCGAGGCGCATGCCGTCTTCGGTGGGCACGCGACGGAAAAGTTCGCGCTCCAGCGTCAGCGGGCCGTCGTTGCTCGCTTCCACTTTGGCGGCCAGCTCGGTGTACTGCCAGTAGACGCCGCCCCAGACGAGGCGGTTGTCGTCATTTTTGACCTTCACGGTCGCCAGGCCCTCGTCGACGTTCTCGCCGGCAACGCTCACCGAGAAGGCACCGGTAGCGGCTTCGGCGGTGTTTTGTTGGGCGCGGACGCGGGATGCAAGGGAGGTTTTGGAACCTTCCTTCGGCCAGCCGGCCTGGAGGGGTTTTCCCGGCCCGTCCGTCCAGTCCGTGCCCGTATTGAGCAGAGCGTAAACGGCCGCGGCGGTGGATTTGGTCGTCGGCCAGCGGTTGGTGCGTTTGTTGGTCAGTAGCCACAGGCGCATCTCGTCCAGCTCATCGGTCGTGCCGCCGGCGGTCTGGAAGGCTTCCAGGATGCGGCAGTGGGTTTCCAGCGGGAGTTGCTGCCATACGTAGCCCCGGCCGTACTTCCAGTACATGCCGAACTCATCTTTGCGCAACGCCTTTTCGCGCAGCGACGCGATGATCTTTTGCGCTGTCACCCCCTGACCGGTGGATAGCTTCGCGTCGGTCACCGCGATCAGGGCCTGTTCGTAAAGGCCGTAGTCCAGCCAGTTTTTGGTGACGCGCGGCCAGTAGAACTCCATCGCTTCCACGATCGCTTTGTCTTTTGGCACCTGCGCGCCGGCCAGCGTCCGGGCGTAGAAGTAGTGGACGACGGTGCTGGACGGGCGGTAGTCGTCCTTCCAGTCGTCTTCCGCTTTGCCGCGCTTCATCCGCTCCAGCAGTTCGGCGTAGTCTTCGGCCAGCTTTCCGTCGAGGAAGCGGACGGCATTGGTGGTTATCGTGCTCACTCGTTTGCCTTGCTCGCCGGTGATGGCGTCGATCTGCTTGAGGCGGGCCATGGTTTCCACCACGTACTGCGTCATGTAGCGATTCTCCCGGCCGCCGGGGAACCAGCTGAAGTGGCCGCCCGGCTGCTGCCGCTTTTCCAGTTTCGCCAGGGCGTCGGATTGCTCTTCGGCCAGCCGCTTGAGGTCGAACAGGTCACCGATGCGGGCGCGCTGCTTGGCCTCGGATTGGGCGGCGCGCACCCAGGGCGTTTCGGTCAGCAGGGCGTTCTTGAGGGTCGGGTTGCGTTCGAGTTCCGACTTGAGGGCGTTGGTGTCACCTTGCCATTGGCGGAAGACCTGCTCCAGGATCGGTTTGCCGCTGACCGTGGCGTAGGCCAGTTGGTTGGCGAAGAAGCGGTTGGCGAGTTGCTCCGTGCATTCGTAGGGATACTCGATCAGGTAGGGCAGCGACTTGAGCGCGATCCAGGCCGGGTTGGTGGTGGCCTGGAAGGTGTAGCCGACGTGTTGCAGCGTCGGGCTGTCGTTGTTCGCCAACAGCGGCAGCGTGATGGTCTTGCGCTCCTTCTTCTTGAGGTAGAACGGCCGGCTGACGGTGATCATCGTCCGGTCGGTGAGTACGGGGATGACGTTCTCCTCCCCGTCGCTGAAGCCGGCGGCGCGGGCGATCACCCGGTAGCCGATCGGCCCTCCGGCACTCAGGCCGTCGGGGATGGCGATCGGGAAGCGAAAAGATTCCCCGCTTTCGGCTCCGATGCTACGTTTTATTGCCCATTGGTCGGCACCCGCGGCCCCGCCCCCGGAAGTAAAGGTGGAAAGGGTTGAAGGAGAAAAGGCGTTGCCCGTTTCGGGGTCAAAAAGTTCGAGCGACACCGTCACGTCCATCGCCTTTGCGGTCATGTTGTTGACGCGGGCGGTGAGGCCGATTTGGTCGCCCTCGCGCACGAAACGCGGTACGTTGGGCAGCACCATAAGTTCCTTCTGGGTCACGATGGTCTGCTCGGAAATGGCCGTCGCCAGTTCTTTATCGTGGGCGAACAGGCGAAACTTCCAGCTCGTCAACGCCTCCGGACTGTCGAAGCTGATGAGGAGGTTGCCGTCCTGGTCGCTCGTGAGTTCGGGCAGCCAGAAAGCGGTTTCCCGGAGGTTCTTTCGGATCTGGACGGGGGCGTCTTCCGCCGGTTGCTTTTCGGCTTCACCACCACCAGCGGAAGCGGGCGGTGGAGGCGGTGGTACTCCGTCGTTACTGACCTTGCTGAAAATTGCCTCTGCACCCGCCGACGCATCCTCAAATTCCGGCGCGGACTCCTCGATAAGCTCTTCGTCGGCGGCACCTGCCGCGGCGGACCTCATCATCCTGCGTGGCGAGGCATCATATGACATCGGTCGCAAACCATAGCGGCCGCCAAAGGGCGACAGGTCGAGACGCGGCAGGCCCGGCACCGCCGGCAGACGGGGCCAGCGGAAGTTGGATTGACCCCGCGCGCCCCGCACGCCGTCCGTCAGTAGGTTGATGAATCGGTACTCGTTGCTGAAGCCGGGGAAAGGCGCAAACGACCAGTTGCCGCCTTGGTAAATCTGGTCGAGGCTCGCGTCGTACATGCTCGCCAGCGCGGCCGCCATGACGGGCGTGCCGTCGGCGTTGCGCACCGTCAGGGTCCAGCGTTCGGGCTCGCCGGGCCGCAGTTTATCGCGGAAGGTGGCGTAGTCGATCTTCAGTTTCTTGTTGTCCCAACCGAGGTTGAAAGTTTTGCTGACGCCGTAGGCCGCGCCGAAACGCAAAAAGCCCGCCGAGAGGGCCACGCCGCCCCGGTCTTCCTCGGTCGGCGTGTAGCGGAAGGTGAAGCGTCGGCCGCCGCTCTGTTCGGTCATGGCATAACCCTTGCGGCTGCCCCAGCGCACGTTGAGGTTGGGCACGTCGACGGCCGTGATCAGCGTGGCGGTCAGCGGCTCGCCCACTTTCGGGGCCTTGGTGTCCGGGCTGAAGTGGTAGAGCATGCCGGGCGGCAGTTGCGCGGCGGCCAGGTCGAGCACCGCGAAGGTGGACGGCTCGCCGGATGTGCCGTCGGGGTAGCTCCACTCGACGCGGTAATGGCCTACGGGCCAGCTTGCGGCGGCGAGCTTGAGTTTGGCTTCGCCGTCTTTTACTTCCAGCGGACCGTCGTAGACCGGCGCGCCCCTGGTCGGCCAGTCGGTCAATTTGCCTGTTTCCTCGGTCGGTAAGCCGGGAAAATGCTTTTGATAGTCTTTATCGCTCAGCAAAGGTCGGTCGGGAAAACCCCAGTTGCGGTCATCGAGTGCCACGCCGGGTTTGGTGACGGGCGTGACCCTGAGGGCGATCGTCAGCGTCTCGTCCGACCCGGCGGCCAGAATAAGGAGGCTGTCGCCCCGGTCCACTTCGTCGGTCGCCGGTTTGAGGGCGATGACGGGATTTTCGTTGCGCAGCGGCACGCTGACTTTGGCGGCGTGGGTTTCGCCGGTGGCGTCGGCCACGTCGGTTTCGATGACGTAACGGTAGCTGCGGCGGCCTTTATCCGCCTGCGCCCCGGGCGTAAAGTTGAACGTGAATTCCCCCTGGCCGTCGGTTTCGGTGACGCCGTCGGCCACCAGTTCTTTCTCGTTGCCGCCGCCGCGGCCCCACCACCAGTAGCTGACCTGTTCGAGGAAGACGCGGTAGTTGACCTTGGCGCCGTCGACGCCGGGCCCGGCGTAGAGTTTGGCCGTCCCCTTGATCTCGGCGGCTTCACCGGCCACGGCGTAATCCGGGCCTTCCAGTTCGACCCGGAAGCGGGGGCGTTTGTATTCCTCGACCCGAAAGGAGACCGAGCCGCCTTCGGTTACGACCTGGAAGTTGCCGGTCAGGCCGCCGGTGGGCAGTACGAAACTGGTGTGGAAGCGACCGTATTCATCGCTGGTGACTTTCTCTTTGGCGACTTCCTGGTAGTTGGCGTCGCGCAACACCATTTCCCGGATATTGCCGTTCCGCATCTCCGGCATCCGGTCCGGATTCTTTTGCCAGGTCAGGCCGTAGATCTTTACGGTCTGGCCAGGGCGGTAAATACCGCGGTCGGTGAAAAGCGTAGTAAAGCCACCCGTGGGCGGTTCGGGGTACTGGTCCGCTTTAAAATAACGATTAGCTTCCGTCACCAGCCGGTCGTCTTCAGTGGTCAGCAGAAAGCGGAAGGTGTTCAGGTAATCCTGCTTGAAAGCGGGCAACTTTACCCGCCCGTCCGGGCCGGTGGTGACCGTTCTCAAGGTATTGTATCCTTTTTTGGGGTTGCCGCGCTGGATGTCCACCTCGACGCCGGATCGCGCCGCGCCGGTTTCCCGGTTCACCACCTCGAAGAAATGATCTTCACCGTCGAAATAGTTGACCACGGCGAGGCTGCTGACCTGGAAATCGGCCACGGCGACATGCCCTTTCTCGATGTCGAAATCGGCCCGGTCGCTGCTCACCAGGTAGTAGCGGCCGGAAGCTTTGGGGGCTTTGAGCCAGGTTTCGGTGTCGTGGCTTTCGTAGTCGTCGTTGGCGGGCAGGCGGAAATCGGTGCCGGCCAGTGGTGATTTGCGCAGCACGTTGGTGAGCTCGTCCACGTCGATGCTCCAACGGGAAAATCCTTTGTCCGGGCCTTCGGGCGGGGCGGGGTAGAGGCGGTGGTAAACGCGCTCCAGGTTGCGGTAATCGACCTGAACGAGGATGTTCTTTCCCCTTTCGACGACGGTTTCGACGTTGACGTTCAGGCTCTTCGAGACGATGCCGCGCCGGAGTTGCTCGGCGGTATTGGCGACTTCACGGGTCGGGTTTTTGAGGCGGGCCAGCAACTCGAGGGCGGTGGCTTTGGGCCGTTCGCCCAGTTCATCGCCACTACCGTTGGCGTAGACGGCCGCTTCGCGCACCAGCCATTCGCCGCCGCCGGTGACGCCGGCGTAGACTTCTTGCATCCGGCGCAGGGCGGCCAGGTAATCCTCCGTGCCGGCACCGAGGCCGCGCACGTAGGCGACGCGGTCGAGGGCGACGTTCAGCAGGGCGGGGGTGGGCGGGCCGAGGTGGAAGTTGGTGAGTTCCTGGAAGAGTTTCAGTTTACGGTAGGTGCCGCTTACGGGGTCCATCGTCAGCGGCGTGGCGACGAAGGCGGTTGCGTTACCGAGGAATTGGGCGGGATTGGCGACCGCCGGGTCGGTGACCGTAAGCAGGGGGTTGGTGAGTATGCTCATCGCCTCGCGGGCCAGCAGGTCATAGAGGGTAGGGCGTTCGGCCACCCGCGCCGAGTCGTTATTGACGATGGCGGGGATGGCGGAGAGTCGGGTACGTTGTTCGCGCGCCAGTTCGAGGCTGCGGTAGAGGTGGGTTTCGGCGGCTTCCTTGAGCTGCGCCAGGTTCCAGTCGTCCAGCGGCCGGTTGGCGTCGGGCACTGAATCGGTGGTGACGGCGGTAGCGTTGCGCAGGCGGTAGCTGTTGCGCCGGGCGAAGCGGTAATAGCTTTGGCCGAGCATGTAATGGAGGACGGGGGCGACGACGGCGGGGCGGTTTTCGTTGGCGGCGAGTTCTTCGCGCAGGAGCCGGATGGTGGCGTCCTGTCCGTCTTCCTTCACCTGCGCGAGGAAGGCCGCGCGGTAGGCGAGGGCCTTGATCATCACGTCTTCGTCACCGTTCTCGGCCGCTTTATCGAAAAAGGTTTCGGCCGCTTTAAGGGCGGTTCTGGGTTTGCCGTCTTTTTCGGCGGCCCTGATCGCGGCGTAGTCGGCCTCGTAGCTCTGGCTCATAAGTGCGGTGGTGAATAAAAAACAAACGGCTATCAGTAAATGGCGCATGGGCGGGGAATTGTAATCAACGGTAAGTTACAACGCGCACCGGGATGGGGCGTGTTGTGTGCGAAGGGTAGATGCGGGCGGGGGCGCGGGTGCATATGGGGAGGGCGTTAAAGAAAGGTGAAAGCTGCTGTGGCTGGCTATGTCGCCATCGCCGTTACGATGGTTGAGGCGTTTCACTCTGAACGTTAGACGAGCTGCCACGCCCTGCCCCATACGTTTTCCCGTCTTGTATTCGGAGTAAATCTCCTCAACCATCATAATTGCCGTTACGATGGTTGAGGAGTTTCACTCCGAACGTTAGACGAGCTGCCGCATTCTGCCCCTACGTTTTTCCGTCTCGCCTTCGGAGTGAAACTCCTCAACCATTGTTGAAACTTGTCTTACTTTCGGAGCGAAACTCCTCAACCATATTCCAAAGCTATGGGCTACACGCAAAAAAAGCACTTCCCGATCACCGCGCAACCAACCATGATTACCTACCGCCTTGCCGGAAGCGTGCCGGTTAAAATGGAAGAATATCTCATAGAAGCCCGAAACCTTAAACTCGAAAAATTATGGGTAGAGGTACTGAAACATCAGCCCGCGAAAAGAAAGAAATTCCTGGAAGAAAACACGTTCCGAATCCACGGCGAGCATGAACTGGCGATTGAAAAACTGATGCATACGCACGGCAGCGGACCGTATCATCTTCAACGACCTGAACTACAAAAAATCATTATGGATTCCTGGGCGTTTCTCCATGATAAGAAAGCCATTTTTCTTGTTGCCCTGTGCGTCATGGGAAACCATGTTCATGTAATCGTTAAATCGCCGGAACATCTTCAGGAGATATTACCAGGAAAGCTTATGCAGCGGCATAAAGCGCATACCGCAAAAGCATGTAATACGCTGCTGGGTAAAACCGGTGAGCCCCTATGGCACAACGACTACCACGACCGGGCAATTCGCGCGGGCAAATTTATAAGCGCGATGTATTACTTGCTGAATAACCCGGTAAAGGCGGGCTTGGTAAATACCTGGGCGGAATGGCCGGGGACGTATGTGCATCCGGACTATGTTGGCTTGTTTCGGTAAGCCTGTAGCGATTGATTCACTTGCCCGTCTAACGTTCGGAGCAAAGCTCCTCAACCATCGTAGAGAACGCGTCGGTTAGCGTAGAGAACAAGGTAGCTTCCCAACCATTTCACCAGCGTTCTCCGCCCAAACCCGGCTCGTTTTCCGTACTTTACCCCCAACAAGTAAAGCTTAAACGAAAACCTCATGTCTGACCAGCGCCCCTGGCTCGCCCAGTACCCCGCCGGCATCCCCGCCAACATCGACCCCACCGCCTACCCCACGCTCAAAGACCTGCTGGGCGAAGCGACCAAAAAGTACGGCGGTAAGCCCGCCTTCACCTGCATGGGCAAGTCGATCAGTTATAAGGAGTTGGACACCATGAGCACGGCTTTCGGCGCTTACCTGCACTACCGCGGCCTGCAACCCGGCGACGCCGTGGCGTGCATGATGCCTAACCTGCTGCAATACCCCGTCGCGCTGCACGGCATCCTGAAAGCGGGCCTCGTGATCGTGAACACCAACCCGCTGTACACGCCGCGGGAAATGAAGCACCAGTTCACCGACAGCGGCGCGAAGGCCATCGTGATCGCCGAGAACTTCGCCGCGAACCTGGAGGAGATCATCAAGGAAACGGACGTGAAGACCGTCATCACCACCAGCATTGGGGAGCTGCTGGGCTTCTTCAAGGGCGGCATCACCAACTTCGTGGTGCGCAACGTCAAGAACATGGTGCCGAAGTACAATCTGCCCGGCGCGGTGACCTTCTCCACGGCACTGGACGAGGGCAAGAAGCACAAACTCCCGGAATTCACCGGCAAGGCGGAGGATACCATCGCGCTGCAGTACACCGGCGGCACCACCGGCGTCAGTAAGGGCGCCATGCTGACCAACAAAAACCTGGTGGCTAACGGCCTGCAGGCCAAGGCATGGCTCAAGGATAAATTCGAGGAAGGCGGTGAGGGTGCGATGCTCTGCCCGCTGCCGCTTTACCATATCTTCTCGTTCTCCGTCAACGCCATCGGCCTGTTCATCCACGGCGTTTGTAACGTCCTGATCACGAACCCGCGCGACCTCTCGACGGTCACCGGCGCGTTCAAGGACAACAAGATCGCCGGTATGACGGGCGTCAATACGCTGTTCAACGCGCTGCTGAACGACTCCGGTTTCAAGAAGGTCGATTTCCGCCACCTGCGCGCCGTCGTCGGCGGCGGCATGGCCGTGCAGAAGCCGGTGGCGGAAGCCTGGCGGAAGCTGACTGGCATCCCGCTGAGCGAGGGCTACGGCCTGACCGAATCCAGTCCCTGCGCCAGCATGAATCCGCTGGACGGCACCGAGCGCATCGGCACCATCGGCCTGCCGATGTCGAGCACCGACATGCGCGTCTGGCACGAAGACGAAAACCGCCTGGCCACCACCGAAGAGCGCGGGGAGATCCACATCAAAGGCCCGCAGGTCATGAAGGGGTATCTCAACCGCCCCGAAGCGACCGCCGAGGTGATCACCGCCGAAGGCTGGTTGAAAACCGGCGACATCGGTATGATGACCGAAGACGGCTTCTTCCGCATCGTGGACCGCAAGAAGGACATGATCCTCGTCTCCGGCTTTAACGTCTACCCCAACGAGGTGGAGGACGTGCTGGCCGCTCACCCCAAAATTCTGGAGCTGGCCGCCGTCGGCGTCCCGTCCGAAAAATCGGGGGAGGTCGTTAAGGTTTTCGTCGTCAAGAAGGATAAATCACTGACAAAGGAGGAGGTGATCGCCTACGCCCGCGAAGAACTGACCGGTTATAAGGTACCGAAGGAGGTGGAGTTTCGGGAGGACCTGCCGAAGAGTAATGTGGGGAAGATCTTGAGAAGGATGTTGCGGGAGTAGGGGTTGGACCTAAATAAATTCGGTCTACAACGGTGATCGTGTTACCGTGCTTCGTCAAGCAGTCGAAACCATAGTTGCAACTATACTTCCGACTACTTTCTTCACGCGGCACTACGACCACTTGCTTTCAACCAAGCAATTTATTCTCCCACAATCCCTAATATTTGCTATTGGGCTAATTCAACGTTTCCTCCAGTACTTAATACGGGCGACAAATTTGCGAACTCGACGACCGCCAACAAAAAAACGGCCGCACCTCCATCAGGAAGTGCGGCCGTATATTTTGGGATCAATGTCTTATGGGAAATGATCGCGTGGTCTAACCGGCGGGCGTTACCGTCACCCGAATCACCCGGTTGCCGGCTGGAATGGTGAAGCCGGGGTGGCGGCCGGCGGCCAGTTCGATGTCTTCATCTTCATCGGGGCCGACGTTGGTGGCGCTCGCCTCTTGTACGGGCTTCTGATCGGGTCCGGTGCCGGGAGCGGTATCCTGCTCGGTACCCGCGTCGTAGACCACGACGTTGCCGGTGAAATCACCCGTCTTCGGCGTGTTGTCGTCAAAAAGCTCCAAGCCACCGTCGTTGAAGGCGTAGAACCAGTCGTTGGACTGCACGAACATCGTCTCGAACTGGAGCTTGTCGCCGGGGCGGGCGGTAAAGGTGAAGCTGGAGGATTCGCCGGCGAAAAGGGCCGGGCCGTTGTCGGGGCCTCCGGGGGAGGGTGCCGCGCCACTGGCTTTCACTTCATTGTCCGCGGAGAGGATGGCGAGCATTTCGTCGGGGAAACCGTCTTCGGCAATGCGCTCGGTACCCAGGTTAGCCTTTTCACCGACTTCGAACATGGGGTCGTCGTCTTCGTCCGAAACCGCCCAAACGGGGGGCGAGAGCGGAACGGTGCCCATGGCGCGATCCGTAGCGACTGTGTTCGGAGTGGAAACATTTTCCACGGTTACCGTAAAGGTGGTCGGGGTGATGTTTATCGCATCATCGTCGTCGCAGCTGGTGAAGCCGAAAGAGAGGGCAAAAAGGGCGAGGTAGAAAAAATTTAATCGTGTCATGTACTAATAATTTAATTATGGTGATTGAAAACCCGGAGAGATATGGTTTTCGCATGGTTGCCAAACTCCGTGAATGGTGATACGTAAGTATGGACCGCTCGGATTTGATCAGCGCGCCGGTTTGTCGGGTGGCGACAAGCTGTGAGTTTAGCCGTTCAATCACCATTTTGAGTGAACAATAGTGCCCATCGTAAAAGGCCATGTCAGCGAAATTATCCACTGAGCTATTCGTAGAAAGACGGTACGCAAGCGCCCTAGCTCCTAAATATTTCACTCATAGAACAACACCTCCCCCATCCCCAGCATCTCCTTCGCCCGCGCGCTCACCTCCACGCCCGCCCAGGTGGCCGTACCGACGTACAGTGGTTTACCCGGGCGGTAGAAGGTCACCTCCAGCTTGCCACGCA
>ENA-ORXT01006723-ORXT01006723.1-marine-metagenome-genome-assembly--contig:-NODE-6723-length-10578-cov-9.181792_pt1 | contig 10578 bp, 10 predicted proteins | sample MGYA00237868_ERZ511482 | MGnify/ENA metagenome assembly ERZ511482
CTCCACGTAAGCAAACGTGGCATATTCCGTTTGGGGTTTCAGAACTTGGGGGAGACGTTGTTGGGTGTGCTCTTAGGACGAAACGGGACGAGATTGCCACTGACCTGAGATCGAATTTACTGCGCGTGACGGAGACCCAATCATTGATAAACAGGGACTGGGTGCGTCCGGGACTTTACGGTATTCTCGATGTGCGAGCCGACGCAAGTTCACCCAGGTCCCATCCCCTGTGCGCCGGGAAACAGCGTGTCGGTCGCACGACTACCAAGTCACATTGAGGCTCCCTCTGCACACGCTTCGTGGCGCAGGAGCGACGCCCCATGGGCTGGTCTTTGCGGTAGTATGCCATCTATTGCTGATCCCCGAACCAGAGACTGACTTGCGGACCGACTCTATCCACCAATCAGCTGCGCCCCTGGGACTGACTTGGTGCTCCTGATCGCTTACATGTGCCCATACAGCCTGGAAATCAACATCAGCTCCTCTTTTTTCTGCACTTCTGGCAAAGAGACAGTAGCAATTCTCAAGATCTCGCGTCGGCAGCCTGCTCCGTGCCAAGAAAATCGGATCAAGCGGCAACAAACAGTGAGTTCTACTAGATGCAAGGTCCTGGTACCGAATGCGGGCTTTCTGATGGCTTCGATGCCTTCTTACTGTCGTTTTAAACCAATAGAGTTCTCTTATTCACAGTCAGTCTCTGTCTCTGTCCCCCAGGACAAAGTTAGGGGATCAGCAATACCGCTGTCACCTGTCGCGATCCGTCTCAACTAGAGGCTTCTATCGCAGAGGATCATACAGGCCCAGGGTCACTTACCAGTCCATGTCATTGGGATGGTTAGAAAGTCGGTCACTAACTAAGTGACCCAAGTAACGGCTTAACAAGCGACTTGCTTTCGTACCGAAGTTCGGGAATATACACCCAAATTGGGTAACCGTTACATCTCCCTAATCGTTCTGGGTTTTCATCCTGCGCTAATGTTTTGATATTTACGCCTTGCTTTCTTAATGGGCTTTGTTTGCGCGGGAGCGATGCGTGGTTCACTACCTTCCACTCCCAGTGGGAGTGGGTGGCCCTGGTGGGGCGGGTTGCGTGTCTCTGTTGGGACCCCTTTTTGCGTGTTCTTGGCGGGGTCTCCGAGGGTGTATAAGGGGGGAGGTCTGCGGTGCTGGCCCGGACCCCCTTCGTCCACCAAGTAAACATTCCGCTCCAACAGTGCTGTGTCGTGCTTGTCGGGGTGTACCTGGCCACGCCAGTTCTATGTTGGCAGTTCTGGTGTTTTCTTCCGGGGTCCTGGCTCGGGATTACCGGGCGTCACGGCACGGTCGTCCTCTGGGCTTGGGGTGGGTGTGCTGTGACGCCACATTCGGTGGAGCAGCAGGGAAAGGAGGACACACTTTGTCTTCTTCGAGTGGCCCCTCGGAGGAGGTCGAGTCGACCTTCTTCCCCAGCGATTACTTCCCTCGAGTTGCAACCCTGCAACGCCAGGTTGGCGAGCCCCAAGTTGGGGCCCGATGGACAGGGATGGGCGTGAGAACCCTTCCGGGCGCTCCGGAATGACTAGTGGTGGGGGCGGTGTCAACCTCCCTTCGAGTGTCGGTCCGCCGACGAGCGGCGACCCCCTGAGTCAGAGCGACGGGGATGTGGGTGACTCTCGGCGTGGGTCTTTGTTTCGCCCCCAGGCCTTGCCCGCCGGGCCCAGTGGCGGTTGCCCCCCGGCTGGGGCACCCTCGGTTCGCAGAAATGCCGAGAGTCTTCATCCGGGTGCTGGCATTCTCTTCGGCGGAAGTCGGCCGGCCCGTTCGTCGCGGACGGAGAGGCCGTCCCCGGCTCGGGTTGGTTGGACTGTGCCCACTTTGCCACGGGGGCCGCCCGGTGGGAGCTCTAGTCGTGCTCCCCGGGGCTCAGAGGGAGTGATTGGTCCAGAGTTGGTGGACGCAATCACCCACGTGGTACGGACGGAGGTGGCGCGATCCCTACAGGGGTCGCCCGTGGTGGCTTCGGTGCCAAGCCCCAGGGCCCGAACGCGTCGGGGTGGCAACTCGTGCCCCCGTCGTCACTTGGTCTATACGTCGCAGTCCTCAGACGGAGAGCATTCAGGGCGGGACTCCCCCTACATCCGTACACCCGACACCCCGTAGGACTCCTCCTGGACGCCGCGGCGTAGCCACGCGTCAATTTCGCGTGGGCGACCTCATTGTGCGGGCGCGGACTATGCGCCCATCCGGGGCAGGCTTGCCTCACCGGTACGAGTTGTACCGTCCCGGATCACAGTGAACAATCCGCAGTATACGGATATGTTTGACTGTGAGACGTACGCGTTGGAGAATAAGTCAACTCTCCACACGCGCGAGCAGGCCCATAACATGGGTCGGCTGAAGAAGGATATCTCACACTCCTTCGGGTCCCGATCCGAGTGGGACGGGACCCCACCTCACAAGGTCTTCCAGTTCTTGCGTAAATTCCCAAAGGCGTGTGACGACAGTTTAGTCTCAGAATGCGAGGCCGTCTATGTCCTCCAGGACTTTACTCGCGAGCCACTCTGCTCAGAGGTGATGGCCGTCATGCCTACTCGGCGTGGGGACAACCCTGGGGAGGTGACCTCCTACTTGAATCTGGTCAACTGTATGATCCGGATGCATGCCGATGAGGCATACATCGCTCTTTGAATGGAAGAGTTTAATCGAGCGTCCCAGGAGGACGGCGAGGACGAGTCATCCTTTGCCGAACGGCTGCCCCTGCTGAATACCGAGTGCGGCTTTCTCCATGAGTCGGGCGCCCTCAAGGGGCGCTTCGTGGAGGGCGTTCACCGGGCGGTGCGCGCCACAGTACGTGAGCGAAACACGCCGGCCGTGACTTTGGCCGAGCTGGCTCGCCTTGCCCAGACGAAGGGTGACGAGTTTCGCTGGCTCCTCTCGGAGCAGCAGAAAGAGCGGGCAGAGGAAGCTTGTACGGCGAGCGAGGCAAGAAGCCCTCGGCGCCAGGCGAAGCAACCCCTTGTGCCTCGCACCCCGCCACGTACCCGTGCCTACTATGCGCGGGGCGAGGGTGCGTAATCGGCAGTCGCGGCTACTACACCGACGACTGCCCACTCCGGTGATCGACCGGGCACTCAGACCCGTTGGCAGTGTGCCCAAAAGGGACACTGAGCCGAGACGTGCCCCGAAATGTATGCACGTCTCAGAGCCCGTCTGGCGATGGCGAATCCTTGGGCGCGTCCCCGGATACGACGCCCTACTCAGGCACCGCGCCATCAGACGCCCCTCGTCGCTGCCACGCGAGCACCGGAGGCAGTAGTCGAAAGCGATTCCACCACTGAGGAAGGGGAACCTTCACACTCAGAGGAGGATCCGGCACCCGCACCCCACTCTGATGCTGGAAACGCCTAACCACTGGAGGTAGGGAAACCCCGCGGCCCCCGGTGGTCCCGTCTGGGGCAACGGGTGAGTCGCTCACGAAAGTCAAGTGGATCCTCACCCGCTCCAAGGGGGTACGCCCTCGGGATATGCGTCTGCCGAAGGGCGTCGACCGCAGGAAGGTCGTTGCCATCCTGACTGGCAGCAGCTTTCAAGTGGCAGCCAGAGTATGGATTATGAAAGGGCATGAATTGGCCACCCGGGTCATAATATACACTGGGTCTGGCTTCTCCCTCATCCGGGAAGACCTCCTTCCCAGGGATGTGACGGTCACGGCGGCGGACAAGTCATCCGCCTCCATGTTTGACAAAAATGGTGGGCTACTTCCCATCAAGGGCACCATTGCGCTTCACGTTCGCATTGGATCATATACGACTGAGATCACTGTAGGGGTCGTTCCCGGCATGTCAGTCCCCATGATTATGGGGACCGACTACACGGATCGCGATGTTCCGGCGATCTGTGATCCGGACAACTATATCCGGATGCACGATGGGGGGCGTGTCCCCATCTTGCGTCGCGGCAGGACTATTGCTGCGACAACCCAGAAGGCAGATATGTATTGTGCCTGCCCCTCTTCTGCCTCCTCCTCAGTCCGGCTGGCGCAGAAGACAGTGATCCAACCAAGGTCTCCAGGGTACTTACAAGTACGTACGGCCATGCAGAGGAACGGAATGGTTTCCCCCCTACATCGCGTGTTTGAAAAACACCAGATATATGTCGCCCCAGGGAGGATGACCTGTACTGAAGGGCAGACCTGGTAACTGGAGATAATCCACAATGAGAAGACAATTAAACGCTTCCCAGCGGGCATGATCCTCGGGTTCGTTGATCGATACGAGGGCAAAGTTACTGCCGTGACTACGGAGCAGTGGCAGGCCTTGGGCACAAATGGTACCCCGACCCAAGCGCCCGAGGACAGCGACAATCGTCCGCATATATACACTGAGAACGTGCCTGAGCGTTTCAAGGCACGCCTCGATGAACTCATCGAGAAGCACTACAAGTTGTGGGACGGCTCCCTTGGCCTCATCAAAGCCACAGAGCATCGTATCAAGCTCAAACCTGGGGCCAAGCCAGTACGCTCGAACCCCTATCAGATGGGGCCCCGCTTTGCGAGAAAATACGGGAGCAGGTCGACAAGATGACACAACCGGATGTCATTGAGCCCAGCTCAAGTGAGTGGGCTAGCCCCATCGTCCTGGTACCGAAACCGGATGGCTCTTCTCGGTTTTGTATCGACATTCGTCAACTGAACGAGCGGACGGTGAGAGATGCATACCCTCTCCCCCGCATGGATCACTGCCTCGACTCACTCGGTGAGGCAAACTTCTTCTCCACGTTAGACTGTAACGCGGGATACTGGCAGATCCCCGTAGCACTGGAGGATCGCCATCTCACAACGTTTATCTGCCACTCCGGGACGTTCCAGTGCAAACGTCTCCCCTTCGGCCTATGCAATGCGCCGGCAACTTTTCAGCGCGCCATTGACATGCTACTAGCCGGTGTCAAGAGGCAGTACGTCCTGGTCTCCCTAGACGACATCACTGTATTCTCCCATGACGCGGAGACGCACCTGTCCCACTTGGACAAGGTGTTCACCCTACTGGGCAGCGCAGACGTCACGCTTAAGGCAAAAAGGTGCCACCTCTTCAGTAACGAGGTGGAGTACCTTGGCCTTGTAGTTCGGCCCGGACGTATCAGCGTCAATGAGAAGAACCTGAAAGCCATCAGGAAGGCCCAGTTCCCCAAGACGCAAACCCAACTGAGGAGCTTCTTGGGGATGTGTAATGTATATCGGCGCTTCACCGACAGCTTCGCGAAGTACGCGAAGCCGCTGAACCGCTTGGCGAGGACGGCGTTGCCAAAGCGGCTTGCCCCTCCCACTCAAGAGGAGCAAGAGGCGTTTGATAAGTTGCGAGAACTGCTCTGCAACCCGCCTATATTGGCCCTCCCGCGGAAGGAAGGCAAGTACATCATCGACGTGGATGCCAGCTACGACCAACTCGGTTGCAGCCTGCTCCAAGAACAACCATCGGGCGAGTATCACCCAGTTGGTTACTTCAGTAAGGGACTCACCCCGGCTGAGAAGAACTATACCGTTACAGAGATAGAGGGCCTCGGAGTGGTCTGGGCCGTCTCTATGTTACGTCCCTACATTGAAGGGACGCACTTCCTTATACGGTGTGATCACCAGGCACTGCGGTGGGTACTGACCACCACGACATGTACGAACAACCGCCTTAACAGATGGCGGGTACGTCTAGCCGAGTTTGACTATGACGTGGAGTACAAGCCTGGCCGGCGTCATGCAGTGGCTGACGCGATGTCCCGCATCCCGACTGAGGGGAAGGACGAGAACCCCATCCCGGAAGAGATACCCATAGTCGGGGTGACGACGAGGTCGGGGGCGGTCTTAGACCCCCGACCCCCGGAGAATTCCCAGGCGCTACCCATCCCGTTGGCCGAGTTGGCCACGGCCCAACAGGCAGATAACTTCTGCCAGAAGGTCCAGAAAGATCTGGACACCACCGAGGCCACCCGTTTCTATGCGAACGGAGACGGCATACTCTGCCGTCAGGGCCATCAACAAGGGGTACAACAAGTGGTTGTCCCCCAGTCCCTCACGAAGGAAATCCTCCAGCGGGAACACTCCTCCCCGCTGGGCGCACACCCGGGTGCCACTCGGATGTATCAGACCCTCCGGCGAAGGTATTACTGGCCTTCCCTGGTCGCCGACGTGTTCGGTTGGGTGGCGGCATGCCCCACCTGTGCCAAGAATAGGCTCATGGAGACGCGGAGTACTGCCTCCATGCGTCTGTTTCCCGCGAAAGAGCCCTTCGCGGCTGTTGCCTTGGACCTACTTGGCCCTTTGCCACGCACCCCCGAGGAGTATGAATATTTGTTGGTCATATGTGATCGATTCACTAAGTTGACTCGTGTCGTCCCTCTGAAAGACGTCACGGCTCTGGATGTACTGAGTTCCTTCTTGGACGTGTGGATTGCCAGTTACGGCATACCTGATTCCACACTTTCCGATAACGGGCCACAATTTGCCTCTGTACTTTATCAAGGAGTCCTACAAATGCTGGGGATAAGTACGAACTTTGCTATACCCTACCACCCTCAGACGAACGGGCAGGTGGAACGCTTCAACAAGACATTAGTGCGCCAGTTACGACACTATGTCAGTGAGCACGTCTCATCGTGGGCGAGGTACGTGTCACTACTAGTGACCGCATACAACTCCCAAGTGCATAGTAGCACGGGAGAGGCACCGTTCTCCTTTGTGTGCCCCCGACGGCTTAACCCGATAGCCGTCGAGCGGCTGACACAGGGGACGGCAGAGGGCGAGTCCACCCTCACGCCAAGTCAGGCGAAGGCCAGCTTTCTCAAACGACTGGACGAGATGATACCGCTTGTCCAAGAGTCAATGGACAAGGCACAAGCCCGATACAAGCGGCACTTTGACAAACGAGTCAAGAGCCGCCGCCAGGCGCTCCGAGTTGGAGACGGGGTCTTCGTGAAGTCACACGAGAACCAAGGAGGAAAACTCATCTTCAGAACCCGCGGCCCCTATCAGATACTAAAGACCGATGGGCGGCTGCTGACCATCGAGAGTGACGATGGCATCCGTACGATTAATGGCAATCATGCCACACGGGCACCGGAGCCACACGAGGGCGACCCAGTCTGGGAGCGGGCTCTCGCGGCGTGGCAAGTGCCCGCCCTGCCTTCATCGTCAACTAAAACGATGGAGGCGGTGTTCGACCAGTTTGTCGGACAAGGGTATGACGAGAAGGGGCGACTCATGCTCCGCGTGCGCTGGTTTGGGTATGGTCCCCGAGAGGACACCTGGGAATATATCGAGGACCTTCCGAGTGAGAAGGTCCGGCGATACTGCAGTCGGCATAACATCGCGCTGCGGCAGACACCCGACCGGGGGGAGTGACCCCGGACGACGCGTGGTCACCACCCACAAGGACCGATCCCGACTGTGGAATGCAAACGGGCCCTTTGCGTGTGTACCAACGCAAAGCAAAGCGAACAACGCTCACCACCGCACCAGGCCCCCGGTTGGGGCCCTCACTTACGGCTCCATGCCACCGGGGTGGTCCTGTCCGTCCCTACGCGGCGACGCATCCCAATGGGCCCCACTCGGTCCACCCCAACTCCCGCGACGGAAAGTGTCCGGTGCGGACGGGACACCAGGGACGGTAGACCGCTGCGCCTCCCACGCCTGCATCAGTTGTGCATGCGTCGGCGTGGATCCCGTCACGGAAGAACCCGTACCGTGGGCAGACCGCAGTTGCGTGTACCCCGGCGCCGGCGGGGAGGAGTAATCCCCGCGCTGGTCAGCGGACCCATACTGACCATAAGACGCCCCAGTCCCGACGCCCCACTGCGGCGTGGATGAGTGCCCAGCCGGAGGCGCCGTGGGGCCATATCCGCCACCTTGCGACCAGGCCAAGTGGGCTCGGTGCTCCTCCAGTCGGGCGACCAAGTGGGCCCCGACCGCGGGGAGAGCGGTCTCCTCCAGTAGACGGTGCGCCGCGGAAGACTCGTCAGCCGACCCGACTTGGGCGGCAAAGGAGGCGAGACGGCGGCTCAACCACCCGACCGTGTCAGCCAAGGCGACCAGGGTGACTTCCCCGGCCGCGTCCCAGATAACGGGCGCCACGGCGGGAAGCATCTCCTGGAGCCCCCGCGCGACACCTTGCGGCAGGGGCTCCCGGCTCAGTCCCCTGCGCAAGTGGCGTAGGGGGAAAGGTTCCACCATGGCGAACGAAGGAGGATCGCGAAGCCGACTCGGCGCCGCGCCAAACCACGGGGACTCACGGGCCGAGTAGGCCCGGGAAGAACCTCCGCCGGACGGCCCCGCCACACCAGAGCTCGGGGCGTCCAGATCGTGATAGCCGCCGCGGGGACGGCCCGGCGCACCTCGGCCGCCTCGACGGACACCCGAAGTACGGGCGTCCTTTGAGCCCCGACCACCATCGAAGGCCGGGGTCGTCTTGTCCACCGCGTCCCACCCACTTGGGGGAGGCGACGTCGTCGGCCCACACCCGTCGGCGTAGGGGTAGTCGCCCCGGCCAAGGCCCTCGCAGAGGCGGAGTTCGCCGTCCTCGAGCCCCTTAGTACAATGGACGAAGCCCCGAGTATCGGGCTCCTTCCCCGGCGCCATCCGCTTACGACGGAGGTGACTGACCGCCGCCCCCCAATCAGCTTGATCGTGGAGGGCAAGCATGGACGCCAGCAGAAAAGCTGCGTCCCCGTCACGCCCGGCCGCGAGTTCGGCCGGGCCCAACGACCGAATGGCCGCCACCAGGCTGGCCGAAAGGTGCCATAGTCGGCCCCTGTTACGCACGACGGCGTACCACGTCGACGCCACCCCGATCACCCAGTTGGTAGCGAGGATGGCAAACGCACGGTGAAAGTGATCACCGGGTTGGACGGCCGTGGCAAAGTACGCCACGTATCGCGGCATACACGCCGGGAAGCCAAAAGGCACCTCCACATCCGACCACCTCGGGGGCAGCGCCGCATAGTAGCGCGGGCGCATGTCCCGGTGCACCTGGGTGAACTCCACCTGCACCGCCGACAAGAGGTAGGCGTGCTCGTCACGCGCCAGCCACTCTTGGCGCGCCGCAGCGTGGTTGACGTGTGGGTCCGCCTCCGCCATGTAAGGCGGGGATAGCGTGGCCCACGCCCAAGAGACGGCCGCACTCTGGGCGTCGATTTCTTTGTCCTCCGGGGCGGCCGTCAACAAGCGGTGGGCCGTCATGACGCCCTTCTCATCCCCCGCCTCGAGTAGAGCCGGGAGGCATGCCTTGAACCCCAGGGGGAACTCCACTTGAGTGGGGAACTGGGCGCACCAGCGCTTCCAGGCGTCCAAACGACGTGCGTCCGGGATCGCCAAGTAGACGTCCCGGAGGTGACCCACCTTCATCCCAGTCGGGTGGGGCGGTGGCGTCCACCAGCCCTGCGGCGCGGGAGGAGTAGTCCTCGCGCTGGCTGCCTCGACTTGAGCCGCCACGAGCGCCGCCCGTGCGGCACGGGCGCCCTCCCCGGGGCGCGCCGGAAGAAGTAACCCCGACGCCGCCGGCCCTTGTCCGTGACCCGGGCCGACGGCCGAGAGTGCCGCCGACGCGACCGGGGATGACCCACTTGGTTGCCCCGACGCCGCCGCCGAGGAGTGCGCCGCGCGGGGGGGGGTCCGGCGACACGTCCATCGCCGGCTCCACCTCCTCCTCCTCCAAGAGGGGCACCCCCGGGGGGGGGCCCCGGACCTTCGACGACTCCTCGGAAGCCATCGCCGCAGCCAGGGGGATAGGGGGAGTCACCCGCCCCGCGGGGAGAAATAGTCCCACCACCCGCACTCTGGGGAACCCAAGCAAAAGGGGAAAGACAAAACAGAAAGGGGGTAGGGGGAGTGACCCACCCGAAGGAAGCGGAAGAACCGACGCCCCCACTCAGGGCTGGGGGAGGGGACGACGATGGCGGGGGAGTGGTCCGTCGCCGGCGAAGCGCCCGACGACCGCGAAGCTGCTGCACACCCGACCCGACGCGAGTACACGCCGGGCACGCGCGACCCATATACGGGCGCGTCCCACACGGCACCCCCGAGTCAGGGGCTGCCGAGGGGCACTGGGAGGGCGAGGGGCTCGCCCTGCCCACACCAGCGGGGGTGAGTGGCCTCACGCTGGCAGGACAGCACGCAACCCCCCCTCAGACACGAGGGAATGCGGGTACGCGAGGGGGTGCGCCAGAGCCAGACTGCGCCTCGGGCAAGCGGCGCCACACAGAGCGGCTGCCTACGCGACGACACGCGACGAGTCCCCGCGTGTCCTCGTGACGTAGAGGCGGGCGAACACCCCCGCCTTGCGACTGATTGCAGCCACACTCGGGCCCTTGCACTCGGGGCCCGAGCCGGAAAAATCTTCCGACTGCGGTCTGCCAAGTGGGCTGACCGCATTGCTGGCACGTGCCACGCCACAGCTCCGGGCGAGTGACCCCGTGGGTCCCCTGTTGGACGAATCTCCCAACACCCGCCAGCCGGGACGGCTGACCCTTGAGAAGGGGGAATTGTGGTAGTATGCCACCTACCGCGGTCACCTGTCGCGATCCGTCTCAACTAGAGGCCCAGATCGCAGAGGACCACAC
>ENA-ORXT01006724-ORXT01006724.1-marine-metagenome-genome-assembly--contig:-NODE-6724-length-10577-cov-35.981333_pt1 | contig 10577 bp, 11 predicted proteins | sample MGYA00237868_ERZ511482 | MGnify/ENA metagenome assembly ERZ511482
GATCTGAAGAACAGCCAGTTTCGATTCTTCGTCATGCTGATGGAACAGTGTGAGCGGCAAATGTTATTTGGTAAGACATCAGGAGAATTCCCAATGACCAAATTTTCAGCGGTTCAGACCGCAAAACAAGGAGATAAGCTGGAGATAGATAAGGAGGGAAGGATTTACGGGAAACAAGTAACATTATTGTGTGTAGGTTTGGTTAAAAATTGCGTCCAAAATGCGGACTCAACTCCCTCATTTACAGCAGATTATAAGCTCTTTAAAAAACTCGGAAAAACGGGCGAATTATACGAGTATATTCAAAAGATCTATTGGCAAGAAACGGGCCGAGAAATCAGCCGCAGCGAAGCGAAGAAACTGATGTTTACCGTAGCATTCTCGTCGCATCGCTACTGTCCTGAGGGAAAAAAGGTGCTGAAAAAGCACTTTCCAAGCGTCATACAGCTCATAGACGAATTCAAGAAGGGGATGATCCAGGAATATGCTCAGGATACGGCGTATACAGCCGATCAAGCACGGGATAAAGGCAATGCTTCCTTTGCCGTCATGCTGCAACAGACTGAGTCTCTGGTGTTTATCGACCGTATCCTGGCTCAGTGTCACAAGCGTAAAATCAAGGCACTCAGCAAGCACGACAGCATCCTCTGCCGTGTCTGTGACAAACATAAGGTCACCAAAGTCATCTGTCGAGTGCTCAATCAGCTCTTTGGCCGCTTCTCTTATAGCCTGGACATCGATGGCCAAGTCTTCGAGCATCGCAAGAAGCGCAAGACAAGAATGCAGCGCTTTGTGAATCAGTTCGTCTCTACCCTCTTCGGGATGGCGAATCAAGCGAATGCGCCACCCAGGGTGCGGAAGCGGAATGAGGCGTATTTACAGCTCAGCCAAGTGGGTGAGACGTGTGTCAAAGAGATAAAAGTCGTGAGTGATCCGCGAGCTACTGGGAGTACTATGAGTCAGCGAGAGGAAGAGATTATGAAGATTCGGAATCCGAGGATTCGGGAGTTAAAGAGGCGGTTTGGGGTGTGAAATTGTAATTTGAAAAGTATGGCCTATGCAGGCAAGATTAACGTGATGATTATATCGATCGTCTCTCTGAGGAACGAAGAGATATGATCTGATATCTAATGTTAGCTGTAGCATTTCTATTCTTAAAACGGCAAGTCTTCTATTGGTAATAGTGAGTTTAGATAATCCAAACTAATATTATCACTGAAAAATACACTTGCTTTCCCAACGACTATTCTAATTTGATCTGAGGAATCTAATCCAAGTCTTTTAACCAGCTCTGCTTCCTTTTCTTTTACATCGCCATTGAACAAGTTAACTAATAATATCCTCTCTTTATCTTCCACTAATGCTTGTTTAATAATTTTATTAATGTGATCGTCCCAAAAGCCATATCCTGAAACAATAATGATTTTGGCCTTAATACAATACTCCCTAAATTCATAGATAAAGAATAGAAATGGGTCATAAGCTTTAACTTTTTGCCTTGTTCCAAATATGATTTCATGATGTTGAATTTTCACAGCTGCTTTATGAATGAGTTTATCATCATCATTTCTTTCCCAGTCTATTGAGCCGTGAAGTTTATATAAATAGATATCAGGGTCTTGCTCTTCTTCACCTATTTTAAATCTTGACCAATGCCAATATTCTTCGATTTCATTTTCCTTGCCAAAACCTCTTTCTATATCACATTTGATCTCGTTACCTCCAAATGTAAACCTACTACAGACTGATTCAATGCATAAATCGTAGTTAAGCGTAAATACTCTTAATGGATTGTTTAATTCTTTTTGAAACAAGCCTAACCCTTGATAATATTTGGCTTTTACTGGACTATCAAGAGCTATCCACTCTCTAAGAATATTAATAATGTTATTTCTGAATTTATTTATTGCTTTGGTCGTGTATCCAACGTTCTCAATAAATTCTATCCAGCTTAATTGAAATGGGGAAAGTGGATGCTTTTTACTTAAGAGTAGCAATAATTCATCAAGAGTATTTACTAAATCTTCTACATTAACATTTTCGCCGGACACCTTCTTAACTTGTGTTTTAATGAAGTTGTAAAGCCCTATAAATTCATTCCATTCATCGTTCAATTCGGATTCAATTTTTTGAATCATTTCGCTCGTAATTGGAATTCCTGCCTCTTGACTTGCTCCAGCACCTAATAGTATTAGCACATCATCTTTTTGTAATTCGTATTTCATATGCTCAATTTTATAAGAACCAAGGTTGAAGACTTGTAGCTTTTAATTCAGGATATCCTCTTTCCTTAAATTCTCTTACAAAATCAGTTACTAATTTGCAATATTGAACAGATACTGGAGTAGATTTCGAGTTGTATGCTCTCCAGTTCATACCTGAAAGACTTAACAATTCTTGTATATATGACTTGTGATCTATATTGGCTTTGTTTTGCCACATGAAGGAAATATGGGTTGGCCCACTGTATCTCTTCTTGGGTTTAAAATCTCCTTGTAATAAACCTTCAGTCCATAGAAGGTAATCTGTATCACTTAATGAGGTACAACTGCCCTCCAAAGGAGTTAGATTATTAATTGCCTTATTGTATCCAAAATACTTATTGTGAATATTGATTTTAATAACAACAAAATCAATGTTCAAATTGATAATACCAATTGTTTCTTTGATCTTATAAATTTCATCTTTTGAAATTTTGAAAGGAGCATGAATAGCTATTCTATTGTACTTATTTTCATTCTCAGCTAATATTCCTTGAAGTTTTTCACTTAGGTTTCTTAGATATTCAGCTTTTGAACTATTCGAAGATACAATGTCGATAGAATTGTAAAGTCCTGTACTATCCAATAATATAGAGTAGGCGTAATATCTATCCTGCATTTTTTTTCCATTCTCATCTTTATATCTTATTGACTGGGCAAGACCGATAATTAATGTAGTCTCATTCTTTGGTTTGATTAACCAAGGAACACCACCGACTTTAGAGAATATCTGAAGTGAAAAATCCCTGACAGAATATTTGTTTTGCAAAGTTTTGTAATTAATGAATTGTACAGGAATACTCTCTTTACTGAATTCATACTTGACGGAGTAATACATTTCGTTTTCTTCTTCTTGGCTCTTTTTAAGGACTATGACTATCGGATTAGAATGCTGTTGATTAATAATCTTGTTTCTTAATTTGATAGTTTCATGTTGAGAAATTTCAGTACATATGTGCCCGTTCAATTTAATCTTAACTTTGAAGACATTTTCAAGTTCGCTTTGAAGTTGTTTGTAAAATGTTGCTAGTAATTTTCTTTCACTCTCTTTATGCAAGAAGAATATGTTGATCTCTTGATTTAAGCCTTTTAAAGGTCCTATGTTTCTCATCTTGCTTTGAGAATCCACTTCTCTATTGTTCTGTACTAAGAATGTTTTTTGTTCCAAAATATCATAAGGAATTTCAGCTGTTGGCTTAAAATCCCAGGCAGTTTCTTTGAAAATATCATTATAATACAGTTTTGCAAAAAGTCTAATCTTCTTATACTTATCGCTATAGAATTCCGTATTACTTCTACCGAAAGAATTCAAACTTAAGCTTAGTATCTGTTGTTTTCGACTGAATGGTGAATGTTCGTCTTTGAAAAAATGGAAGTCTATCAAGAATCCAAATTGTCTTGTTTTCTTTAGATAATATGGCTGTATCCAAATAGCCTCTTTGCCTTCTTTATGTAATTGAAGAATGAAATAGATTCTGTTATACTTTGTCCTTGAATCGAGGTAAAATTGATCATTTTTCAAATTTTCTGTGACATAGTTTTTTACTGCAAATAGCAAATAACTTTTAGTAAGGTTGTGATTTATAGATTGGTGGACCTTATATTCTTCAGAATTTTCAAAATTCAAGAATGAAACCCAATAGGGGTCGTAATCTTCTTTACCCTCAGATGCGGGTAATCTTGAGCCAAATATATTTACGTTATCTGGTTTTTTTTCGTCATTCTCTCTTTTTCTTCGATATAATTTAAATGTGAACTCATTTAGTTTGAGAGGTGAAAAATTTAGTGCTATGTTGTTCGTTTCGTTCATTTAGTCTTCTCTTATATAATATTACTATTGGCTTACAATGTGTTCAACATAATTCTTAGCCCCATCAAAACGAAATGATAATTCTCTATTACCAAAGAACTTTAACCAATGTGCTTTTGTAATTTCTTTCTCTTCCTGAGAGTTACTAAATCCAACAACTTCGATTTTGGCCCTCTTCCTAGTCATTCTAGATAATAATTGTCTCATTTCGAAGTCAGCACTTGGAAGTGAATACCCAATAAAAACTAATTTTTCTGCTTCAGAAATTTCAACGCCTGCATTTTGCCAAATTATTTTATACTGTGGGTTAGACAAATCCTTGGCATAGGTGGGCATGATCAAGTTTGATGTTAGTTGGTGATTGTTTCTCTCTTCCGGAAAATTCGCATCACAATGTCTACAAGACTCTTTGTCAACGTGATTCCTGATACCATCTTTTCTTGAGAATCTGGCATAAAGACGAGCACATCTTGGACATTGAAGCCAATTTAAAGAGCCATGCAATTTTAATAACTTTACATTAAAGCCACCTTGGCCAAGTTTCTCCAATCCAGGCTTAATCGAATGGTCAAGTTCGTCTCTTGAACTTATATAACAACAATAATCTACCACTGCATTGTGCCCTCCATCTATAATTGCACGCTGAATAGAGTTATCAAGCAATATATCCCAATTAGTACTTATTACGCTAACAGGATCAGTATTTCCATAATTATGATTTTTTCGTATGGATGATATAACAGTCAAATATTTAGCAAAAATATTTATGTATTCCTTCGATTTACTTGTTTGATGAAGAACTAGTTGAATTGTCCTTCCTATCACATAAAAAACAGATTCTCGAACTTCCATTATTTGACTTAAACTTATTCCACGAAATTGAGAACTATCGGTCAAACATCTATCCAATGGAGTAAAAATATCCTCCAATTCAACATGACTAAAGTTATCTTCTGAAAAGTTGAGTTGTTTTTTCAAAAAATTAATGAATCTGGAATATCTCTGTTCCTCGAAATCAGAAGGATTTAATCCATAAAGCCTAAAGGCTTCTTTCAAAATATTTAGTTGTGTTGGTGCTCCGGCATCTACTGAAAAACCCGCGCCAAGTATATATACAGTTTTCATTGTACTTTAATTTTAAATCATTTTGTTATAGCTAACAACTGGATACTAGGCACTAATCCATGATCGTTTCTAGTATTTTCACAATGTAGACATCTATCATTGCTACCTATGAACTTTCTAGACACCATCAACCAAATATAATTCTAATTCCCTTCATTTTAACGCTAAATCCACCTTTTGCAACTTACCATGCTAACCTATCCCAGGACGGAGCTGCAGCAACTGAAAGATGAATGTTCAATGCTACATGATGTGTGTCAGACAGGCAGTATCTGGAAATCTGGGGGCAATGGCCAGCCGGATAGTGGGACTGCTTTGAGTACACGAGAGGAAGAGTTGTTGAGGATTCTGAATCCTAAGATTAGGGAGTTGAAGAGGCGGATTGGGGTGTGATAGTAAAATCTCCAAAGTATAGCTTAAGTAAGCAAGATTAACGGATTGGGCATATCCAGCGTCTCTACGAGGAACGAGTAGATATGCTGTGATCATGCCATGTTATCTGTAGGCATGCCATTTGTTTCTATAGAATTTATGACTAAGTTAAATATCCTTTCACTAGTAATTATAATAGCCATATTTAATAGCTTTTTTTTTCGAATATTTTCTTTTTAATATGTCAATAAATACAGTGGTTCCATATGGATCGCGTATCCAACAGACTCCTTTTTCAGGTTCAAGCATTCTTTTAATAGCCTCACCAAACAATTTACCTCCTTTCACTGTACCTTTATTTATTTCTTCAAGCCAAATTATAATCCACTTTTTGTTCCATGCGCAGTCATTAGAATGGTGCAGTACAAATGAAAATGCGTCTTGCTCATATAGATTGAATTTCGCAAAGGAATTATACTTACTGTAAAGGCTATCCAAATAGTTTCGATTTATTAAGTCCAATTTGTTTTGAAATTCCCATATCATTTCATTATCACCTCTATATTTTTGATCATTTGTGATAATAAAATTTTCAATCTCCGACTGTTTTCTTGCTTTTTCTTCTTCGGTTTTACGTACAATCTCATCTGAATATTCTTTACATCTATCCCTTATATAAGACTCTGTACTATCTGGTATGTCCCACAAGTACATCGAAAAATCTGGAGGTTCTACTCCAATCGAAATAACTCGAGTAATTAAATTTTCTGTGCTTATTAGTTCTTTACAAACAGCTCTTTCATTTTTAGTAAATGCTAGATTTAAATTATATAATACTGAGTCCTTACCTAAGTAGAAGTAGAGACTTGACTTATATAGGTAATATGCCCACAGTGAATTTATATCAACATCATATATGTCGTAGGATTCTAATATTGTTAGTTCCTTTTGATTAATTATTGAATCTCTTTTAGTGAAATTAATTTTAGAATCTTCCAATCCAGTAATAATTTGACATTGAAGATAACTAGCGATAAATGTGAATGTTATGATGAAAAGAAGTCTCAAAATGGTTGTTAAAGTGGTGAAAAGGCTATACTACTCTTTCTTAATGTTAACAAAACTTACTTTTGTTTTCATTTATTGTAGTCTAAGTTATTTTCAATTATAGTGTTTTTGCTTACAGATAACAACTGGATACTAGGAACGAATATAGATTAGTTCCTATTATTTTGACAATACGTGTACCTGAAACTCTGACCTCACTATGCTAGTATATAATATTTCATTTCAGGATAAAGGCATTCTATGTATTTAAGAGATCTGACTTGCAGATCATGATATTTTATAATTGAATGAGACCCTTGGAGATTGTTCTTTGGTGGGGTGAAGATAGGGAAACGAATCCTAAATCATTGATATTCTAATTTTGGAATTTAGCAAAGGTGTCAATGGAAAAAATATACCAAACCTCTGATCTTATCTTGTAGGCTACTTAATATTGATCAGAAATAAAGCACTACATGAACGTTATAATTTTTATCACACAGGTATTATTCTATATCACTGCTACTATCTTAGCTGTGATTGGTATCAGTAAAGAAATCAAAGGAAAAAATGATCAACAGTAAACCTACAAAGTACTTCTTCATAGATGAAGGTGGCGATAGTGTATTCTACGCAAAGCGAAAGAAGCTGCTGGTAGGCACTGAAAGCTTTCAGCCGATGTTGAACATTGGAATGGTAAGTCTATCAGATAAAGCAAAGATCAGGAATGCCATCATTGACTTCAGCCAAAACATTAAGAGCGACCCACTATACCAGTCGATCTATTCTGTGGCTCAGGATGACTGGTATTTACATGCATATAATGATCATCCTGAGGTTAGAGCGAAGTTTTTCGAATTCTTACGAGACTTAGAAGGATTCAAGATCTATATCGTGATCGGTAGAAAACGACTGAGTACGTTTAAAAACAAGCATAATCATAATGAAAAGGAATTCTACTTTGACCTACTGTTTCATCTCCTGAAAGATCGAATGAATCAAGAAGAGGAACACTATGATATTCTTATCGGCACGACAGAAAAGCACACAAAAGTATCTCGGAGAAGCGATCAATAAAGCGATCAAGCGGGATAATGAAAAACGAAATAACCTATTGGATATCAGCTACCAGTTTGATATCGTCAGAAGTCAAGATACGCCGGAACTCAGTATCATAGACTACATGCTCTGGGCACTACAACGGTATATACTCAAAGGGGAGGATCGATTCTACAATGCTATGAAGCACAAGTACAATCTGATCATTGATGTGTATGATATTGAAAATTATGGTACTAACTATTACCATAGAAGGAACCCATTCGATATGAATAAAGCAAGTGAGTTCAGAAGAGATGGATATACATAAAAAAAGTTCTTATAAACCCCGTGCCAGTACTGGCAACCCCCACCGAAGGCGAGTTATGATGCTTATAAAAACTTGTATAAAGATAACTGAATTTTAATGGAATTAGTTTTAGGTGCTGATAATTATATGGATTAAGCTTACTCCCAGCTCCCTCTCCCCTGCTCTCTTGCTTCTCGCTGAGCTTCGCTGAATAGCTCTGCATACTTCACATTGGGTGCGATGGTCATCGTCCTTGCCCAGCCAGCCCGGACGATCTCCAGATTGAAGAAGGTGCCATCCTGTAAGTAGACATAGACCAGGTGTCTGCCGTATCTATCCAGCTCGGTGACATCGTAGACGATTCTGACTGTTTGATCCATCAGCATGGCCGTGGTGAAGTCGGTTGCTTCTTGATGGAATGGTTCTGGGCGGCCATTGCGCTTGCCTGTCTCCAGGGTGTTGATGCCTATGGGGCGGAATTTGCGTTTTTCTCCTTCGGTGTTGATGCCGTGGAAGGTGTCGCCGTCAACGATGTATGTGATCCGCCAGTAGTCGGACACGTTCTTGAATAGCTCATAGTCATCTTGCTTGGGATCTATCTGGTGTGATAGATTGAAGATGAGGGATAGGATGAGTAGTAGATTGTGCATAGTATGATAGGTGCTAAAGTTGTGCCAAGGGGATCACTATTCCATTTAGGCTTGTCTTACGTGACGGGTCTTTCCAGATCTTCGGGACAGGCTATTTTTTCCATTGATGAAAAAACGAAGAAAAAAATCTATGATTATTAATTCATCCCACCTTTCACAGTGATTAGGTTCTTTCATTATCAAACATCCATTTTGGATGCTTGATTCCGCAAGCGAACTCTCAGTCTTGCATAATGATCAGGCATCCGCGGCACTTTAAGGAAAGGACTATAATCTGGAAATACAAATCAAGGCGATATAATATCGGCGCTCATGGCTTACCTCTAAATACTAATTCATCCTCGGACGGTGCCGAGGTTCTTTAGATTATGAGTGAAACACATGATGGCGATTTTCTGGCGAATTTGGTGATAAGCAATCTAATTTAATATCACTTTTTAATGATACTCATTTTTTCTTATCCTTGGTTGATTTTTGTTCTTGAATATTTGGTTATCCCCTAATATTTTATTTAAAAATTTAAAATGGTTCTCGGAGCTATACACTTGTCTTTCTCCTGATAAAATAATTATACTATTATAAAATTTAGAGGCTTCTCTGCTACTTAGGTCTAATATTTTGTTATTCCACACTCTAAATTCGGGCAGTTGTTGTGGAATTAAAATACTCAAAATGTATGATGGTGTCAATGGTATAAATATTTCATGCTCGATTTTGAAAAAATCTCCGTGGTTGTAAGTTGAGACTGGATTGTCTGAGGTAAAGAATTTATACTTAGTTTTATTTTTATGCACAACCCATATTCGATCACTTAAATCAAAATTTGAAGTATGGGCCACAGAATTTATCATAGATAGTTGGATACTCTTAGAATCAAGAGTATCCATTTCTGCCTGAGCTTGTTGAAATTCTGCTTCTGACATCTTATTTTTTAATTGTCTAAGAAGTTCTACTGTTGTTTGAGAAATTCGGTTTCGATGACCTTCTGTTCTAAATAATTGTGACTGAATAAATTTTGATAAAATCGTTCTTTCCTCTATTGAAAAACCAGAAAATTTATTTAACCTCAGCTTCGCTATAAGCTCCTTGTACACCGGAGCTGTTTCCGATTCTATTTCTCCAAGCTTATGTTCAATTATCTGTTTGCTCTTAGCATCATCTATTTCGTCTATATCATAAAATCCACCAATTTTTCCAATTTTACTAGGAACAACCTCAAAAGTTGTAAAAGTGGGCTTATCAAAAACGTGTACTTTCCCTTTCGTATTGGCGAAATACTTAAGGTAAAATTGTGGGACTATATGTGAGTGTTTTACTCTACTCAATTTGTTTTGTTTTGATTCCAATAACGTATCGTCGTCATCAGTCGTGTTGACGAAGGAAGCATGATCGTGATCGTCGCTTGTATATCCAGCATCATGTGAATGCCCAAGTCTAAGGGATTTTTACTTTGAACTAATGTATACTGATTATTTTCCACTATCCTTTTTATTATCTGCTTTGATTCGTTGTATCTCTGCACTGATTTCAGAAAGGTCAATCTCTGTCAGCTGCTCATCTTGAGAACCCAGAAAGTCAATATCGATATGCTTGTCCATCACTAGATTAAGTTGATTGAGTTTCATTTTTTCGCTTGGGTGGTAAATACTCTACCCTGCTGATCTCTTCTGGCTTTACGCTTTTTGAAATAATCATTGAAAGCCTTACGATCCTCCTCATTGATCGGTCTATCCTGGGAGCCGACAGTGTCTACCTCCAATATCTTTTTGTCTGTCATTGTAAACCTCTAAAATAACCATAATCATAGTGCTACAATAATAATTCATATGATAACTATTTTATATGTAAACTGATTTGTAATATTACACTACAAATATTACAAATATGACACGTATTATATCCTTCGCGAATCACAAAGGAGGTGTCGGTAAAACTACTTCCACCCACAGCATCGGTGTCGCCTT
>ENA-ORXT01006725-ORXT01006725.1-marine-metagenome-genome-assembly--contig:-NODE-6725-length-10577-cov-21.328952_pt1 | contig 10577 bp, 8 predicted proteins | sample MGYA00237868_ERZ511482 | MGnify/ENA metagenome assembly ERZ511482
TTGAGTTATTTTTTAGAGGAAAATAGCAGAAAAAGAGCATTTCAGATAGGTGTTTCTTAAAGGAGGACAAGTCTATTTATCAATTTTTTGTATTTATATGGCATTTTCTAACAAAAGAATTGAATCTCTTTCTATTGATTGTGTAATCTTTGGATTCAAAAAAGGGGAATTACATGTATTGCTAGTAAAGCACAACAAAGGATTGTCTAAGGGAAATTGGGGATTACCGGGTAGTTGGATTCAATATGATGAAAGTATTGATGAGGCGGCTAGTAGAATTTTAGTTTCCCAAACTTCCGTAGGAGATATTTATTTGGAGCAGTTCTATACCTTCGGTACAAAATTTGATTGAAGCCATATTGAGTTCTATTAAATAAATTTTTCATAATTCTTAGCTATTGCGTTAATAATTAATTTCCAAATCCCTAATGTCTAATTCGATGTTTGTCTTTTCCTAGCAATTAAATCTGTTTCAATTGCCTTCATTTTTTCATTGGTTAAACTATAAAAAAGCATAGTAATAAATCCCAAAACACCAAAAACACCAGGAATCCAACTAACTAAAAGTCGGATACCCTGTAAGGCATCAGACGTTTGTATATCGCCCGCCACAAAACCATAACCACTAAGCACCCAACCCGTCAAAGCTCCACCAAAAGCAGCTCCGAATTTAAGTGCAAAAAGAGAGGCAGCCATAATTAAACCAGTAGCTCTTCTATCAAATTTCCATTCGCCATAATCCGCACAATCTGCGTACATTGCCCATTGTAAAACCGAAACAGGACCTGTTAAAAAAGCAGCAATTAAATTGACGATATAGATCAAAGCTATTTGAGTTGGATCTAAGTAATAAAAGGCAATACTAATAACGGCTGCACCTCCCAAAAACCATCCATAAATGGTTTTTTTATCCATGATTTTAGCCAACGAATTTGTTAATATGGCACCTAATAAGGTCATTAATGCTCCAGAAGTAAGAAACGTTGATAAAGAAAGCGATATAGTCCTGCCAAAAAGGTCGATAGAATGGTCGCCTATATAATAATTGATATAAAAAGAAAACGCTCCACCACGACATACTAAAAACGTTAATTGGAAGGCTGTAGCTAGTGCAATTAGCTTCCAAGGAAGATTACTAAATAAATCTTTACGGTCTTTTTTGAAGTCAATTTTCTGATTTTCAGGTGGAAGCACTCGTTCTTTGGTCATAAAAAAGGTGAGGATAAAAAGAATAGCCGCAATCGCACCATAAAGCCCCATCGTCCAAAACCAGCCAACTTGTCGGTCGCCCTGCCCAAAATACTCGACCAATATTTCCGTAAAACTAGTAACCGTTAGGAGTCCAATATAGGCCGCTACGAACCGATAAGAAGAGATAACGGTTCTTTCTTCCGAACTGGGTGTTATGACCCCCATCAATGCTGCATAGGGAACATTGATTGCCGTGTACAGAATCATCATTATCGAGTAGGTAATATAGGCATAGATAAGTTTACCCGTCTCTCCAAAATCGGGTGTATAAAAAAGAAACATGCCCATTATCCCAAATGGAATAGCTAACCAAATTAAATAGGGTCTGAATTTTCCGTATTTAGTATTGGTTCGGTCCGCTAAAACACCCATTAAAGGGTCCGTAATTGCATCAAACATCCTTGTTACCAGAAACATCGTTCCTGCTGCGGCAGCAGATATACCAAAAACATCCGTATAGAAAAAAAGTAGGTATAAAATAAAAGTCTGAAAAAATAAATTGGACGCAGCATCACCAAGACTATAGCCTATTTTTTCGGTGGTTAGTACGTGTTGTTTTTTAGTACTCATGATTTCTGTTTTGTTTTTGATAAGGAGTGAAGTTGTTACTTTAATCGACTACTTCTAATTTAAATTTCTGGAGGTCTTTATCTCTACTAGAGGTACCTATCATTATTTCAAAATTTCCGGGCTCTACCGTTAAATTCATGGCTATGTTGTAAAATTCTAGCGACTTATTATTAATTGGGATTTCAATGGTTTTAGAAGTACCAGGTTCTAAATAAACTTTTAGAAAACCTTTTAATTCTTTAACTGGTCTAGTTACGGAACTATAACAATCCCGAACATATAGTTGTATTACTTCTGAACCAGCAGTTGTTCCTATATTGGTTACTTTTACAGAAACAAGAGTAGACTCCCCTTTCGCTATGGTAGTGCTGCCCAAAGTAATATCAGAAAGCTCAAATTGAGTATAACTCAATCCGTAACCAAAAGAAAATAAAGGAGTCGCATCATCAAAAAGATAGCCTCGTCTGGCAGAGGGTCTATGATTATAATAAATGGGTAATTGACCAACAGAACGAGGGATACTTATTGGCAATTTACCACCAGGATTACATTGACCAAATAGTATGTCCGCTACGGCATAGCCTCCTTCTTGCCCTAAATACCAACAATCAACAATCGCATCGGCTTTAGCAGCAATCTCAGGAATGGCTAAAGGTCTTCCATGCACCAGTAGCACAATAATTTGTTTACCTGTTGCTTTTAGCGCATCAAAAAGCAGCTGTTGTTGTCCGAATAATTGGAGGTTAGACCGGTCCCCCATGTGTGTATTGGTCCAAGCCTCTCTTGATGTTTGGGTATTTCCACCCAATGCCACTACAATGACATCAGCAGCAGCGGTATCTTTTATGGCTTGGTCAATTAGTAGTTGATTTTGTTCGGGCGTAGGTATAATGACTTCCTCGATTTCCCAAGCTCCTCCCCGCGTAATTTGACAACCAGAGCTGTAAATCAATTCAAAATCATGGTTCTCCGCATAGACCTGAAAACCATCTAAAATGGTTGAGGTTTTATCGGGAGCACCACTATATCCACCCAAAAGGTGACAATTCGCATTTGGTCCGACTAAGGCAATCGTCTGTTTTTTGGAAGGATTTAATGGCAGTATATTTGATTCGTTTTTTAATAAAATAATGGCTTCCTGAGCCGCTTGCCGACACAACTGAACATGTGCGGGACATCCAGAAATCTTTGCAGCTTTTTCTGGATCAACAGATGAATTTTCAAAAAGTCCCATTTTAAATTTCCAGTATAGAAAAGGACCTAATAGCTCATCTAAAACGGATTCTTCGACTAGACCATCTTGGACCAATTGTTCAATATTTTGGTAACAATCTGGTTCTGGTAATTCTACACATACACCTGCTTTGAGAGCTAAAATCGCCGCCTCCATTTTGGAACTAGCTACTCGATGACTGTGCGATTCAGGTCGTTCATGTAACTCTGTAATTGCATAATAATCAGATACAATAAAACCTTTAAATCCCCATTCTTTGCCAAGAATTTCCGTAAGTTCTCAATAGGGTAAAAAAAAGCAAAAAAAATGCCACTAAAATTAAAATAAAACGTAAAAGGGGGTAATGCAAGAGAAAAGCAACATACCAATATGGAGCACATTTAGTGTCTTATATCTTTACCTAAAAGAATTGGTAAATAAGGTATATGAATTGACAAATGCCTTAGTAGAGAAGACAAAAGAGCTAGAAGTAGCAAAAGCAGAGATACGTCGATTAAAGAACTTGCCAAAGAAACCCACAATCAAAGCAAGTAAACTAGATGACCCAATAGTAGGCGACAAATCAAAAGAAGGGAATAAGGATAAGGATAAGGAAACGGCAAAGAGAAAAGGGTCAGCCAAAGAAAAGAAGCAAGAGAATTTAGAAATACATGATACAGTATTATTGGAGGCAGAAGGGATACCAGAAGATTGGAACTTGGTAGGCTATAAGAATCGAATTATACAGGATATTATAATCCAACCAAATAATACCTCCTATCAAATAGAGATATGGGAAAGTCCAGATGGTTTACATCGCAAAGAAGCAAAATTACCAGAGTATTTGCAGAACACCCACTTTGGACCAATATTGAAGGCGTATATACTTCACCAATATTATGAATGTTGTGTAAGCCAACCCTTAATCTACAGTTCTCTTAAAGATATAGGGATAAAAATATCGACGGGTCAGATAAGTAATATATTGATAGAGGATAAAGAGGAGTATCATGCAGAAAAAGCATCACTATTAGAAAAAGCAATAGAGCTAGCAGAAGAAATACGCACAGATGATACCGGCGCCAGACATCTATCAAAGAATGGGTATTGTAATTGTATAAGTAGTGACCTATTCACCTATTTCACAACGAGTTATTCAAAGAGTCGGATTAATTTTTTAGAAATACTTCGATTGGATAGAACGGATTATGAGTTGAATCAAACAGCTCTTGATTATATGGAAAGGGAAAAATTACCTGCTAAATATTACGATGTACTACTGGCAAGTTACCAAAATGGAGTCTGCAATTTCAAAGATGAAGCTAGTTTAGCGGCCTATTTTAAATTACATGATTTTACAGCTGCGTACGCTATTAGAACAATGACGCAAGGCTTATTAATAGGGTGTCTTGTAGAAAACGGCTTTGATCCCAAAATAAGTATTCATTCAGATGGTGCTGGTCAATTTAATCTTTTTGTCCATTCTTTATGTTGGAAACATGCAGAACGCCCACTAGTCAAGTTGATTTGTGTGACGGAGCAGCAACAACAATTACTGGAAACTAAAAAGACAGATTTTTGGACACTTTACCAAGAATTAAAAGCCTATAAAGGAAATCCGAATAAAGAACTTGCGCAACAATTGACCAAGCAATTCGACAAGATGTGTGAGTCTGTTGAAGGCTTTGATGCCCTGAATAAAATACTAGCAGGCTTCAAAGCTAAGAAATCGCAATTATTACTTGTTTTAGCTAGACCCAAAACTTCTTTGCACAATAACACGACCGAAGGCGATATTAGAGAATATGCCAAAAGAAGAAAATTGAGTGCCGGCACTAGAAGTGAAAATGGTAGGAAAGCCAGAGATACTTTTTTGTCCTTAAAGAAAACCTGTAGAAAATTAGGGATTTCTTTTTGGGAGTATCTTTTAGACCGATTGCAAAATAAAAACCAAATCCCTCCTTTAGCTGTGCTTATGGCTCAAAAAGCTGCCCATTCCTAGGCCTATCTACGCCTAATTCTCAACAAATTTTAAATATTTTCAACATTTGAACGCAAAAAGCTAGTTACTTTAAGGGTTTCCTAATCTTTTTGCCCTTTTATTGCGAAAATGTTATTGAGAACTTACGTATTGTATTGTTGTTTTAACAATATCATCGAATTCTTTAATTGCCACGGCTACCCCCAAAGAAGCTACGCCAAATAAATTATGCCCACAGCCATGTCTAGGTGCGCCATGATTCAAGGGTGATTTTTCTGGAACGGTCTTTTGAGATAATCCCGGTAGTGCGTCAAATTCCCCTAAGATACCAATGACTGGTTTGCCTGAGCCATATTCTGCCACTAATGCAGTTGGGATATCCCCTGAAGCAATATCTAGCCGATAAATTTCTGAATTACGAAAATCATAAGCCCAATTCTCTTTAAGGTTACTAGAGAAAAGTAATGCTTTACTGTCGGGTGTCCAGTGGGCTTTTCTACCGTGATTAAAATCACCTTTGGAAATTTGTCTAGCACTTCCTCCTTCCGCAGGGATTACAAATAAGTGGGTATAGCCAGGGGGCAATTTACCGGCTCCGTCTGCCTCATGTTTAAAACGAGTGGTTACTCTTGGTGCGTCCGCCCATTTGGCACCTTTTGGTTTTTTGGGTGAAGCGACTAAAGACAATTCCTTCCCTTTTTTAAACATGGTAAATGCCAACCATTTTCCATCAGGTGACCAAGCCAAGCCTCTTGGAGAAGCTTCCAATTGTGATAAACGAGCCACTTTACCTGTTTTTAGCCAATAAACAAATAACTCTGTGCCTTGCTCGGTAGAAGCAGTAAAGGCGATACGAGTACCATCGGGCGACCAAGTTGGATTACCTTCATTCGCATCATTACTCGTTAATTTTTGATGTTCTGTACCATCGCTATTAATCAGCCAAAGCCGTGCGATTCTTTTATCAGTCATAATGTCCATGCCTCTACGGAGATAGACTACTTGTTGACCATCAGGTGAAATTTGTGGATTGCTTGCCCATTCTAATTCGAATACATCCATGCTGGAAAAAGCAGGTTTGTCTTGGGCTTGTAGAAATAGGCAGGTGCTAATGAAGAATAGCAATATTAAGAAGTGTACTATTTTTTTCATAGAGGAAATTTTAACTAGCATTAAAGAATAAATGCATCAATTGTCCTCAAAATAGTAAAAATCATTGTTATAAAAACTATCTAGGAAACAAAAGTCTAAAAGTAGACCCTTCTCCATAAATAGAACTTACCTCTATCGTCGCATTATATTTCTTTAAAATTTTTAAAACCGTAGATAAACCAATCCCAGAACCTTCATAAGTTGTTTTATTATGTAATCGAGCAAATAGGTGGAAAATTTTTTCTTGATTTTCTTTCTTGATGCCAATCCCATTGTCTTCTATCTCAAAAACAGTATGGGTTGTCGTTTCCATGCCTCGAATTTTAATAATGGGCGCCACTTCTGAACGACGGAATTTTATCGCATTAGAAATTAGATTTTGAAAAACTTGTAGTAGCAAAGACTGATGTGCCTTAACAGATGGAAGTTTATCGCAAATAATAGCCGTTTTGGTTTCACTTAACTGCGCAGATAAACGTCGTTTAATGTGCGCTATTAACTCATTACAATTTACTACTTCAATCGTTTGTGTACTTTGATCGGACTCCGCATAAAGTAAAATATCATCAACAAATTGTGTTATTTCTAGCGTAGCCGTATTGATAAAGTGCATAAACTCTCCTCCTCTTTCAGATAAATTATCGCCCACTTCTTTTTCAAAGAGCCGAATAAAATTACTGATCGTTCTAATAGGTTGTTTCAGATCATGCGCAATACGGTGTGCAAATTCTCTTAGTTCTTGATTAGCGGATTGGAGTTGCTCAGATTGGGCAATTAAGACTTTTTGTTGCGCTTCAATTTTAGCATTCGCTAATTGAAGTTCCTCATTCTCTTCTACTAATGAATTCCGTTCTTTGGCTACTTCATTAATTTCTAGCTGAAACTGTAAATTTTTAATAGACTTCGCTTTTGTCTGTTCCGTCAAATTTTTACTTAGAGCAATATATTTTTCAAAGCAATCCTTTGCGGCTTCCATCTTTCCTGCTTCCAATAACACTTTTAGATAAAGCTCTAACTGCATCCGAAGTTCTGCTTTTAAAATATCTCTTTCCCCTATTCCCTCTATCGCTCTTTTAAAATAAATTAATGCCTCTTCAATTTGACCTTGATTGTAGTATATATGACCTAAGAAATGATTACTTGCGACAATATATTGAGGTAGGTTGTGCTTTCTAGCAATACTAGTCGTAATTTTAAATATAGTTTTTGCTTTGTTATAATCTCTTTTTTCAAAATAGAGCTTACCTAAGTTCTTTAAAGAAACGGCATGTAAATCGGTTGTTAAATAGGCTTTTTCAAGATTTTCTTTAAAAATGGTTTCTGCCTTATCGTATTCTTTTAAATCTAAGTATGTATGCCCTATGTTGTTTAATATTTTAATTTCCTCAATCGGATCTTTAAACTGTTGTGTGAGTGTTAGGCATTTTTTGTTGTATGCTAACTGTTTATTTTTTTCTCCTAAAAACCCGTAAATCAGTGCAATATATTTCCAACACTTCGCTTCTTTGTTGATTTCTTCGGTATTGGAAAAATATTGTAAGGCACTCCAAGTTTTAGCTAATGCTTCTGTATAAGCCCCATTTTGTATAAGCAGATTTGCAAGCACCAATTGTACAGAAGCTATTTGTTTTTTATCCTTTTTCGCAATAGCTATCTCCTCTGCCTCTATCGCATATTGATAGGCTTGTAATGGATTGGATGTTATATCTATCTTTTTTAATAGATGAGCTATTTTAGGTAATTTTGTTGCGTTCATTAGATTCTCTTTGAAAAGTGTACAATTTTAGAGTGTACTAAAGACTAAAGTCCAGCTTAGTTAAATATCACTCTAATCCCGATAATTCAGGTTACTTGGTCTAATGAAGAGGAGAAAAGATAAAGAATGAGGGTAAAACATTAGTAGTTCAAATTTTGAACCAAAATCAATAAATTTCTCATATACAAACAAATAATTTGTATTTTTTCAAAATCATATAGAATGACCCAATATTTCCTCACTTATCCCAATAAATTTACGTTTCGCTGAAATTAAAATCTAATAAAAACAAATTGAAAATTTTCCCTTTGCTTTCATCAAATTGAAGCCTCCATTCGGAGAGAATAAAAGCCAACCAAAAATATCGACGTTTTAAAACATTGATAATTTGTTGGTTTCAAATGGCACGTAAAAACCTAAATAATTTCTAAATGAATTGGTACGAATTAAAAAACGAAAACGAAATTGACTCCCCTGCCCTGCTTATTTATCCAGATAGAGTGCAGCACAATATTAACTGCATGGTAGCAAGTGTGGGCGGTAATCCAAAACGTCTTTGTCCACATGTAAAAACGCATAAGATGCAGGAAGTGGTACAGTTACAATTGGCAGCAGGCATAGAACGCTTTAAGTGTGCAACTATCGCAGAATTAGAAATGACGCTGTTGGCAGGTGCTAAAAATGTATTGATTGCCTATCAAATGACAGGGCCTAAAATTAAGCGATTTTTAGCTATTGCTGAGCATTTTTCAAGTGCTACTATTTCCGCTTTAGTTGATAATTTAGACTCTGCAAAACAACTGGCAACCGCCTTTAAAGCAGAAGGATTAAGTGCCAATATTTACTTAGATATAGATAATGGAATGCACCGAACTGGCTATCCATTAAATGAGGATACTTTTGAAATGGTAGCACGGCTTTGCCAAATTCCTGCCTTGTCTTTTAAAGGATTACATCTATATGATGGGCAGTTTAGAACGAGTCAAGTGAAAGAACGCATCGAGGGTAGCAATGCTGCTTTTCATCCAGTCTATTCCTTAGTAGATAGGATAGCAAAAGAATTAAATATTGCTGCTGAAATTATCAATGGTGGTTCTCCTTCTTTCTCCGCTGCTGCTGCAAGAGAAAATGTTTTTTGTAGTCCTGGCACTACCCTATTGTGGGATTATGGCTATGCACAGATGGTGGGTGAAATTCCGTTTCAATGGGCTGCTATTTTGATGACGCGGGTTATTTCTAAACCAACGGAAGGAATTATTACGCTGGATTTGGGACATAAATCAGTGGCTTCTGAAAAGGTGTTGGCTAAACGAATACATTTTTTGAATCTAACAGATTATGAAGCGACTGGACATAGTGAAGAGCATTTAGTTTTGCGAGTAAAGAATTGGGATAGTATCAAGGTTGGGGATGTTTTTTATGGCGTACCTTATCATGTTTGTCCGTCTGTTGCTTTGCATGAGGATGCGCAGGTAGTGCGAAATAATATGGCAGCTGGTAGATCAAATCCACTACTAGAATCTGTAAGAACTTTCTTTAGATAGTCCATGGAATCGAAATCATTACCTAAATAACCATCATAAGGAATTTTATATGAACCATATAGTTGAACCCCTGCAGCTTTTCTATGATACGAATTACTTGTAGTAGATAATGCTCCTAAAGTTACACCATGATACCCATTTGTAAAAGATATTATTTGACTACGTCCTTTTATTTTCCTAGCAAGTTTTAAAGACGCTTCAACTGCATTGGCACCAGTAGGTCCTGTAAATTGAAACAAATACTCTAAATTTCTTCTTTTTAAAATGTTTTCATCAAATGAATTTAGAAACCCGCTTTTTGCTTTAGTATACATATCAAGACTATGGGTTATTCCATCATCTTTGAGGTAATCAATTAGTTTTTCCTTAAGGATAGTATTATTGTGCCCATAGTTTAGTGCTCCAGCACCTGAAAAAAAATCTAAATATTTTCTTCCTTGTAAATCATATATAATTTCATCCTTGGCCTTTGAAAATACTGCAGGAAAAACTCGTGAGTAAGATCTGACATTAGATTCCAAAGTTTGTATAGTTTCTTCATTATTCATTAAAATGACTTTTATAATTCTATTCTTAATAAAATTTCATTTTCAGATAAATCATCTAAGTGCCTTGTTTTATCAAATAAGACACTTTCATGAATACCTTCACAATGTTTAGCAAATTTTTCAAACAATGAACGTGAACTAAAATTGTCATTTGTAATTGTTGCTTCTATAAATTGAACTTGATTACAAAAAGAGCGATTTAGAATTGCGTTCAGCATTTTTTTGGCTATACCTTTTTTTCTAAATTTTTTATTTACTGCAATTTGCCAGATAAAAAGAACATTATCTTCCTTTGGTTTGATATAGCCAGAAGCGAAGCCAATTATCTCGTTATTAAAAATAGCAATTGCTGAAGTTTCTGCAAAATGACTGCACTTAAGCAAGTAGCAATACAAAGAATTTAAATCTAAAGGTGGTGATACACTAATCAAGTCATAGACATTCTTCGCCATCAAAGGGCTGGGCTGTTGAATTTCAAGTTCATTGTTAATATCTATCATTTCTTTTAAATTGGCACAAATTTTTAGATAACACTCTTCATTGATAAATCTCCTGTTAAACA
>ENA-ORXT01006726-ORXT01006726.1-marine-metagenome-genome-assembly--contig:-NODE-6726-length-10577-cov-4.126952_pt1 | contig 10577 bp, 14 predicted proteins | sample MGYA00237868_ERZ511482 | MGnify/ENA metagenome assembly ERZ511482
TTGTTCGATAAGCCGTTTCATGAAAAGCCACGCATTGGACGCAAGCCCGATTATCTCAGCGATGAAAACGACACACCAAGGCTAGCCACATACGCTGAGTTTAAACGAGCGCAAAATGCCATTCGTGATGGTCGTCCATTTGCACTAGCAGCGTTGAAAGAATTTTACACCAAGCTTGTTGATGAGTTGGAACAGCTTAGTTTTGATGGGGATCAATATTCAGATTACGAATATTTCACAAGTAATCTTGCCGCATTCATTCCTTACCGCAATCAAGTTATCGAATGTGTCTTGGCATTTTCTCGCCGTGATGTTGGCGTGGAGTATGCCGACGCAACGCATGGATTTTTGGAAGGGTTAACACGATATTTTCAAATGAACGAAACTGGAGTTTCGTATAATAAATATCAATTTGATAATTACAAATTTTTCGCCTATGAAATTCTTCTCTATTTGTGTGCGATATTTATCAAAGAGAGGCGTTTTGCCGATTTCGAATTAATTTGTACAAAGCCTTTTTATAACAAGAATTCACAAAAACACAATAGGACTATGAGTAAATCTGACTTTTATTTTTACTCCAGTCTATTCGATCATCATAACGGAGCCGATGGGCAAAAATGGATTTCGATTGTTGGACATTTTATGCACGAACGGTCCAAAGGTAGCGGTGTTGCGTTCAGCGATGTTTTGCAAGCAGATTTCGTGCTTTATTTACGTGGAGAAATGCATCGCGAAAGTGATCTAGTCGATGATCGCTGGTATCCTTCAAATCTTGTTTATCATGAAGAAGGCGGTCCATTTGAAATTTTTGCGCGCGCCGTGTCCACAAAGCAATTTGATGTTGTCAAAAAGATTTTGGATATTGGTCACAAAACAGAATTTGATGCTGTAATGGAAGATTTTGCGAGTGGCAAAAGAGAAAGTCCAAACTTAGGAAGCTGGCATCGTGTCAATCCTATATATCTAACAGACTATGAGAACCTTTGCACACGAAAATAGTTGATATTGTCATTGATCAGGCCGCGAGATCATCACCGATATTGGTAAATTATAGTGTTGTCAAAAGCGTATTAATTTTGGTGCATTTACGTGTTGCCTTTTTAATGTCATCAATGAAAAAATATTAATAAAGTAACACAATATCAATAATGAAAAGTAGGTTCGGCGATGAGTGAATATCCAATCGACGGTGACAAGAGACTTCAAGTAAGCGCACGTAAAGCCTTGCCGATACTTGTTCGACAAGCCCAAGCAGGCGAGCCGATCTACTACGGAAATTTAGCTCCATTGCTAGGCTATTCGAATCCACGTAACCTAGATGACCCGCTAGGTTGTATCGGACATACGTTGCATAAACTCAGCGAAGAATGGGGTGAGGAAGTTCCTCAAATCCAAGCGCTCGTTATCAACAAGAAAACAGAGATGCCTGGGCACGGCATCGACGGACTTTTGGGTGCTAATTTTAAACGACTTTCGCGAACTCGGCGACGAGAAGCTGTAAAAGGAGTTACCAAAAGCATTACGGATTATCCACATTGGAATGAGGTTTTAAACACGTTTGATTTGGAAAAAATAACAACTGATTTCAAAAAAACAAACAAGGCGGCGGCAAGGCGACCGCAGGGTGAAGGCGAGACTCACAAAAAATTCAAAAAGTATATCGCTGCCAATCCACAGTTACTTAAACCTACCGCACCTAAATCAACTGGCGAGATCGAAGTGCGTTTGCCGTCCGGCGATTCCCTTGACGTATCCTTTGACTCAGGGCGGGAATGGATTGCTGTAGAGGTAAAGACGGCTGCATCGCCGGACGCTGACATTACTAGGGGCATCTATCAGTGCATAAAATATTCAGCTGTCATGCAAGCTGTGCAGACATCTGAAGGTCGGGAACGCGACGTGCGTACCGTATTGATGCTCGAAGGCGAATTACCTGAAAGTTTAATTGCGCTAAAAAACCTTTTAGGCGTAGAAGTGATTGACAACGTGGAACTGCCGAAAGGTCGCAAAACCAAAACTGCTCGTTGATAATCGTTTTAGCAAAACCAACAGTTTTGTAATCGGAAGCGGCAACCTCTGGTCATTCTTGGCCATAGCGAAATTTCCAAAATCCCTGCCATAACCTACCTGTAACAAACGGTCGTTTTTGACGCCCTACCCCGCCCCACGGAAACGCCTACGTTTCAGAGCGTCAAAAACCCCCACCGAAAGCTCTTGAGTTTTGATAGGTTTTTGGCACCATAGGGAATGATCTTTGGCTACGCCCGCATTTCCACTTCCGACCAGACCCTAGACGGCCAGACCGATGCCCTGACAGCGGCAGGCGCAGAGCGCATCTTTGCCGACACGATCAGCGGCACGAAGCGCGAGCGCCCCGAACTGGCGCAGCTCCTCGATCAGCTTCGCGCGGGTGATGTGGTGACGGTGACGAAGTACGACCGCCTTGCGCGGTCGCTGCATGACCTCCTCGACATCGTGAAGGCCATTGAGGAGCGCGGCGCGGGGTTTCGATCCTTGGCCGAGGATATCGACACCACCACGCCCGCAGGTCGTTTGATCTTTCATGTGTTCGCATCCATCGCGCAATTCGAGCGGGAGAGGATCAGCGAGCGCACCAAAGAGGGATTGCAGGCGGCTCGCAAGCGCGGACGGGTCGGAGGCCGTCCCCCTGCCCTTACAGCCGACCAGAAAGCCGAGGTGCGGCGTATGCGTGATGAGGAAGGCCGATCTATCGCTGCTATCGCGCGGCTGTTCAAAGTCAGTGAAACGACTGTGCGACGAGTTTAACTAAGCTATAGATCAATACCACTATGCTGTTTGATTTTTGTTTTTACAATTCCAGCAGCAATTTCTTTTATTGTGTCAAGTGTCCATCCACCAACGGCATTTGCTACCTGTTTTGTTTCACGATAAGTATCATCATCTCGGATAGCATCAATTAAATCATGTCCTTTTGTAGTCATTCGTTCGATATGCCAACCACCTCCAAGGTTTGAAGCTTCTATGAAACCATCGCGTGAAAGCATTATCATGTGATACTGTCTTGCTTTCGCTAATTCATCCGGAACTACATTATCATCATCACACATGAGAGCGTTAGCTTCTGCTTGTGTTAAACACGGGAGCCATTTTTCCCCGTTCTCGAAATCGAGTAAGATTTGGCGGACAAGGTCCATATCACGTTTCATGCTGTATCCTGCTCATAGAGCGTAATTACATATATTTACATCGATCCGAAAGGAATGGTAGGTCGTCCATTTGATACAGATAGCTCTGCTCTGTTCAATTAAGCTCTAGTACAGAGCCTCTTGTCCGCTTGCGCGAATCAAACAACCTACGCCGCTAAGGTGATTTGTTCGTTAATTCTGGTGCTTTCGATTTAATCGAAAGTACCAGAATCCTTTAGAAACGCATAAAGGAAGGTTGCTTCACCTGCTAATCCTGCTTTTTCGGCAATTTTTTTGCCCTCAGCAGGTGTCAGTGATAGCGTAATTTTATAGCTTCTTTTTTCTGTTTTTTCTTTCGGAGGACGCCCCACCCTGCCCGTTTTTTCAGCGGTTTTCGCTGCTTTGATTGCAGGTGGCGTACGAGTTTCATTTGCGGGCAGGATTGTTTTTCTTGCGCCTGTTTTCAGGGCTGAAAGGTCATTTTTGCTAGGCATTGCTCACCGCGTCTATGTGGCTGTAGATTTCATCGAATTGCTTGGCTACATCGCGAAATGTGTAGGCCGCGAGTGGTTCGACAGCCATAATCTGGCTGATAGATAACTCTTTTTCAAAAATCGCATCGAAGGCTTTGGAAAACTTGAGCGGGATGACGGGTATTTCAAATCCGACAACAGCACCCTCCACAGCCTCAACGATGTTCTGATAATCTCTGCTTTGACGCCAGTCGCCTGTAAAGCGTTCTCCACTCTGCTTTTGCAGTTTGGTTGCGACCACCAGTATGGATTGCGTAAACTTCGCAATTTCGCGGATGGTCCCAATCCCGCTATTGAGTGATTTAACTTCGTTGAAGATTGGCACGATCACCAGATTGGATTGTATGAGTGCCGAGGAGATGCTGTGTGAGTGTTCTGAGATCGCGCCTGCCAGATCGAAGACAATATCGATATCGTCAGGAACTTCTGGAAACGACTCCGTCAGGTCAACAGCAAGGAGCCTATCGTCGGGGATGAAGCTATCAAAGACATGGAACTGTTCATTTGTTCCAATCGCATATTCGCGGTCGAGGGCGATGTTCGTGGCAATTGGAGTTTTACCCGCAGACCCTTTGGCACTGTAAACTGTAATTTTCATAGCTTTGATTGTTTCGTTATGATCAATATCATTGTTACTATCATATCTTTCAAAAATATCAATAGTAATCTATATATTGATATAATCGATAGTTTTAATAATATCGAAATTATCGATTGTATTGATAGTTGCTAAAGATGCCTCCGTTCTTAGATTTCAGGGTGCTTTAGCGCTTGTACGGACCGCGTTTTTTGCAGAAGGCGAGAAAGTGCTTATCGGGATCATTGACCCTAATGCCTTTGCTGATCACCCAAGAGCGCCATTCGCTTTCAAGATGATGCACGTCCCAACCCATCGCGTGTGGTCGGGCGCGTTCATGCGTTTCCGCATTAAGCCGTAATTCGGAAACGGGTAAGGGTAGGGCGCTTTGCAGCGTTTCCTTTTTTGGTTTCACGGCAATGTTTTCACCTTCGATGGCAAAGGTGTAGTCGGGCATGTGGTTATGTTCTCCATCATCCTCGATGATCTTGCCAACCAGACGGCGAAACTCCTTAAGTGTTGAGCCTGATCCACACTTGTTGCGCAAAAGTTCGAGGCTGATCTTCCAACCCTTTTGCGCACCGCAATGCTTGCGCGCGATCTCGTAAAGCCGTCTTTCTAATGGTTTTCGAAGAAAGAAATATTGTCGGTTAAGCGTGAGAACATGATTGTTCTCGATGGCATCGAAGACCCAATCGGAAAGTGTGATTTCTATATCGATCATCCGCCCGTCACGGGTTTCCTTTACAATCTCCGCAGAATCGACCAGTCCAAAAACTTTGAAATGTTCTTTTCCGCCTTGGCGCATGTTGGTTTCAATCTGCGTTCCCTGAAGGCGGCGCAAGGCGTCTTTCAGAAGTTCGTACCCACGTCCCGAGGTTTGCCGGTTCGTGGCAACGAGCAGATCATGCGCCTTAAAGCGCATCTTGCGGTGAACTTGGCGGCCTTCATTGAGGGCAGCCATACATTGACTGATGCAGTAGATCAGTACGTCGCGATCATGGACCGTCGCAAGGCCATAGCGCGACGGGTTAATTTCAATGAAGCTCTCTCCACGTTCATAGCGCCGAGGCCGCATGTCCGGTTTAGTGGCCAGTGAGAAAACAGGATGCTCCATTGAGGTCATATCGCCCTTGGGGGAAGCATCCACGATATCGCAGACGAATAGATCGCGTGTCGGATGACGATCTGGGAGTAGCGGCGAACGAGCAGGGGAGGGCATTGAGTCATTCGTCATGTCACCCACCCAAGCTACAAGAGGTTTTCGTCACTTCACACACCATACATGCCTGTGGATAACGTGTCCTCGTCTTTCGTCACTTCACACACCAAGGTTCGTCACTTCACACACCAAGGTTCGTCACTTCACACACCGGATTCGGAAAATCAGCGCGATATTTATATATTTATCAATGAGTTAAATCTGTGGATAACTTACGTAACTCTATATTAACTCTATATAACTCTCTCAGATGTAAAAATATCATTCATCGTGCTTGTCTCTGACAGTGGCTCAAGCCAGTTTTGGGAGCCATACAGCACATGTAAGCCATCCATCTTTTTGGGATCGTGACAAAGAGAAGAAGCTTGTCAGGAAGGCTCTGTAGCGATTGTAGCGCTAGAAATGAGAAGAGCCTGCGCCAATGGCCGAGGCTGGGCCTTGCATGGAATTACTTCCGCTCACTGTCATCGGCTTTCCAGCCTGTACCGTGCTGGAATCGTAGCACAAGAGGCAGAGCCAAGGCCAGATGAAGTGAGCGGATAATGAACTTGGCAAAAGTACCCGTTTTGGGTACTATAAAAGATAAGGCTACGAAGGAGGTCAGATATGCCGGGAACATCCGTCACACTCGGAGAACATTTCGAGGGCTTTATCAGCCAACAAATTTCTACAGGACGCTATAAATCCGCCAGTGAGGTCATGCGGGACGCGCTCAGGCTTCTTGAAGAACGCGATGAATATCGCAGCGCAGTGATCCATGCGCTAATCGAAGGAGAGAATAGCGGTACAAGTTCCCGCAGTCCCGCCGAGATCAAGCGTTCCGTCGAGGAACAGGCGCGGCGTGATGGGATCATATAAGCTTACCCGCAAAGCCGATGACGATCTCGCGGGGTTATATCTCTATGGTTTGACGAGTTTCGGACTACAGCCAGCTTCCCGCTATTACGACAGTCTGGAAACTCGCTTGCAGGACATTGCCGACGATCCGTTGCGGTTTCCGCCAACTGATTACCGAGAAGGCTATCGTCGGAGCGTCCATGCTCCCTATGCGATCTATTACCGGATCATCGACCCGCAGACAGTGGAAATCGTCCGTATCTTGCGCGGGCAAGACCCCCGAGAACAGCTATGAAGGGGTCGGTTTATTCCATGACAGGATTGCGTTCGGTCCATTCGGTTGCCGCATGAGAAGGGCGTGGCACTCCCGATCCACCCCGTATGTCATTTGATGTCCCGCGCTTCTTTGGGATCGTACGGTTTGTACACCTTTTTTGGATTTTTCTTTTCGTATTCCGCAGCGGCATCGACAAATTTGCGCTTCTTCGGCGCTGGTTTGCGCTTTGGTTTTTCCTCTTGAGGTTGTGCCGTCTCCGTTGCCGCCGATTGAACTGACGCAGGTGCAGGGGAGGGCGTTGGGGTTTGCAGATCGACAGTAGCGGCACCCGTTGCAACAGCTCGTGGAGCATCGCGCAGCTTGGCAATATTCCTGTAGAACGTCGCGTAAGGCATGTCTTCCAAACCTACGCGATCCTTCATAGCCCTGATCGCCACGCCGTCATCGAGCATCCGGTAAATCTCATTTCGAAGCCGGAACACCCTTTCGCGTTGTGAGGCCCAGAGCGCGCGTTTTTCGTAATCCATCGAGCAAATCCCTCGCATTCCACGGTTTGCATAGTTTATCTAAGATTCTCGCAGTTTCTCTAAGTTTCTCATGCTATCGATACCCTTGAGCCTGCAAATCTCATAGATTCTCATACTTTCTCTAAGTTTCTCCTTTCGCCAATCTGGAGCAAAAGAGTTCTCAAAGATTCTCTAAGTTTCTCATAGTGGTGGGAAAGTGAGGGGGAGAGAGGTATTGGCGGGATAATACAGTCTGTAATACATAATCGAAAACTCTCCCCTAGAGGGAGGCTTTCGATCCTGTATGTACATGCTGTAGGCCAACCTCTTTCTCCCCCTCCTTCCCCCAAGAAGAACAGGGCACGGAGCGCGCTGGGAGCACGGCACAGAGCAGACGAGGAAGATGAACGGGGCCGGACTTCGCATCGCGCGGTTTCCGCCCAAGGGCGATAGGGCGATCAACCGACTGGCAGAGGAAAACGGTGCGGGATTTTCCATCTGGTCAGAGCTTGTACCGATATCGCGCTCGCAGTGCCGACCGGGAAGACGCCAATTTCGACGGTTCAATGCGGCTTGCGCGTAGTCGAGCCGTTCGGAAAATCCGAAACGGCTCACCCATAGGGTGAACCGTGGAGAGGACCATATCTTTACACCAACAAAAGCGGGTGTACCGTGATCACATGGTACACTTCTGTCAGCAGTGATGGTTTGGCTTTTTATGAAAGCCCAAGCTTTCGTGTTAGCCATACTTAAAACCGATACGCGCCATTACGTGCAATGCTTATGATTGATGATAAGCAGAAATAGAGTTGAACGATTTGGCTAGGTTTGAGGCGCATTATGCTCTTATGCTCTTATGCTCTTATGCTCTTATGCTCTTATGCTCTTATGCTCTTATGCTCTTATGCTCTTATGCAATGAAGCTATAAGGTAAAACTCGTGAAGTTTGACAACCTAGATAAACTATACATTATTACTCCCATCGCTTCTTTATTAATTGGATTGTCGTATAATTTCGGTTTATTTTTTGCTATTGATTTTCGATTAATTCAACTTCTAAATTACAACGACTTTTTGATGTCAGCAATCTATGCTTCTCCAATTACGATTATCTTATTCCTTAACTTTTCTAGCTCTCTTATTGGAAGTGAGAAGTATCACGGCAGAAAAATGGTATTATCTAAAAAACTAATTGTTTGTACTTTAATCTGGGCGACTTATCTTTTTATTACGTCAAAACCTTCATATTACCCAACTGCCTGTTTGATGGTATTGGCCTTATTCGCTGATTTTTTTGATACTAACTATATAGGTGACGAGCAAGGTAGAAATCAGATAATGTTTGAAAGGGCAGTGAAAATTGCTATCCTGTGTGGCTTTTATTTGTTTATTAAAGGTTATTCTTCATTCTATTCTACGCTTGAATACGATAGCTATAATTACAAATTATGCGCTGAAGAGTGCAAAAACTACAAACTATTCAAGACATCGAATGAGTATTATTTTGCATACGATGACTCAAATAAATCTATTGTTATTTTGCGAAAGTCTGATATTTTATATGTAGAGAAAAAAGATGACAGAGTTAACGTTCCAATTTTTGATATTGCCTCAAGAATCTCTAGCATAATAAAAAGTATGCAGAATAAATCCAGTGATAATGCTGAAGTATATCGCGACTTCCACCCTTAGATTTATTGTATTCGCGTGTTGCTGAACACCGGCTTTACCTACCTTGTTTGCAAGAAGTCCTCTGTCAAAACCTATGCGTCACAAACGGTCCTTTTTGGAAGGGTGGCGAGCGTAGCGAATATGAGCTTCAAGCTTTAATCGGCCACTCTGCTGATTATTGATAGGCTGCGGACCAATGGAACGGATGAAGGTCGATAAGACGTCGGAATATTAGTCGCTCTTCGGGATTAGTAACGGCGACCAGCACATTTGCCCCCCAGAACCTGAGCCTTTCTTGGCAAATTCCACATGGGCTGAGAATTCGAAAGGGTCGTTTCTCGCTTTCGCGATAGATGCATAGACTGTGCGTAATCGCTTGGTCCTGCTTATGCGCCTCGAGCATTCCACCGACTTCCATGCACAGGGACAAGGCGTCCAGGTCGACGTCAGGAGCTACGCTGGTGACTATCTCGCCCGATGCTAGACGCATCGCGGCCGCACCACCCCACCCGGTTTTGTAGCGACGCTTGATAAGGTCCGTTGCTGCTTCAAGCAACTCTTCTTCTATACTCATGCTTTCACAGTATAACGACCTCGAACGGCGGGGAAAGTCCCACATATCCGACTGAAATCTGTCCTTCCAAAAACGCTCGTTTTTGAACGGTTTGAACTGGCAAGGCTAATGTTGGCTTGGAGCCCCAAGTAGATATCAATGGGCGCTCTTTGCCCATTCATTTATAACTTCGCTGCGATCTCGCTCATTCCGGCATCGCCACTTTTGAATGCCACTTGCGCCTTCGAACACTTCGGAGATGTAGGATTGAAACTTTGATCTGTTCTTGAGGCTGCGAAGAGCAAACTTGTACTGCTGCAATGGCCAATCGACGTTTCCGGCAGGGATTTCTGGTCGCGTTTTCCCAATAAACTTCCACGGTCGCAAGGCAAGTTGCCATGCCCTGACAAACTCAGGCGGATCTAGCCAGATCAGAGCATCAGCCTTCTCAACCGCCTTAAACAAAAGGCTTGGGCCACCTTCGAGTATCCATTCAGATTTTCCGAGTTCGATGGCAAGAGCAGCGTCTATCTCTGAGCGTGGCTTTTGTTCCCAGCCCGTTTTTAGCTTGATAGCATCAAATGAAACAACTTGGACGTCTGGACGTACCGAAGCTAGCTTTGCCGTGAAGTGGCTTTTCCCAACGCCATTCGCACCCGTCACAATGATCTTGTCCAAACTTTTCCCACCCACTCGCTATGCCGTTACATAGGTTGCCAGAATTTTTCTTTGGAGCCAACGGCAACAAGGTCCGCACGCCGGACCTATAGCCTGTTCCAAAAACGGTCGTTTTTGACGCCCTGTCCCGCCCCACGGAAACGCCTGCGTTTCAGAGCATCAAAAACACCCACCGAAACATCTTGAGTTTCGACAGGTTTATGACGTTGAACCGATGGCAACATTGCGCTCACAGCCAATACATGCAGCGCGAACAGCCCTTGCTCTTCCCGAAGCAGCACCCCACCCCCATCGCTACAACGGCTCCGTCCACCCTTCGGCGAAGCGCACGGGTGCGCCGTTCGGCTCGCCGATGATCTCGTCCTCCCACATTACCCGTTTGCCGCGGATGATCGTGCCCTTGGGCCAGCCGACCACCTCGACCCCGTCATAGGGCGTCCACGCCGCCTTGGACGCGATGTCCTCGTTGCGGATCATGCGGCGTTCCTTCATGTCCACGATCGTCAGGTCGGCGTCGTAGCCCAGCGCGATGCGCCCCTTGCGGGCGATGCCG
>ENA-ORXT01006727-ORXT01006727.1-marine-metagenome-genome-assembly--contig:-NODE-6727-length-10576-cov-3.730355_pt1 | contig 10576 bp, 10 predicted proteins | sample MGYA00237868_ERZ511482 | MGnify/ENA metagenome assembly ERZ511482
TTTCCCTTAGCTGCATGGCTCGATGATGACGCCACGCTGACATATCTACATTCAACGGTTTCGCCCAAGCGTCACGCCGTAAAGACACCTGACATTCCGGCCTATATTGACGCGGTTATTGGCGGCGCGGATTTAGTGGGGGGACTCGTGCCGCGCCTTGGCGAACATTCCATCCATATTTTATCTATTCGTGGATTCCCAAGTGAGACCACGCCCGGCTTACTGGACGAGCTCAACACACTTGGCTTCTCTTACCGCTGGATGACGCGCTATCTTCCGCTCGGCAAATCAGAAGCGACCAAGACGATTACCAAACTGCGCCGCCAATGGTTTGCGAAACGCAAATCCGTTGTAGCGCTTCTCAAAGAAGCGCTGATGAATGAAACATCGGTGTTGGTGGATAGTGATGCGGACAACAAAGCGGCTGATGCCGACGCGGCATTGCAAGACCTTGGCGGTGATTATGTTGGCTACGGTTATCTCACAACATCGATCTGCGTTCTGCATCCTGACGCCGCCATAGCCGAAGCCCGCCTTCACGCTATAGAGCGCATTATCAATGGACGCGGCTTTGTCACCATTCATGAGACCGTCAATGCGGTTGATGCATGGCTTGGGTCTCATCCCGGTAATGCTTACGCCAATATCAGAACGCCCTTAGTCTCAACGCTAAACCTCGCGCATCTCATGCCGCTATCCGCGGTATGGGCAGGGCCGGAAGGTAATACACATTTTAGCGGCGGTAGTGTCGTAGCTCCGCCATTACTTTACGCAACAACTGAAGGCCACACGCCGTTTCGGCTGGTTACCCATCAAGGTGATGTCGGGCATACGCTTGTCGTAGGGCCAACGGGCGCAGGTAAATCCGTCTTGCTCAACCTGCTGTCCTTACAGTTTAAACGCTATCCGGGCGCGCAGGTATTTACCTTCGACAAAGGCGCGTCTTCACGCGCGACAATTGATGCCCTTGGTGGTGACTTCTATGCGCTCGGCGCAAAAGACACAGGGTTATCGTTTCAGCCGCTGCGCAACATCTTTGATGAGAACGAAATCGCTTGGGCTTTAGAATGGGTCACAGGGCTGCTCAAAGGCGAAGGCATTGAGATTACACCAGATACAAAAGAAGCCGTCTGGTCAGCTTTGGAAAGCCTTGCAAGCGCCCCGTCAAATCAGCGCACGCTCACCGGATTATCAGCCTTGCTGCAAGACGGCGAGCTGCGCCAAGCCCTCAAGCCGTTCACATTAGACGGAGCTTACGGCCATATTTTGGACGGCGATAGCGACCAGATTTCAAATAACAATACGCAGGCTTTTGAGATGGAAGAGCTAATGCACAGCAAGGGACTCGTTGCGCCGGTTCTGACTTATCTCTTTCACCGCCTCGAAGCCCGATTTGATGGTTCGCCGACATTCCTGATTTTGGACGAAGCCTGGGTGTTCTTAGACGACCCCATGTTTGCAGGGCGCATACGTGAATGGCTAAAGGTGCTGCGTAAGAAAAACGTGTCAGTCATTTTTGCCACGCAGTCGCTTGCTGATATCGCCAATAGTCCCATTGCGCCCGCCATCATTGAAAGCTGCCTCTCGCGTATCTTCTTGCCTAACAACAGGGCCATGGAGCCGCAGCAAAAAGAGGCTTACGAGCGCTTCGGGCTGAACAATCGTCAGATCGGGATAATCGCCTCGGCTACGCCTAAGCGCGATTATTATTTTCAAAGCCACGGCGGGAACCGCCTGTTCGACTTACAGCTTGGACCTGTGGCGCTCGCCTTTTGCGGAGCGGGCTCAGAGCAAGACCATGACGATTTAGACCATGTGTTGGATGCCAACGGCCCTGACAACTTTGCCGCCAATTGGCTGCGCTTCAAAGGTCTGGAGTGGGCAGCAGATTTGATACAATCGACATCGTAGACTTCTGCCTGCCAGATACTCCAACACAGGGTGAAGACTGTGAATTCGTGGATTTTCATGAAAAAACCCCAATGCCTTATGGTGCTAATCAAGACGGAGGCACCGTCACCGTTTCGGAAGACGGAAAGAGTATCTTTTTGGAAAATAATGCCTGGAAAGGGATTGATTTTTCTTACGAAGTGACTGATCAGACCTGGGTCTCCTTCTGGTTTAAATCAGACCGCCGCGGAGAGGTACATGGTTTCGGGTTGGACGATAACGAAGTCATCTCGGCGAACCTGACCTTCAGGATATTCGGCACGCAAAACTGGGGCATCGGTAATTTTAGTGATTACCCCGGCGATGGCCAATGGAAATATTACCAAATTCCAGTTGGTCAGTTTTATACCGGCCGTGCCTCCTATCTTTTCTTTACGACTGATCATGATGGGGGTGCCCGGAATGGCAATAGTTACTTCCGGGAAGTTGCGGTTTCGGAAGGCCAACCGTGCGGCACTGCTGTACTACCCGAAACGGCAGCTCTGGAAACGGCGGCAACTACCCTTCAGCTGCTTCCTAACCCCGCAGATGATGTAATAGAAGCCCGCTTGCCCATTACTGCTCATGGTGCTGGTTTTCAGGTGATTGACCTAACCGGTCGGATACTGCAATCCGGCACGATAAGCGGCGACCGGCAGAAACTGTCAGTAGCGGATTTACCCCCGGGAACTTACCTGTTCCGGTACATAAAAGGTGCTGAGGCAGGAAGCAGAAAATTCACCGTGATTCACTGAGAAGCTTTGCGGCAACTTTGGCCAAGACAGCGGGATCCTGATCTTTGATGCATCGAAAATGACCTTTGGGGCATTGATCATGGCCAATTTTTGAACAGGGGCGGCAGGAAAGTCCATCGACTTCCTGCCGTCGCTGTTTTTCTTCTACTGCTTGTTGCGGAAGGTAGGGGTACATCCCGAAAGCGGGGACAGTATTGCCCCAAACACTAACGATCGGCTTGGTGAACGCTGCTGCGATGTGCATCAAACCGGTATCGTGCGTAACCACAATGCTGGCTTGCCGGACAAGGTCCGCCGAACCTCCCAGTGAAAACCTTCCGCAGGCGTTGATAACGTTACTCTTTCCGGCGGCAATGCGCGCACCGGTTTCCAATTCTGCCGGCCCGCCGAGTAAAACAATGGGGTGGGGGAGAGCAGTGCAGAAATCGATCATCTGAGGCTCCGTCAGTCGTTTGGTTGCGTGCGCTGCTCCAATGACGAAGGCTACGAAGGTAGCGGGGATTTTTTCGGCCTGCAGGTCGACCGATTCTTCCGGGCTGATGAAGTAGTCCAACCCCCCTTCGTCGTTTATTACGCCCAAAGGTGCTGCTGCGGCCAGGTACCGGTCAACAATGTGTACCTCCGGCATCCGGTTGATGCCAAAGCGGGTGAGGAGATATTTTTCAAGGTTCAGCTTAGAGAAAGAATGCCAGTGAGGTAGTCTGGTTTTGGGCGCATTGCGCAGGTGCAGGGTATGGTAAAGGGCAATGCGGGCACTTAGCTCCCAGGTCCGAAGGTTAACGTGAAGGTCGATGATGTGATCAAAACACTCCCGTGCGAGATCATCCGCCACTTCGGAAATACTCTTCTTAATTGTCCATAAACGGTCAATTCCCGGATGGCTTTTCAACACTGCGGTAAAACCGTCCTTGGTGAGGAAGTGTACTTCCGCACCCAGTTGCTCTTTCACCCCCCGGATGACAGGGGTGGTAAGTACAATGTCCCCGATGGACGAAAAGCGAATGATGAGCACCTTAACTGGCATGGCGCTAAGGTAGGAACCTTGCTCAGAATAATATTTCATTGTCGCTTCGGTGGCCGGCGGCAGTAAGATCAGGTAAAACCATGTGAAGGAAGTCATTGTACTTCAAAACTATAGTTTTCGCGTAGTTTTTCGGTAAGTCCAGGTAGAACACGTGATCTTCTCTTCCAATCTTTTGGTCGAAAATGATCTCATCCTCCTCTTCGCCGAGGTAGAAAAAAGAGTGGTGGAGCGCGAATAAGCGCTCCGGGGAATGTGTCTTCAGAATCAGGTAAGTAATTTTTCCGCTGTCCTTATTACAGATGATGTCGTGCAACACTCCGACGTTTAGGCCTTCAGGGGTCTGAAGTTCGCGGTTGAGCAGGCTGGATATTGAAAAAATCAGATGGTGCATGGCAGGGAGCATTCTGCTTGTAGAGAATGCTCAAGATACCAGCCACAAATTCTATCCATCGCGATGGGCAGGTATTCTGCCTGTTTATGCACAAGAAAATGTGCCTGCGATCCTGATTTGACCTCATAGACCATCAAAAAAACAGGCTTATAATTGTTTGCCTTGGCAGGAGAATCAGGAGTCGGCCTGCAATAATCTGGAATCAGTTACCAGTATATCGGTTTGTGTTTGCCTTATTCTCCTGTACGGCAGTCATAATGGCCTGTGCTGCCGGGATTAAAATACTGCCTAGCTTAACAACGGAAGAAAATCGATTACCTGATGTTCTTTCGTCAGCGATTCTTTTTTCTGTCGGCTCGTAAGCACGGGTGGTTTCAGGTCCAACTACTGATGTTCTTCCAGCATTTTCTTCAATTGTCGCAGCATGATTTTTTACGGTGCGTTTTTTGCTTTTGGCATAGATCCTTGACGCCAGGAAAAGAACTGCTCCCACACCAATTACGGGCACCAAAACATCTTGCACCAGAAATGTTTGTGCGGAGTTGCTGGTAGGCGTAACACTATTCACCAAGGCTTGCTGGGAATAGTCTAACTCCGCCTCGATTTGTTTTTTGCGTTCCTGAAGGTCGCTCAGGCTGCTGATGTTGTTTGAGCTGTTCACTTGTCGGAGGGCGTTGGTTCGGAGAAAAAGATGTCGATGACTTTTCTGATGACGGGGTTAACAATTACTAGTCTGCGAAGCAGGAAAATTATGATCAGCAGCAGCAGCATCCCCAGTGCTACAATACCGAAGCCGTTGCCATAGTCAGTAGCTCCGGCCAGGTAAAAAGCGAGTGAAATCAGGGCGAAAACGGAGGCTAGTATTCCCAGGATTCCAAGGATGATGGTTTTAATGAGGCCGGACAAGGCACTTGCCGATCTTTCGGCAGCACTAAGTTTGTATTGTTCCACCTTGCGGTCTACCAAAATATTGAGGTAGCCATAGGTTTCCCCTGCTTTTTCCAGTAGTTCTTGTTTCGCCTTCATTAATGCTGTTATAATTTATCGCTTAAGTACATGCAGCAGCGGCCGCACGACAGTAAAAGTCCGGCGGCCGCTGAAAAAGGTATGCTGTTTGCCAGTTGAATGGCGTTTTCTGTTCTATGCCTTACGCGCCTTGGCTTTTGCTTTTTCAACGCCACGCTTGAAGCTGTTTTCCAGCCCGTCAGCAGTCTCACTGGCGGAGTCACGCAAAGCTTGCGCTTTATTGGTGACGGTAGACTTAAGGTTGTCCGCCTGCTCATTTGCCCACTCTTTGCTGGACTCAATTGATGATTTTGCCTGATCAAGGTACTCCTGACCCTTATGGCGTGCATCATCTGCCAGAACGGATGCCCGTTCAGACATCTCATGACCATATTCTGATATCTGATTGCCGTACTCATCAAACTGAACCTGAGCCTTCCGGCGCATGGCACGTCCTTCATTGCTGTTGAGGTAGTATCCCACGGCGATTCCGGCCAGCAGGCCGAAACCTAGTGCCCATCCTTTGTTACTATTATCCTGGTTATTCATAATCAATATTTGGTGTTTCGGTTTATTAAAAGCGGATTCAGAAGCCGCCGTCTATTAATTAATCGCTTTCAGTAAGGTAATTGTTCGTTTTAGATGATTTGAAGGCCGAATTGCACGAAAAACGCCCAAAACCATTACCTTTTTATTGATCAGCGAATGTTGTCGAAGACTCTCTGTAGAATCTCGATTAGCTCCGATTTGTTGGCAACCTCAGTCTCGTGAAGAGCTGCAATGGTCTTCTGTATGCCAATTTGATTGTTTCTGCGCCTTTCCCATTCAGCTTCTTTACGACTAAGTACCTCGGCGTTCTTCTCCAAAACGGTCGTCAATAGCGCCGGAAGCCGCTGAAGATTCTCCTTTAGCAAATAGCCAGATGCACCGTTCAGAATTGTTTCCGCTACCCGCTCCTCATCGTTTAAGATACCGGTGATAAAGATAAAAGGCGTACTGTCCAGATGTTCCCGCACGTATAGCAGTGCCTCCAGACCGTTCATGTCCGGTAGGTTATAGTCCGAAAGTACAATGTCTGGTTGGAACTCAATCAGTTTGGCTTCAAACTCGGTTCTGTTTCTGGCAACAGCAAAGAGCACTGCTGGCTGAAATTTTTTGACTTGCCGCTTGGTCAGCAGCAAATCTGCCTCCATATCTTCGAGGATGAATACTTTAAAGATGTCGTTACTCACGGTATACGGGGTTTATTCAACGATGGTGTTGATGAGTTCGCTAATTCTACCGGCACTTACGGGTTTGGTAATTCGGTGCATCAGTTCACCTTCTTTGACGAAAAGTATCCCTGGCGGAGATAAAAGGTTGAAGAGTCTGGCGAGCTGGGGAGAAGATTCGTAGTCGGTCTGGTTGAAGCGTACGGAGGAAAAACCTCCAGCAATGCTTTCCATGATGTTAAGCATAATTATTCCGTTGCCATCCCAGGGAGAGGTCATCAATAAAACGGTGAGCCCTTCCCTGGCAAGCAAAGAAGAAATGTTGGTATCGTTTATGCTGTCGACTTTGCTCATGATCTCTCAGGCTTCATTGTTCGCCAGGATTAATGTCTTGTTGGCTCATCATAGGGATTGGCCGGGCCTATAGAATCAGTAATGAGGGTGCGTGTTTAGCCAAAGTTTGCTTTTTTTCATGGAGCTGTACAAAAGAAGGCATATTTTTTGTGAATTTAAATTGAGAAAATAGCCGTAAAGCAGGAAGGGGGATAATTTTGCTTACTGTATTTAATCAGTTGGCGAAATATAGTGCATAATTTTGGATAAGTAAATTATTTAACTTTCTGAATGTCAGTTGTTTATATGTTTGGCACGGTTGTTGTCATGGTAGTGGGTGTAATTAACTTACAGAAAGTAAAACCCATAGTATGATGACGAATCAACAGTTTATGTCAGAGATTGGCCGTTTTGAAAATATCCTCTTTTCATTTGCGCTCCGCCTGACAAGAAATTATGAAGATGCGCAGGACCTGATGCAGGAAACCATCTTACGTGCCTATAAGCACCGCGGCAAGTTTGCTGAAGGGACGAATTTCAAGAGCTGGTCGTCAACCATTATGCGCAACACCTACATTAACCGCTACCGTAAAATGAAGAACCGCCGCCACGTGAACGAACCGGTAGAGAGCTTTCTTTACGCCGTTGAAAACCGTGGAGCAATTGCTAATGGCGGAGAGGCAAAAATGAGCCTCAAAGAACTGGAAGGGAAGCTACAGGTCATCAACCAAATCTACCGTGTCCCCTTTCTGATGTTCTACCAGGGTTACGAATACAGGGAGATCGCCGGTTACCTGAACATTCCGATCGGGACGGTGAAGAGTCGCATATTTCTTGCGCGTAAGAAGCTCAAAGCCCTGATTGGCGAACGGCCGGTGGCCGTTTGATTGAGGACCCCGGTATCGGCGTTTTTACGTGTCAGGACAAAAATTCAAGGGCCATGCTTCTTCATTTTGGAAGCATGGCCCTTATATTTATGGAATGGCTCATGGTCCAACCTGTGGTGATGAGCTTGATTTCGTGGGATGTAAGCAAAAAAAACACCATGGTGCAATGTCCGAGGGGAAAGCCCAGTCGAACATTTTACCATGGTGAACTACGCATAATGCTATGAATAATAACGCTATGAACAACACGAAACAAACATAAGAACCGGCGTCGTATAGGAGTGCCGGATAACACATTTCTTTTGCCTTACGCTTTAAGACATTACAAAGATAGAGCAGGGATTTGGTAGTTCTGGCGGCGAAATACAGAAGGTAGTAAGGTTTATTTTTCCCATTTTTTAGGCCGTTTTTTTTTTAAAAAACTGAAAATCAGCCAATTATGGATAGGTGATTTGAAGTCTGTGGTAGATACTTTATCTTCACTTCATGAAAACTTTACGTGAATTACTGGCGGTAGCGGGTAAAAAGGCGGTTCTTAATCGATTAAATGATAAGAAAGGGACTTCCCTTACTAAAACCTTACTAGAACTACTCGAAGACCCTGATCTTACTGAGGATCAAGCTGCGAAGGCCCTTTATGGACCTACAGCGAATCGAAAACTAGCTGCTTTTAAAACCTTGAAATCTAGGTTAAAGGAAATCATGCTGGTAGCAATTCAAAAAGGGAAAGTCGTAGAATTGGATTACAGCACTTATAATGCAGCCTTTGAAAGTGGTTTTAGACAGCTTTACACAATTCAGGTGCTTTTGGTCTCTCGAGCCTATAGCGCTGCGAGAGAGATTGCGAAGCAGACATTTTATAATGTTCGAGATTATGAAATTCTTCTATTGAATCACGGCCTAACCAATCAACTAGCTAACCTACATTTGGGTGTCGGCTATAACGAGAAGCTGGTGAAAAAGTACAATGACATAAACTTGCACTATTCGGAGGCACTGTTTATGCTCTCTAAACTTGAGAATCGATATCGGAAAGTCAGAGATATGATTTATTCTAACAAAGCACCTCTGGCTGAAATTGGAAGGCTTTCCTTACAGTATCTTGAAGAATTCAGCGAGTCTAGAATAACTTATGCTAAAGTATCTCAGGTACAAGGCATGATATACAGCTTGGAAATAACGGGCTTTATGTATATAGGTGATTATCTGGATGCCATTGAGTCATCAAAGAGAGGTGAGTTAGTCTTGGCAAACTGTAAAGGAGTAAGCAGTTCGGTAATGAATTTTTTATTACTTGCCAAACTTGAAAGCATCCTTAAGGCTGAAGACTTTGAATTAGGGCGATCTGAAATTATGCTTGCACAAGAAAAGCTTCCTGAAAATTCAATGAATGGAATCAAAGTGATAGAGTACGCTATTAGGTTGGGTTTATGGATGCAAAAATTTGATTATGCTTATCTGTGTTTGGCAAATTTTAACCGGAGACTTGTTAAACGATTATTAACGACTGAGCATCAAGAGTATTGGATGATTTGGGAAGCTTATATTAACTTCTTAGTTGTAGCAGGAAGAATAAAGCCGCAGGATGATTGGCCTAAACTACCTAGATTTAAGTTTGCGAAATTTTTTAACAATGTACCAGCGTTTTCTCGCAATAAGACAGGAATGAATATTCCTATCCTTATACTTCAGACGATATACTTTATCATTATTGGCAAATATGGGACCGTAGTTGATCGTACGGAAGCACTGGAAAGGTATTGTAGCAGGTACCTTAAGGATGATGAAAATTTAAGACATAATTGTTTTTTTAAGTTGATATTGATTACAGTCCAAGCAAATTTCCATAAAGGAGCTACGGAAAGAAAAGCTGCTACTGTTTACAGTCGGATGGTTAATGCCAGAGAGCGATCAATTGATATTGAAATTATTCCTTACGAGGCCCTTTGGGAAATCGTATTAGAGAACCTTTCGCTTGACCGTCGTGCTCGAGCGGTGTCTAAGGGGGTGTCTTAGAGGAGGATATCTTCAATCATGACGATTTTTTTTTGGTGAAGTAATTGACCAGAGAACCCTATTAAACCTTTTACTCAGCTTGTACAGCTTAGCTTTTGTGATTCTTTGGCGTACGCTACCAGCTATATGTTGAAATAGTTGATAGGTTTGATTTTGGTTTATTGTCCCATTGTTTCCGTTGGGCTTTGTAGTAAAGTAAAAGTCTTGATTTCAATAAAATCATTTAGACTTAGTGATGAACTACAATAAGATGTCTTCGACGGCTGTCCCCCAAGAAACGTTGTCTCCTAATGCAATTACCCAGTCTGCAACAGAAGCGTAAACAGAAAGGATGGCGTCAATTTGGTCTGCGTTGAGAAGGTCAATAGCAAATTCCATATGTGGAGTATTTTGAGTGGTTATTTGATGATCCAAAGGTGTGGGGATAAACCACTAATTAAAGAGGCATTTTTCGGGCCTAAGTAAGGCCGGTTTTTTGCTAATTTATGAGTTATTTTAGATGTAAAATGCAGAAAGCCAGCACGTTAACGTGCTGGCTTTCGCTCAATAAGTAAGTATTATTTACTGGAATTTTAAACTGAATTTTTACTATTTAGTCCCCATTTTTTTCATTTTTTCTTTTTCCAGGAGGGCCTAAGCGCTCAAAAGTGCTTTCCCGGCGAGCAGAAAAACGGCCACTTCCTTCGTCTTCATCGGCCGCATCATAGGCTTTAATGATGGATTTAACGAGTCGGTGGCGGACGACATCGTCCGCCGTCAGGCGGATAGTGCCGATGCCCTTGATGGGGCTCAACAGCTTCACGGCACGTCGTAGCCCGGAGACCTGGTTGTGGGGCAGGTCGACCTGACTCAGGTCACCGGTGATGATGGCCTTGGCGGAGGGGCCCAGACGGGTAAGGAACATCTTGATCTGACTGGTGGTCGTATTCTGGGCTTCGTCCATGATGACGAAGCAGTTGTCCAGCGTCCGGCCACGCATGTAGGCAAGGGGAGCAATCTCGATGGTGCGGTCTTCGCGGAACTTA
>ENA-ORXT01006728-ORXT01006728.1-marine-metagenome-genome-assembly--contig:-NODE-6728-length-10573-cov-2.815644_pt1 | contig 10573 bp, 5 predicted proteins | sample MGYA00237868_ERZ511482 | MGnify/ENA metagenome assembly ERZ511482
AGCAGTATCTAAATCTTCGGTTCTACGACGTACATTTTTTCGATAAAAATCAATCGCAGTATTCACCATAATCCGACGCATCCAAGCAGATAAAGAAGTACCAGGTTGGTACTTTGCAATATTCTTAAAAACTTTAATAAATCCTTCATGCAACACATCTAATGCATCATCCTTGTTATTTGAATAACGAAGACATACGCCCATCATCTTGCTATAATATTCTTTATATAGCAATTGCTGTGCATCTCGATCCTTGCGAATACACGCTTGGATAAGATCATTTTCTTCATAATTTAAATTCAAGGCTAATTCCATAGAAATGTTTGTTAGAATTAAAGTTAGCCTAAAAAAACCGATAATCCCAAACACAGGTTTAATATTTGGAATTATCCTCCTAGTGCATAAAATAGTTTACATTAAAAGGAACGATTAAATCTAGGTATTTGCTGCGTTTTCAAAGGTTTTAAAATGCTTTTTCTTTAATGAAAATTCCATAGAAAATGATTAGCAAGTTGTTATTCGAAGGTCAACGTATTTGGTTCTTTGACAAATCCCGTGTTTTAATTCGGTATAAGTCAGACCAAAGCCGAAAATAACACTTCCTTCAGTCGTTTTTATTTCCACCTTTGGTCTGACCACGAGATTCGTCAAAGAACGAAGTATTTTTTTTGGGAAAAAGCATAATATCCACCTTAACGATAAAGTCATGTACTTCATTTTTAATTAACATATAAAAGTGTTTTGATAGCTCTTTTGATTTACTATTTTTGTTGAAATTTTTAAAAAAAATGAATAATTAAAATATTATGAAATTTCAACAAACTGGAGAAAAAACTGTCGAAGTTGCAGGCGATTTTGACTATGACAAGATTGTAGATTTATTGATCAGTATTTCTACGAATATAGCTATGGCAATAGCGATCCTAATAATTGGTTTTTGGGTGGTTAAAAAAATAATGAAAATCATAGAAAAATCTCTTGGCAGAGCCAATCTTTCTCCAGAGATCACTTCATTTTTTTCTTCTTTCTTGAGTGCAATGCTGAAGATATTTATCCTCTTGGCTGCCATTGGACAAGTTGGAGTAGATACTGCTTCTATGGTAGGTTTGATTGCGGCGGCAGGTTTTGCAGTTGGAATGGCATTGCAAGGAAGCTTGGCGAATTTTGCAGCTGGAATTATGATTCTGGTTTTCAAACCTTACAAATTAGATGATTGGATAGAAGCTAGTGAAAAATTCGGAAAGGTAGAAAGTATCCAAATTTTTAATACGACCATTGTTACGCCAGGACAAAAAACTCATATCATTCCTAACGGGCAAGTTATGGCTGGCGTAATTACTAATTTTTCTCAAAAAGGAATGATTCGTTTGGAGCTAAATGTAACAATGCCTTACGCTGAGAATTTTCCAAGAGTTAGGGAGATTATTAAGAATGCGTTATTGACTGTTCCTTCTATTTTAAATGATCCCGAACCTGAAATAGGAATCGAAACATATGATAGTCATAATGTGGTTTTGACCATTCGTCCATTTATTGATCCTGATAATTATTGGGGAGCAACTTACGAATGTCATGCTGCAATAAAAAAAGCATTTAATGAAAATGGAGTTCAAGTAGCTTACTCCGAAGGAATTGAGTTGGGAGAAGTTGGCGGGTAAATTAGGGAATTGGTTAAATAGTTAATCAGTAAATCGGGGTTTCGCCCTCAACTGATTAACTATTTAACTGATAAACCAATCGACTAAAAATTAGTTTTTGATAATCTTCTGAGTACCAATTCCATTTTCATTATTTATTCTTACGTAATAAATTCCTGCTGGAAAATTAGTAGCATCTAATCGCTCTTTTACACTTGTAATTGTATTGTTATAAATTACTTGTCCTAAGTTATTTACCACAGAGATTTGTGTTTTTTCATTCAACAACTCTTCACTAACTTCTACGAAAAATTCATCAGCAATAACAGTAGGATAAACATTTAGCTCCAAACTTTGAGTAGGTGCTTTGATAAAAGTTGGAACGGTCGCAAATCGGTAAACTTGCCCTTCCGCTGGATCGGAATCTAATCCAGGAATAGAATAAGTGTTAAATACAGATGCATCGGAGTTAACCATAGTAGGAGCAGTCGCACTTCCACTCAAGTGCCAAAACGCTTCAAAAATATCTGCATCATCAACATAAGCTTCAATGATTCCACAAACAGGTGAGCCATAATCATGGATAGTAGCTGAATCTGGGAGCATACTTGAACCAAATCGAACTTCAATATTATTAGTTCCCTCATATAACCAAACTTGATAAGAAACCGTATTATTAGCAGTTGGAGGTGTTCCAAAAATTTCTTCATAAAATCCACAATCTTTCCATTGGATTTTAAGAATTTGTTCACCTATTGCACCTTCTGTTACATATGAAATCGTAGATTGATTAGCCGAATTAAAATTTTCAATATCAGCCAAATCATCAAAGTAAGGAACTAAGAAATCAACGGAATCAGTTGCATATGGATCCTCAAAAGCTAACCATGCACTAAGACCAAAAGTTTGAACATCACTATAAGTTCCACCATAGAAATCAAAATTAAAACCAATTGGAATAGTATATTCTGGATCATCCCACGTATCTCCAACTGAAGTTAATTCAGTTGCTTCTTCGATTTCAGTATAAGTATCAGTTTCTACTTCCAAAAGATAAGGAAAGGTTTGAGCATGGCTACTTGAAAAAATAAATAAAGAAAATAAAACAAGAAACGATTTTGTAAAAATTTTTTTCATGAAAATAAGTTTTTAAAAGTGAATTAAATTAAACAATGTCAAACAATTTGTTTTAAAAATAGTTTTAAAATTACTATATTTGTGAGTAGAAAATTAGATAAATCAAATTAGAGAAACAACTTATATTTTTAACTTGTGAGAATTTTAACACAACTTATTATATATGTTATTTTTTCAAAAAAAGTAACTGATTATTTTAGTCTAATTTTAAAAAATATCGTTCTTTGACAAATCCCGTGGTCAGACCAAAGTTGGAAATAAAAACGACCGAAGGAAGTGTTATACCGAATTCAATAAGATATATCGTATAAATCGAATTATCTTTTCCCGATACTCTTCGTTAAAAATCCTCGGCATAGCTTAGGCTATATCTGTGATTTTTGCCTCGATTATCAACAAAACCTAAATCGATTTATACGACACCTCTTATTGAATTCGGTATTATTTTCGACTTTGGTCTGACTTAAAACACGGGATTTGTCAAAGAACCAAAAATATAAAACAAAGAAATATTTAAATATAGAATGAGTAAAAAGGGAAAAAGTAAAAAACCAATCTGGACACCTAAAAATGGAACTGCCACAAATGAAGATGGTGTCATCACGCTCACAGGAATGTATAAAGATTATTTTTTGGATTATGCTTCCTACGTAATTTTAGAGCGTGCCGTACCTGCCTACGAAGATGGACTCAAACCTGTGCAACGTCGAATCCTTCACGCCCTCAAAGAAATGGACGATGGGCGATATCACAAAGTAGCCAACGTGATCGGACAAACGATGCAATATCACCCACACGGTGATGCTGCGATTGGAGGCGCATTGGTCAACATGGGACAAAAAGATTTGCTTATCGACCCGCAAGGAAACTGGGGAGATGCTCGAACGGGTGATGGTGCAGCAGCACCTCGATACATCGAAGCACGATTGACCAAGTTCGCTTTGGAAGTTGCTTTCAATGCTCAAACGACCGAATGGCAACTCACTTACGATGGTCGAAAAAAAGAACCCGTCAACTTACCCATGAAATTTCCTTTGCTGCTGATGCAAGGTGCAGAAGGAATTGCGGTAGGACTTTCGACAAAAATTTTACCGCATAATTTTATCGAACTCATCAAAGCGTCGATTAAAATTTTACAAAATAAACCTTTTAAAATCTACCCTGATTTTATGACAGGAGGAACGATTGATGTATCTGACTACAAAGCTGGAAAGCGTGGCGGAAGAGTCAAAGTGCGTTCGGTCATCGAGAAAGTGGATAAAGATACGTTGGAAATTAAAGAGTTGCCCTACGGAATTACGACTGCCAATTTGATGGATAGCATCGTCAAGGCAAATGACAAAGGGAAAATCAAAATCAAAAAAGTAACCGATAATACCGCCAAAGATGTTTCGATAATTGTCGATTTGGCTGCAGGCGTTTCACCCGAAGTGACGATGGATGCATTATATGCTTTTACCAATTGCGAAGTTTCGATTGCACCAAATGCTTGCGTAATTGTTGACGACAAACCACTTTTTCTGTCGGTCAATGATTTATTAAAATTCAGTACGGAAGCGACAAAAGATTTATTGCGACAAGAATTGGAAATCCGAAAAGGAGAGTTGGAAGAGAAATGGCATTTTGCAAGTTTGGAAAAAATATTTATTGAAAATAGAGTTTATCGAGAAATTGAAGAATGTGAAACTTGGGAAGAGGTAATCGAAACGATTGATCGAGAATTAAAAAAATATATCGCTACACCAAAAGATAAAGCGAAAAAATCGGACAAAAGAATTCGACTGTTTAGAGATATTACCAAAGAAGATATCGCTCGATTGACCGAAATTCGAATCAAGCGTATTTCAAAATATAACGCTTTCAAAGCAGATGAATTAATCGCAAAAATCGAAGAAGAGTTAAAGCAAGTCAAACATGATTTGGCGAATTTGACAAAATATGCGATCACTTATTTCGAAAAATTATTAGCAAAATATCGAAAAGGAAAAGAACGAAAAACAAAAATCGAATCTTTTGAAACCATCAAAGTTGCCATGGTTGTTGCCAACAATTCAAAACTTTATGTCAATCGAAAAGAAGGATTTATTGGCTCTGGGTCGAGCATGAAAAAAGAAGAATTTATTGGTGAATGTTCAGACATTGATGACATCATTGTTTTTCGAAAAGATGGTGTGCTCAAAGTGAGTCGAATTTCCGATAAGATTTTTATGGGAAAAGATATTTTGCATGTGGCAGTTTGGAAAAAAGGAGATGAGCGGACGACTTACAATATGATTTATTTAGATGCAAAATCAGGTCGTTCGATGGCAAAACGATTTCATGTAAAAGGAATCACTCGAGATCGAGAATACGACTTGACCAAAGGAGCCAAAGGTTCGAAAACACATTACTTGACTGCCAATCCAAATGGAGAATCAGAAATCGTAACAATCCAATTATCGCAAGGTTGCTCTGCGCACAAAAAGATTTTTGATTACTATTTTGACGAATTAGAAATCAAAGGAAGAGCTGCCAATGGAAATATTGTAACAAAATATCCAATTCGAAAAGTAACTCAAAAAGAGGTGGGGAAATCAAGTTTGGGTGCTCAGAAATTATGGATGGATCAAGTCAGCGGAAGATTGAATACGGAAGATCGAGGAACTTTCTTGGGAGATTTTGACACAGGAGATTCTATTTTTGCTTTGTATAAAAATGGAACTTACGAAGTGGTTGATTTTGATATGACCAAGCGATTTGAGCCAAAAGAATTATTACATATTGGAAAATTAGATCGAACACTTGTCGTCAGCGCAGTCTATTATGATGGTGCAAAAAAATGGACAATGGTGAAACGTTTCAATATTGAAACGACTAGCAATGATCAAATTTTCAATTATATGACCGATCATAAAATGTCTAAATTACTCTTCGCCTCAGTCAAAGATAATCCACGCATCGAGTACGGCTACAAAGTAAAATCGAAAAAAATGACAGGCGAAGTTAACCTCGCAGAATTCATTGATGTCAAAGGTTGGAAAGCACTTGGAAATAAATTAAGTGATCAAAGATTGACTGGTGTAAAAGAAGTCGATGCTAGTAATAAAGATAAACTTGCGCCTGGCGATTCGATAGAATTTGATGTGGACAAAAAGGATAAGGGGCAGGGGGAGTTGTTTTGATTTGTATGAAATTTTAATTTTTTTCAAAAAAAAAAGAGGTAGTACAGTTCTAGGATTGTATTACCTCTTTTGATTTTAAAGCTAATCATAATTCCAAAAACAATCCAACCCAAAATCTTGTTTTACCAAAGAAATCAATACTCAATTTAGGTTTTATGAAATTTGATTTTAGCATAATGTTAAGTTATGTTTTTCGAGATAACTCTGTTAATTTTACAGATGAAAATCGCTAGCTTTTTGACGGACGATTTTTTCTAACAATATATTTGCATTTTTATAAAAAAATAAATGACCACAGACGATTACAAAAAAATAGCCCACACGCTCCCCAAACAACCAGGCGTTTATAAATTCGTTGATCCCAACGAAAAGATACTTTACGTCGGCAAAGCCAAGAATTTAAAAGCTAGATTATCCTCCTATTTTGGTCAGCGCAGAGACCGCCTCGCCAAAACAAAAGTCCTCGTCAAAAAAGCAGATCACATCGAATACACCATCGTCGAAACCGAACACGATGCACTTCTTCTCGAAAGAACTTTAATTAGAAAACACCAACCTAGATATAATGTCGCACTAAAAGATGGCAAAAGCTACACCTATATTTGCGTCAAAAATGAACCTTTTCCACGCGTATTTTTTACCCGCCGATTGATCAAAGATGGCTCTAATTATTTTGGGCCATATAGTTCAAAATATAAAGCGGAGATCGTTTATGAATTGATCAAAGGGATATTTCAACTGAGAACTTGTTCCCTTCCGCTTTCCAAAAAAAATATCGAAAAAGGTAAATTTAAACTCTGCTTAGAATATCATATCAAAAATTGCAAAGGCCCTTGCGTAGGATTAGAATCCGCAGAAGCCTACAATAAAAAAATTAACCAAATCAAAAATATTTTAAAAGGGCAATTCACAATTGTCAAAACTTATCTAAAAAAAGAGATGCAAGAAGCGGCCGAATTGATGGAATTCGAGCGGGCGCAAGAGGCGAAAAGTAAGCTAGCTATTTTGGAAGATTATCAAAGTAAGTCAACGGTGGTGAGTACCACTATTCAAAACGTTGACGTTTTTACGATCACTTCTGACGATAAGGAAGCCTTCATTAATTATCTAAAAGTAGTAGATGGAGCGATCATTCACACCTACACTTTGGAGATGACGATCAACTTAGATGATGATAATGAAGATGATTTGTTGGCGTACGGTATTGATGAATTACGGAAAAGGTTTAAGAGCAATTCGGAGGAATTGGTGTTACCTCGAAAGATAGATTTGATCGAAGATAACTTAACGATTACCGTACCCAAAATTGGAGATAAAAAGAAACTACTTGACCTTTCAGAAAAGAATGTTAAATATTTCTTGATGCAAAAACGCAAGCAAGAAATGAATCGAACGAACAAACAAACTTCTGCTGAGCGGATTTTACAGACGATGAAAGAAGACTTACAAATGGATAGATTACCATTACACATCGAGTGTTTTGATAATTCCAATATTCAAGGAACAAATCCAGTTGCTTCATGCGTAGTTTTCAAAAATGCCAAACCTTCCAAACGTGATTATCGAAAATTTAAAATTAAAACCGTCGTCGGCCCAGATGATTTTGCTTCGATGGAAGAGGTCGTTCGACGACGCTATTCGAGATTGATAAAAGAAAATCAACCGCTTCCAGATTTGATAATTATTGATGGTGGGAAAGGACAACTGAGTTCGGCTACGAAGATTATGGAGGAGCTAGGAATTTTGGAAAAAGTAACTTTGATTGGAATTGCAAAACGATTGGAAGAGATATTTTTTCCCAACGATCCAATTCCATTATACATCAATAAAAAATCAGAATCACTAAAAATTATTCAGCAAGCGCGAAACGAAGCGCATAGATTTGCCATTACTTTTCACCGAGATTTACGTTCCAAAAATGCGCTCGGAACAGAACTCACCAATGTCGAAGGAATAGGAGAGAAGACCGCACAGAAATTATTATCACATTTTAAATCTGTCAAAAAAATCAAGGCTGCTTTGCCAAGTGAGATTGAAGAAGTGGTCGGAAAATCTACGACAACAAAGTTGTTAAATTACTTTTTGAAAATGAAAAAAGAGTAGTTTTGACAGAATGCGGATAGGGCGGATGGAAGCGAATCTGACAATTACTATCGAGAAAATCATAAACGCTTGTAATCGTCAAATCCGCTTCCATCCGCCCTATCCGCATTCCATCATTCATCATTCCCCTCGAAATTTCTTAATCTTCTTATCATAAAAAATCGCCGTTTCGATATCACCCATCGCCTTGTACAACTCCACCAAGTCAAAAAGATGCGTATCGTTATATTGAGCATCCAACGCATTTTTAAAATAAATTTCCGCTTCCTTAAAACGATTCATTGCCTTGTAAGTCAGACCCAAACTACGATTTGTAATTACATTGTTAGGAGCTAAAAGTAACGCCTGTTTTAAGTAGTTTTCCGCCTGATTATAGTTTTTTATTTTGTAAAAAAATACACCCAAATTAGTCATAGCAGGAAAATATTTCGCATTAGTTTTGATGGCATTTTTATAGGCTTCGATGGCAAGTGAATTGTTATTTTGAGCTTCGTAAACTAGTGCCAAATGATGATATGTTTCTGTAAAACCTGGGTAGGTCTCCGTACTCATTTTTAAATATTTTACAGCAGTTTTAAGTAGTTCATTTTTCTTATTTAGGTTTGTTTCAGTAAGTGCTTTTCGATATTGAGTTACGCCATAAAAGCTTTGTGTCCGAGAGCTGTTTGGAGCGGAGATAATGCCAGTTTCGTAAAGTGTATCATCATTTTTCCAAGCATTATTTCGAGTAATTGTTTTGGCGGAATAGAGTAAAAGTATCACTCCAACGATGCTATAAAAAATAGTTGGCGATTGATTTTTTTCGTCTAAAAAAAACTTTTGTAACAAGAAACTTACGGCAATGCAAAAACCCAAAAGTGGAATAAACATAAACCGTTCTGCGAAGGTCGCCCCAATCGAAAAGAAAATATTACTCGTAATCGCAAAGGTGATCGCAAAAAATAAAATCGCAAATGAATAAATACTTTTGGTTCGTAAACCTTTGATAGTCAAGTAAATAAGTCCAATGGAAGTAGCAAGGCTAGCAAGCACTTTCCAATTGGTCCAACTTAATTCTGGAAAAGTATTGTATGAATAATCAAAACTCAAAGGATGCGGAAAAACTAATAGTTGAAAATATTTTCCCAACATTCCAATCGCAGTTGCACGTTGTCCCCAGAAACTATCAATGGCTAAAAGACTATTGTCAATCGTTTCGAAAGGAGTCGGATTAGGATCAATAATTTGTCCTCGAATGAAAAAATAAATGCCTGCAATCAATCCAAAATAAATGGTTTGCAAGGCAATTTTACCAAAAGAAATTTTTGTAAAAAAGTATAAAACTAATGGTACTAATCCTAAAATTGACAATGCTCCTTCCTTCGAAAGTATGGCGAAAGCATAACTCAATAAGGCAATAATTAAATAAAAAATATTGCCTTTTCGATTGTATTGAACAATGGAATAAATCACTCCGAGCATCCCTAAAAATGCATAAATTTCATCTCGACTTTTGATGTTAGCAACAACCTCTGTATGCAATGGATGTGCAGCAAAAAGTAAGGTGGCTGCAACTGTTGGGAGTAAGTATTTTTTTTCAAATAAAAGTCGCAAAGTGAAAAATAAAAACGTACAACCCAACGCATATTCTAGCACATTAAAAAGATGATAAACAAATGGGCTATTTCCAAAAAATTGTTTTTCGATTGCGAAACCTGCGAGCATCATCGGGCGATAATATCGGTCGGGCGTTTGTGAAAATCCATAGTACCAAGAATGTGTAAAAATGTCTTTTATTCCGCCGATTCCTTCTTGCACAAAAGTATTTTTCTTGCAAACTAAATCGTCGTCTAACACAAATCCATGATTAATCGTATTGGCATAGAGTAGGAATGCAAATGCAAAAATTACAAATGCAATAATCCAATGAGTTCGATCGGTGGATGAAGTAGTTTTTTGTTTTTTAGGAGAGAATTTAGTAATCTTTTTTTTCGACATTGGTTTTCGTTTTGCTTGCAAAATAATAAATTTTCAAGTAGCTAGACTCTCCCGAGTCCAGTTTAATAATGTTTTTTTTCCAAATAGAAAAAATATTTCGAGAGAAATTAGACTCGGAGAGTCCAGCTACGGATTAATATTTCATGTGAATAAAATGTAGTATTTTTTGCATCTCTTCTTTAAGTGGGATGGAAGAGGTGACATAATTATTATGCATAAAACTGAATAGCAAAGTTTCCCCTTTTTGAGTAGTGAGATAACCGCTGAGGCAATGTTTGTTGCTCAAAGTTCCAGTCTTGGCGTGAACATATGGTGCATACCAATTTTTGATTGTTCCTTCTTTTTTGCCAGTTGGGAAAATTCTAAAAATGCGTTCTTCTGGAATTTTGTCGTGTATTTTTTTTAGCAAAAAAATCATCGTACGTGGGGTGAATAAATTGTAACGAGACAATCCTGAACCATCTCTCCAAATTGGTCGGTCGGGAGAATCCTTCAGATATTCTTTGGTGAAAAATCGAATAATTTTTCGAGTATTCATCGTATCAAAAACTTCATTGG
>ENA-ORXT01006731-ORXT01006731.1-marine-metagenome-genome-assembly--contig:-NODE-6731-length-10565-cov-10.597349_pt1 | contig 10565 bp, 12 predicted proteins | sample MGYA00237868_ERZ511482 | MGnify/ENA metagenome assembly ERZ511482
TTTGCGGTCCGCCCCCCCCCCCCTGATGGGTCATCGGTGGTGTGGTTTTTCACCGATGAAGGCGCCCGCCCCTTTTGCTCGTTGCGGTTGGTGTCCGGCCCGCCTTGGCGCCATCTTCTTGTCGCCGCTGACCGCTTCGTTACGCTTCAGACAAGGGGCTCATGAGTCTGCCAAATCCGTGACCACTTAGATATACTCAACACCAGCGATTTTTGGATCAGACAAGACTTTTGCCACAACTTCTTGAATACGGATAAGATACATATCCGACGCCAGTACAAGAAGAATATGAATAAGAATACGGATGATATCAAGAAAATATCATATTTTTGAACAAGTATGTTCGACAGGATGAACTTTCACGGCGTGTTACCAATAAAAATTAAAGAGCGGCTTGTGGTGCAGGTTTTGAACGCGGCCCACGCCAGACCATGACCAGCAAGGATCTTGCGAAAGTCGATATGAGACAAGGGGCTCCGGATTTGGCATCCATCTTGGTATCTTGGCAAGCCTTTTGTCTTGATAGTTGTTCTAAAGTTTGTGGGTCTTCCATTAACGGTCGCGCGCGACGTTTGTCACAAGTGTTTACTGTCGACGATCGGCCCTGTGTTTGCTTACCACTGTTCAGAACTTTTCGAACATGTACCTGCGTCCTTGGTCCCGACTTTGAGCATTGTGAGGCGCCTGGCAAGTGAAGTTTCCTCATGTAGTTGGATGCCTGCATCCCACGCATGCTAAATCATTGGACTTTCGTTTATACGCTTGGAAGCCATTCAATGACCGTACCATTCAGATAAGAGTATATATAATCGGCCATGTTCTTCTTGAATATGAGCGTATTCGAGTATATCTATTCATTATATCAGAGTGTCATGTATTCATGAAAGCCCCTGCTTCAGACCGGGGCGGAACGGTTCGTCGACCGCTGTATTTTTGCCGACGACATGTGCCTAACGGCATGTCGCGTTGCTGTCCTGTGGACAAGCTTGCAGCCGCTGCGCCGCCACGGATGCTGACGAACGGGAATGAGGCCTCTTCTGTGAGACGTTGGCTGCGTTGGCCACCTACTTGTGCGTGGCCATCTACTCCGCGGCATCCCCCCGCTTCCGCGCCGACCCCCTACGCCCCGCACCCTCCGCGCCACCCACGCTTCTTGCGCCCCACCCCCGCACCTTGCCTACAATTGCCACAACACGTCCCCACTGGTCGATGCGCGCTCAGTTTGCTCCGCACACCCGCAGTTGGCGAGTGGTTGCGCGGAAGAGACATTGCCGGGCACCTATGCCTGTGGTAGTATGCCATCCACCGCTATTACCTGTCGCGATCCGTCTCAACTAGAGGCCCAGATCGCAGAGGAACACAGAGGCCCAGGGTCACTTACCAGGCCATGTCATTGGGATAGTTAGGAAGACGGTCACTAACTGAGTGACCCAAGTAACGGCTTAACGAGCGACTTGCTTTCATACAGAAGTTCGGAAAGCATACACCCAAATTGGGAAACCGTAACATCTTTCTTATCGTCCTGGGTTTTCATCCTGCGCTAATGTTTTGATATTTACGCCTTGCTTAGTTAATGAGCTTTGTTTGCGTGGGAGCGATGCGTGGTTTACTACCTTCCACTCCCAGTGGGAGTGGCTGGCCCTGGTGTGTCGGGGTGCGAGTCCATGGTGGGACCCCTTGTTGCGTGTTCTGGGCGAGGTCCCCGAGGGTATACAAGGGGGGGGGTCTGCGGTGCTGGCCCCGACCCTCTTTGCCCACCAAGTAAACGTTTGGTTCCAACAGTGCTGCGTCGCGCTCGTCGGGGTTTATCTGGCCACGCGAGTTGTGTGTTGGCGGTTCTGGTGTTATCTTGCGGGGTCCTGGATCGAGGTTACCGGGCGTCACGGCACGGTCGCCCCCTGGGCTGAAGATGGGTGTGCTGTGACGCCACATTTGAAGGAGCAGCACGGACGGCAGGACACACTTTGTCTTCTTCGAGGGGCCCCTCGGAGGAGGTAGAGTCGACCTTCATCCTCAGGGACTACTTCCCGCGCGTTGCAACCCTGCAATTCCAGGTTTGCGAGCCCCAAGGTGGGGCCCGATGGACAGGGGTGGGCGTGAGAACCCCCTTCGGGCGCTCCGGCATGACTAGTTGTTGGGGCGGTGTTGACCTCCCCCCGGGTGTCGGTCCGCCGACGAGCGGCGACCCACTGAGTCAGAGCGACGGGGATGTGGGTGACCCTCGGCGTGGCTCTTTGTTTCGCCCCCAGGCCTTGCCCGCCGGGCCTAGTGGCGTTCGCCCCGCGGCTGGGGCACCCTCGGTTCGCAGAAATGCCGAAAGGCTCCATCCGGGTGCTGGCATTCTCTTCGGCGGAAGTCGGCCGGCCCGTGCGTCGCGGACGGAGAGGCTGTCCCCGACTCGGGTTGGTTGAATTGTGTCCACTTTGCCACGTGATCCGCCGAGTGGGAGTCCTAGTCGTGCTCCTCGGGGCTCAGAGGGGGTGATCGGTCCAGAGCGGGTGGACGCAATCACCCACGTGGTACGGAAGGAGGTGGTGCGATCCCCACAGGGGTTTCCCACGGTGGCTTCGGTTCCAAGCCCCAGGGCCCGAACGCGTCGAGGTGGCAACTCGTCCCCCCGTCGTCATTTGGTCTATACGTCGCAGTCCTCAGACGGAGAGTATTCAGGGGGGGACTCCCCTTTTATCCATACACCCGGCACCCAGGAGGACTCCTCCTGAACGCCGCGGCGTACCCACGCGTCAGTTTCGCGTGGGCAACCTCGTAGTGCGGGCGCGGACTATGCGCTTATCCGCGGCAGGCTTGCCTCATCGGTACGAGTTGTACCGTCCCGGATCACAGTGAACAGTCCCCAGTATATGAATATGTTTGACTGTGAGACGCACGCGTTGGAGAACAATTCAACTCTTTACACGCGCGAGCAGGCTTATAACATGGGACGGCTCAAGAAGGATATCTCACATTCCTTCGGGTCCCGATCCGAGTGGGACGGGACCCCACCTCACAAGGTTTCCCAGTTCTTGCGCAAATTCGCAAAAGCGTGTGACGACAGTTTCGTCTCAGAGGGCGAGGCCCTCTATGTCGTTCAGGACTTCACTCGCCAGCCACTCCGCTCAGAGGTGATGGCCGTCATGCCTACTCAGCGTGGGGGCAACCCTGAGGAGGTGACCTCCTACTTGGACCTTGTTAACTGGATGATCCGGATGCATGCCGATGAGGCATCCATTGCTCTTCGAGTGTAAAAGCTTAATCGAGCGTCCCAGGAGGACGGCGAGGACGAGTTGTCCTTCGCCGAACGGCTGCGCCGGCTGAATACCGAGTGCGGCTTTCTCCATGAGTCGGGCGCCCTCAAGGGGCGCTTCGTGGTGGGCATTCACCGGGTGATGCGCGCCACAATAAGTGAGCGAAACACGCCGGCCATGACTTTGGCCGAGCTGGCTTGCCTTGCCCAGACTAAGGGTGACGAGTTTCGCTGGCTCAGCTCGGAGCAGCAGAAAGAGCGGGCAGAGAAAGCCCGTAAGGCGGGCAAGGCAAGAAGCATTCGGCGCCAGGCGAAGCAACCCCTTGTGCCTCGCACCCCGCCACGTACCCGTGCCTACTATGCGCGGGGCGAGAGTGACGAATCGGCAGTCGCGGCTACTAAACCGACGACTGCCCACTCCGGTGATCGACCGGGCACTCAGCCATGTTGGGAGTGTGGCCAAAAGGGACACTGGGCCGAGACGTGTCCCAAGTTGGATGCACGTCTCAGAGCCCGTCTGGCGATGGCAAATCCTTGGGCGCCTCCCCAGACACGGCACCCTACGCAGGCACCCCAACAGCAGGCGCCCCGCATCGTCGCTGCCACGCAAGCCGCGAAGGAAGTAGTCGAAAGCGACTCTAACTCTGAGGTGGGGGAACCCTCACACTCAGAGGAGGATCCGGCACCCGCACCCCACTCCGACGCGGGACACGACTAACCACTGGGGGTCAGGAAACCCCGCGGCCCTCGGTGGTCCCGTCTGGGGCAACGAGTGAGTCGCCCACGAAAGCCAAGTGGATCCTCACCCGCCCCAGGGGGGTACGCCCTCGGGATATGCGTCTCCCGAAGAGCTTCGACCGCAGTTAGGTCGTTGCCATCTTGACAGGCAGCAACTATCAAGTGGCAGCCCGAGTATGGCTTATTAAAGGGCATGAATTGGCCACCCCGGTCATGATAGACACCAGGTCTGGAGTCTCCTTCATCCGGGAAGACCTCCTCTCCAGGGATGTGACGGTCAAGGCGGCGGACAAGTCATCCGCCTCCATGTTTGACATAAATGGTGGGCTACTTCCCATCAAGGGCACCATTGCGCTTCACGTTCGCATTGGATCATATGCGACTGAGATCACTGTCGGGGTCGTACCCGGCATGTCAGTCCCCATGATTCTGAGGACCGACTACACGGATCGCCATGTTCCGGCGATCTGTAGTCCGGACAACTATATCCGGATGCACGATGGGGAGCGTTTCCCCATCTTGGGCCGCGGCAGGACTAATGCTGTGACAACCCATCAGGCAGACATGCATTGTGCCTGCCCCTCTTCTGCCTCCGCCTCAGTCCGGCTGGCGCAGAAGACAGTGATTCAACCAAGGTCTCGAGGGTACGTACAAGTACGTACGGCCTTCCAGGGGAACGGAATGGTTTCCCCCCTCCATCGGGTGTTTGACAAACACCAGATACATGTCGCCCCAGGAACGATGACCTGTACTGCCGGGAAGACCTGGTGGCTGGAGATAATCCACACTGGGAAGACAACTAAACGCTTCCCAGCGGGCATGAACCTCGGATTCGTTGATCGGTACGAGGGCAACGCTACTGCCGTGACTACGGAGCAGTGACAGGCCTTGGGCACGAATAGTACCCCGACCCAAGTGCCCAAGTGCCCGAGGACAGCGACAATCTTCCGCACATATACACTGAGAACGTGCCTGAGTGCTTCAAGGCACGCCTCGATGAACTCATCGAGAAGCACCACAAGTTGTGGAACGGCTGTCTTGGCCTCACCAAAGCCACGGAGCATCGTATCAAGCTCGAACACCGGGCCAAGCCAGTATCCCGTATTCCCTTGCAAACTCAGCGCTCTAGCGAAGTTCCGGGATACGCAGCATCCACTGAGAGTTCCAGGCAAAGAGCTTCGGATCCGGATCAAATTTATCCCATTGTCGATAATTCCAACTCGAATCAAAATGTTATTTCGCAAGCTGTGAGTAGAAGAAGAACTTTAGGCATACAACGTAATTTACTAAGAGGTTCACTAGCTCAATTTTGTGTTAACGCAAAAAAATATACATTTGGCATGATTATTGTTAACTTCTACAACGAAAGAACTGAGTGGTATCCAGATACTAACAGTCTTTCTCCAGGATTTTTTGGTAAACGGCTGTAAACTCGCCTTTTAGCATCTGGATACCAAACTTTCTACAACAGCTTATTATACTCAGGTATCGAGATACCTAAATATACTAAGTTTCGTTTCGGTATCTAAATAGTTACTAAAAAGAATGTAGAGTAGTACAGTGCGTTCTCATTACAAGAGACAGCTGATTCGGCTCAATATGAAGAAAAAGTGGCCCACACGGTCTGGAATGGAAGACTCGAGACCCTTATTATTTTGTAAACGATTTTCTTATAACGAGAACGCACCGTATCTGGAAACGTAAAACTTGAAATACACAATTATGGCCAAACCAAGAAGGGAAATATCTACGGATACAAGAACTTGAAAGAAAAAAAATAAACAAAGACTGCTAACAAAACATATTCCATCTGTTTAACATACGGAAGTAAGAACAATGCTAGCAGACACAAATATGATTCCGGATGACCTAGTATACAATTATCGGTTTGTCGATTGCAAAGTCAACTTACCTTGGGTCTCAGTAGTTAATTTGGAAGAGGAAGACACAACTTCTCCCATCAAAAATTCTCTTGACGAGTCTCAATTAAATCCACAATCGACTATTAAAATAGCTGATTGTGATCGAATGGCACCGAATATTGAGGGAAGCAGTCAACATCAACCTGCTTCTAAAAGTTCGCATATAGGCATTTTTCCGTTTTGTTTTTTCGTTTTTACTATAACACTGTTTTTTTCACAATGTGAGGAGTTTAGTCTGTAAAATTTCTACAGAGGAAACACAGAAAAAATTAACGTACTATGGTGCGTTAGTTTCTTTAGGTTAGAAACTGTACACAGATATTTTTGGTCAGTAAATTGCAATTGCGGTCATTGAAAGCACTTACTTGGAAGAATGCTGTCACAGTTAAGCTGACTGTGAATTCTTGTTATCTTGTCAAAAGCCCATATTAACGGGTGTTTACTATTACTTTCATGATTTAAACTAAAGACGTATCTAGATACTCTCCATCTATTTCCTCGGGTTCGCTACCCAGTCATAGAAGAGCCTCTAATGCATTGCCAAACTTTCTGAAAAGTTGACTATAGTGTTTACTTAAATATTAAATTGAGCCGCTGTATTTCAGTGGTGACTTCTCCTTGTTCAGACCGCCCGGATAATCCCAGTTTATTGGTGGTGTACCATTGTAGGTACCTCCATATCTGCATTCAGTACTTATATGTATTGGATGTATTCTTTCTAGTATAGCGTTCTGTTGGTTTAAAGCTGGCACTCCACTCACTAGAGATATTCTAGGATCTTCATTTCCAATGAAAACAGTGTTGGTTGTCCTCGGTATTTCGCGAATGGAGTACTTTATGTCAAAAACGTTTTCGTCTTCAGAACTCAGTATTGCTATTTTATCCTCAGGTGTCAGTTTCTTTAAAGTATCCTTGAACCCCTATCGGATAGGGCCCCGCTCTCGCGAGAAAATACGGGAGCAGGTCGACAAGATGACACACCTGGATGTCATTGAGCCCAGCTCAAGTGAGTGGGCTAGCCCCATCGTCCTGGTACCGAAACCGGATGGCTCTTCTTGGTTTTGTATCGACTATCGTCAACTGAACGAGTGGAAAGTGAGAGATGCATGCCCTCTTACCCGCATGGATGACTGCCTCGACTTACTTGGTGAGGCAAACTTCTTCTTCACGTTTGACTGTAACGTGGGATACTGGCAGATCCCCATAGCACTAGAGTATCGCCATCTCACAACGTTTATCTGCCACTCGGGGACGTTCCATTGAAAACGTCTCCCCTTCGGCCTATGCAATGCGCCGGCAACTTTCCAGCGTGCCATTGACATGCTACTAGCCGGTGTCAAGTGGCAGTACGTCCTGGTCTACATAGACGACATCATTGTCTTCTCCCATGACGCGGAGACGCACCTGTCCCACTTGGACAAGGTGTTCACCCTACTGGGCAACGCAGGCGTCACGCTTAAGGCGAAAAAGTGCCACCTCTTCAGTAACGAGGTGGAGTACCTTGGCCATGTAGTTAGGCCCGGACGTATCAGCGTCAATGAGAAGAACCTGAAAGCCATCAGGAGGGCCCAGTTCCCCAAGACGCAAACCCAACTGAGGAGCTTCTTGGGGATGTGTAAAGTATATCGGCGCTTCACCGACAGCTTCGCGAAGTACGCGAAGCCGCTCAACCGCTTGGCGAGTACGACGTTGCCAAAGAGGCTTGCCCCTCCCACTCAAGAGGAGCAAGTTCCGAGAAATGCTCTTCAACCCGCCTATCTCGGCCCTTCCAAGAAAGGAAGGCAAGTACATCATTGCTGTGGAAGCCAGCTACGACCAACTCGGTTGCAGCGTGCTCCAAGAACAACCATCTGGTGAGTATCACTTAGTTGGGTCCTTCAGTAAGGGACTCACCCCGGCTGAGAAGAATTATACCGTCACGGAGATAAAGGGCCTCGGAGTGGTATGGACCGTCTCAATGTTACGTCCCTATATTGAAGGACGCACTTCCTTATACGGTGTGATCACCAGGTACTGCGGTGGGTACTGACCACCACAACATGTACGAACAACCGCCTGAACAGATGGCGGGTACGTCTAGCCGAGTTTGACTATGACGTGGAAAACAAGCCTGGCCGGCGTCATGCAGTGGCTGACGCTATGTCCCGCATCCCGACTGAGGGGAAGGACGAGAACCCCATCCCGGAAGAGACACCTATAGTCGAGGTAACGACGAGGTCGGGGGCGGTCTTAGACCCCCGACGACCGGAGAAATCCCAGGCGCTTCCCATCCCGTTGGCCGAGTTGGCCACGGCCCAACAGGCAGATAACTTCTGCCAGAAGGTCCAGAAAGACCCGATCACCACCGAGGCCACCCGCTTTTACGCGAACGGAGACGGCATACTGTGCCGTCAGGGCCATCAACAAGGGGTACAACAAGTGGTTGTCCCCCAGTCCCTCACGAAGGACATCCTCCAGCGAGAACATTCCTCCCCGCTGGGCGCACACCCAGGTGCCACTCGAATGTATCAGACCCTCAGGCGAAGATATGACTGGCCATTCCTGGTTGCCGATGTATTCGGTTGGGTGGCGGCATGCCCCACATGTGCCAAGAATAGGCTCATGGAGACACGGAGTTCTGCCTCCATGCGTCTGTTTCCCGCGAAAGAGCCCTTCGCGGCTGTTGCTTTGGACCTTCTTGGCCCTCTGCCACGCACCCCCAAGGGGTATGAATATTTGTTGGACATATGTGATCGATTCACTAAGTTGACTCGTGTCGTCCCTCTGAGAGACGTCACGGCTCTGGATGTACTGAGTCCTGTCCTGGACGTGTGGGTTGCCAGTTACGGCATACCCGATTCCACGCTGTCGGATAACGGGCCACAATTTGCCTCAGTACTTTATCAAGGAGTCCTACAAATGCTGGGGATAAGTACGAACTTTGCTACACCCTACCACCCTCAGACGAACGGGCAGGTGAAACGCTTCAACAAGACGTTAGTGCGCCAGTTGCGACACTATGTCAGCGAGCACGTCTCCTCCTTGGCGAGGTAAGTGTCACTACTTGTGACCGCATGCAACTCTCAGGTGCATAGTAGCACGGGAGAGGCACCTTTCTCCTTTGTCTGCCCCCGACGGCTTAACCCCATAGCCGTCGAGCGACTGACACAGGGGACGGCAGAGGGCGAGTCCACCCTCACGCCAAGTCAGGCGAAGGCCAGCTTTCTCAAACGACTGGATGAGATGATACCGCTTTTCCAAAAGTCAATGGACAAAGCAGAAGCCCGATACAAGCGGCACTTCGACATACGAGTCAAGAGCCGACGCCAGGCGCTCCGAGTTGGAGACTGGGTCTTCGTGAAGTCACACGAGAACCAAGGAGGAAATCTCATCTTCAAACCCCGCGGCCCCTATCAGATACTAAAGACCGATGGGCGGTTGCTGACCATCGAGAGTGACGATGGTATCCGCACGATTAATGGCAACCATGCCACACGGGCACCAGAGCCACCCGAGGGCGACCCAGTCTGAGAGCGGGCTCTCACGGCGTGGCAAGTGCCCGCCCTGCCTTCATCGTCCCCTAAAACGATGGCGGCGGTGTTCGACCAGTTTGTCGGACAAGGGCATGACGAGAAGGGACGACTTATGTTCCGCGTGCGCTGGTTGGGGTATGGGCCCCGCGAGGACACTTGGGAACATGTCGAGGACATTCCGAGTGAGAAGGTCCGCCGATACTGCAGTCGGCACAATATCGCGGTGCGGCAAACACCCGGTCAGGGGAAGTAACCCCGGACGACGCGTGGTCACTACACCACCCACAAGGAACGATTCCGACTGTAAAACGCAAACGGCCCCTTTATGTGTATACCAACGCAAAGCAAAGCGAACTACGCTCACCACCGCACTGGGTCCCCGGTTGTGCCCTCACTAACGGTTCCATACCACCGGGGTGGCCCTGTCCATCCCGGCGCGGCGACGCATCCCGGTGGCCCCCGCTTTGACCACCCCAACTCCCGTCGCTACGCGGCTACGCATCTCGGTGGGCCCCGCTCGGCCCACCCCGACCCCCACGACGTAAAGTTTCCGGCGCGGGCGAGACACCAGGAACAGTAGACCGCTGCGCCACCCACGCCTGCATCAGTTGTGCATGCGTCGGCGTGGTTCCCGTCACGGAGGAACCCGGACCGTGGGCAAAGCGCAGTTGCGGGTACCCCGGCGCCGGCGGGGAGGAGTAATCCCCGCGCTGCTCAGCGGACCCATAATGTCCATAGGACGCCCCAGTCCCGACGCCCTACTGCGGCGTAGACGCGTTCCCAGCCGGAGGTGCAGTAGCCCCGTATCCTCCGCCTTGCGGCCAAGCCAAGTGGGCTCGGTGCTCCTCGAGGCGGGAAACCAAGTGGGCCCCGACCGCGGGGAGAGCGGTTTTCTCCAGTAGACGGAGCGCCGCGGAAGACTCATCGGCCGACCCGAATTGGGCGGCAAAGGAGGCGAGACGGCGGCTCAACCACCCGACCGTGTCCGCCAAAGCGACCAGGGTGACTTCCCCGGCCGCGTCCCAGATGACGGGAGCCACGGCGGGGAGTGTTGGACTGTGATGCTCGTCGCCGGCTCCACTGGCGGTTCGCGGATGGATGATGGTCGGTGACCCTTATGGTACCCCACATGGTACATTTGCAAGACGTGGT
>ENA-ORXT01006732-ORXT01006732.1-marine-metagenome-genome-assembly--contig:-NODE-6732-length-10565-cov-2.888635_pt1 | contig 10565 bp, 10 predicted proteins | sample MGYA00237868_ERZ511482 | MGnify/ENA metagenome assembly ERZ511482
GTCATCGTGGCACTCAACAACCTCGTAAACACAACAACCGGCGTCAAGGAATACAACGTAGACTTTGCCGCCTCAATCATCGCCGCGCTTCCGACAATTCTTGTCTATGTCGTGGCCGGTAAGTATTTCATTCGCGGTCTGACCGCTGGATCAGTGAAAGGATAGTCAGTTGGCATCCCTGAAAATCTCCGAAATCCAAAAAAGTTTTGGCAAGAACGTCATTCTTAATGGCATCAACATCGACCTTGCTCATGGTGATTTTCTTGTTCTGGTCGGCCCGTCTGGTTGCGGCAAGTCGACCTTGCTAAACATGATCGCAGGTCTGGAAAGCATCGATAGTGGTGACGTCTCTATCGGTGAGCGGGTGGTGAACGACGTACACCCCAAGGATCGCAATATCGCGATGGTCTTTCAGTCCTATGCGCTGTACCCGAATATGACGGTCGCAAAGAATATTACTTTTGGTATGGAGCGGCGCAGAATTCCGAAAGCCGAACAAGCAGAGGCGCTTAGTCATGTTGCCGCCCTTTTACAGATCGAAGACCTGTTGAAACGACGCCCTGCGCAATTGTCGGGCGGCCAGCGTCAGCGGGTCGCAATGGGTCGCGCATTGGTTCGCGATCCGCATGTATTCTTGTTCGATGAACCCCTGTCTAATCTTGACGCGAAACTGCGCGGCGAGATGCGAACCGAAATCAAACGGCTTCATCAAAGGCTCGGGGCAACTATTGTCTATGTGACGCACGATCAGGTTGAAGCCATGACACTGGCGACCCATGTCGCGGTCATGAAAGGTGGTACTATCCAGCAATATGGCCCGCCCGATCAGGTCTATGCCAAACCTGCGAACATGTTTGTTGCGGGTTTTATCGGCAGCCCGCAGATGAATTTCATCCCTGTAAAAGCAAGTGCGCAGGACGGCGGGATGCGCTTAAGCGGGGCGGAAATGGGCCATCTTGATATTGTTCCTGAAGGGGCGGGGTGGTCAACGGATATGACGCTGAACCTTGGTGTTCGCCCAGAACATTTACAGGTCGGATCCGGCTTTCCTGTTCAGCTCGAGATTACCGTCGACGTGGTCGAAAACCTTGGTGGAACGCGATACGTCTATGGCAGCACCACTGGTGGCCAGCAGGTTATTGCGGAAACGCGGGCCGATGCGATCCCGCGACCGGGTGATCGGTTGACTGTCGGGTTCGAACCAGAACGCGCCCGGTTTTTCGATCATGACGGGCAACGGTTACGCCACACGACGTCGCCATGAAACAAACCCGCATCGCAACTGTCGAACCCATTGCCGCATATGTCAGGCGCCGAAATCTGTGTCTGGTAAAGATCACTTGCGAGGATGGCACGTTCGGTTGGGGCGAGGCCGGGCTAACGGGACGCGATAAGGCCATCGTTGGCATGATCGAGCATTTTGCGCCTCTGTTAGTGGGTGTGAACCCCAACGCTATCGGGCGCATTTGGCAGATGCTCTATCGTAGCCAGTATTTCGAAGGCGGGCGCGTAATCACCGCCGCGATTTCTGCCATCGATATTGCGCTTTATGATATCAAAGGAAAACAACTGGGTGTTCCGGTCTTCGATTTACTGGGCGGGCAGCAGCGCACCCATGTTCCGGCATTTGCTTCGACCGCTCGCGAACCTGATCAGCAGATGATTGAGGACGCTAAGACGCTGGTTTCGTTGGGTTGGGATTGTATACGCCTGAGCCCGTCTCAGCACTATACGAACGAGGTATTCGATCCGCGAACCTCTATCGCCAAAACCGCACGCTGGATGATCCGCGCCCGCGAGGAACTGGGGAGCGACGTGGTGCTGGGGGTTGATTATCATCACCGCTTGTCCGTGGCCGAGGCCGCGTCGTTCTGTCAGCGGATGCCGCCTGCGACGCTCGATTTTCTTGAAGAACCAATTCGCGCGCAGACTCCCGCCGCATACACAGAATTGCGGCGCATGACAGATGTTCCTTTTGCGATAGGCGAAGAATTCGCGTCGAAATGGGACGCCTTGCCCTACATCGAAATGGGTCTGACGCAATTTCTGCGAATTGATGTGTGCGTGGTTGGCGGGTTGACGGAAGCCGTCAAAATTGCGGGCTGGGCCGAAGCGAACTACCTAGATTTGATGCCCCACAATCCGCTTGGGCCGTTGTGTACCGCCGCGTCGGTACATCTGGCAGCCGCCACCGCGAATTTCGCTTGGCTGGAATGCCGTGACACTCCCGTCGAACAGTGTGGCTTTGATGCGCCGGACTTCTTTCCAGTCGGTATGACAATGGAGGGTGCCTGTTACGTGGTGCCCGACCGACCCGGTCTCGGGGTGGAAGTCGACGAGACCGCACTCCGCGCGTCCCCGCCGCAAGATGTTCAATCCACCCCGATGCTCAGGCGACACGACGGATCCGTTACCAACTGGTGACACACTTTAAGAAGCGCGCCGAATGGAGATACCGAAAATGGCAGATACAGCGACGAACCATGCCTCGGTGAACGAGGAACGACAAAAGTTTTACCGGCGGATTATGGTCTATGTCGCGTTGACTGTCGTGACGTTGATTTTGGCGTTTCCGATCATCTGGATGGTGTCGGTTTCCCTGAAGCCCACTGTCGAGACATTTTCGCTGCCACCTCGGCTAATCCCTGAATCCCTGACGTTTGATGGCTACGTGCGCGTGTTAGAGAACCCGCAATTCCGACGGTTCCTGCTGAACTCCTATATCTTGGGATTGGTCGTGACGTTGCTGTCACTGGTCATCGGGACGCTGGCTGCCTTTGGATTCTCGCGATACCGGTTTTTCGGCGACAAGGCGGCGAAGCTGTTTGTCATCACCACGCAGATGGTGCCCACGATTACGCTCTTGATCCCGTTCTTCGGCGTTATCGTCTGGCTGCGGCTTTACGATTCAATCTGGGGTCTGATCCTGACTTATCTGACATTTTCGCTGCCCTACGCCGTGATCATGATGAACGGTTATCTCGATACGATCCCGAAAGATTTCGACGAGGCGGCGACCATTGATGGATGCGGCCCGCTGGGCGTTCTATTCCGTGTGCTTTTGCCCGTCGCCTTGCCTGGCATTATCTCGACTGCCGTCTACACATTCCTGCTGTCATGGAACGAATTCCTGTTCGCACTCGCACTCACTCGTTCCGTTGAAATGCGCACCGTGCCGGTCGGGATTTCCATGATGGTAGGGGAATTTGGCCTCAAGTGGGACGAGATGATGGCGTTTTCGGTGATCGGATCCTTGCCCGTCCTGATCCTGTTCATGCTGGTGCAGCGCTTCGTTGTTTCCGGCCTCTCGGCGGGCGGGATCAAGGGTTAACGAATTACAACACCGCGCCAAAACCGGCGGGGTGAAACGACTGGAGGAGGAAAGACATGAAGTTTCCAACTGTAATGAAATCGGTGATGGCAGGCGCCATGCTGTGGGCGGGTTCGGCCAGTGCACAAACCGAAATTGAGTGGCTGCAGTGGTTTGCGGCTGAGAACACTGACGGGTTCTATGAGAGCCTTGTTGAAGAATTCGAAGCGGCCCACCCCGACATCACAGTCAAGTTGGTGACGCAACCTTTCGGTAAGGTCCGCGAAAGCATCGTGACCGACAGTGCCATCGGCATCGGATCCGATGTTTTGGGTTTGAACATGCCCTGGACGTCCGAGTTTCTTGAGATCGGGTTGCTGGAACCGCTTGATGACTATCTGGCGCGAGACGACAATTCCTTCGAGACTGCCGATCTGGTGCAAGCCCCAATCGGTGAAATTGATGGTAATATATGGATGGTTCCGCTCAACGCGTTTCCGTTCGTCATGCACGTGAATATGGATCTGGTCGAACAGGCGGGTTTCGACGCGCCGCCGACCACATGGGACGAGTTCAGCGAACAAGCAATCGCGATTGCTGCATTGGATGATGGCATTTCCGGTTTCGGTATGCCGCTGAGTTCGCAGCCACCGGCCAACGGGCCGATCCTGACGTTTCTGCCGCTGCTCTACAGCAATGGTGGTCGCATCATGGACGGCACGACGCCGAATTTTGACAACCCTACTGTCGTGGAAACGCTGCAATTTATCGTTGACCTGAACGATGCGGGCGCGTTGGCGCCAGGGGCGGCGTCACGAACAGGCGGTGTCGATCTGGAAGAATTCATTGCCGGTCGTACTGGCTTCCTGATTTCGCCCGGTGTTCATGCGCAAGCGATCGAAGGTCGCAACGCGGACCTCAATTATGTGGCGGCGGCTGTTCCGAACAACGGAACCCCAGCATATCGCGTACATGGTTGGGAGCTTGGTATCTCGTCCGGCTCAACCGAGAAAGAAGCTGCATGGACCTTCATCAACTTCCTTCTCAGCAAGGATGTGAATGCCCGTGTAGCGGCTGCATCCAATGCCCTACCGGGTAACTTGACGTCCCTGGAAATTGTGGGAGACGGCGCAGGCGATGTTATGCAGGCGCAAATCGCGATCCTCGCCAATGATGAACCGGTCGAGGAGTTGCGTCAGGCCCCAAGCGCTGTTGGCAGCTGGTCACTGATGACGGAGGAAATGCAAGCGATGCTGCGTGGCGATCAGACACCAGAACAAGCGGCATCCAACGTGCAGGCTCGTTGGCTCGAACTTATCGAATAAACCAATTGCCGGCGGTTTGCGCCGCCGGCAACTAACACAGGAAGGGACCGCAATGTCACGCGTCATCAACGGCTTCAAGGCACACGGAACACCGTATTTCTTTTTGTTGCCCTGTCTTGTCATTCTGGGCGCATTGCTGTCCGTTCCACTCTACAAAGTGGTCGAATATTCCCTGTATGATAATGTCATAGTAGAGAGAAACCCGACATTCGTAGGTCTGCAAAACTATTCCAACCTGTTGACAGATAGCGCCTTCTGGAGTGCGACAGCTAACACCCTCATATTCACAATTGGCTCGGTCGTCGGGCATATCATCGTCGGCACAGGCCTTGCGTTGCTGGTCAACGCCGACATCCACCCGCGCGCGCAGACGATCTTTCGGTCCTTGTTAATTCTGCCCTGGATTTTTACCGCTGTTGTGGTCGCACTGAACTGGCAACTGCTGTTGAACCCGTTCGGAGTTATCAACTACGGGCTAACGCAAATCGGCCTGATCGACGCACCCATCGATTGGCTAGGTGATCCGGCGTTCGCAATGTGGGCGTTATTGATGATCTCAACATGGCGTGGTTACCCGTTCATTATGGTCAGTTTCCTGAGCGGATTGCAGTCGATCCCACAGGAACTTTATGAAGCCGCAGAAATCGATGGTGCGGGGTTCTTTGCAAAATTCTGGCACGTCACGGTTCCGCAATTGAAACCGGTGATTTACGGGGTCGCACTGCTCGACCTGATCTGGACATTTCAGCTGTTCCCGCTGGTTTGGCTGACGACAGGCGGTGGCCCTGGGCGGTCGACCGAAGTGTTGTCGACGATGACATTCCGTCAGGGTTTTGTGGACTTCGAGTTCTCTCAAGCGGCAACAACAGCGGTTTCGATCCTGATCATTTCCGCCGCATTCACCATTCTTTACCTGCGCAACGAAAAGCAGAAGATTTAAGCCGAGGGAGGCATAGGTATGTCCAAGATCGAGATCAGGAATCTGGTCAAAATGTATGGCGAACATCAGGCACTGCATGGCATTGATATTTCTATCCCGCAGGGGGAGTTCTGCGTGCTGGTTGGCCCGTCAGGCTGCGGCAAATCAACGACGTTGCGCATGGTTGCCGGGCTGGAAACCATCACGGGCGGCGACGTTGTGATCGGGGATCGCATCGTCAACGGGTTGAAGGCCAAGGACCGCGGGATCGCGATGGTGTTTCAGAACTACGCGCTATATCCGGCCAAAACGGTCTACAACAACATGGCGTTTTCACTGCAACTGTCGAAAATGCCTAAGGCCGAAATCGCGAAAAAGATCGCGGATGTCGCCGACATCCTTGAGCTTACGCCCCTGTTGGATCGCAAACCGGCGGCATTGTCAGGTGGTCAACGCCAGCGCGTGGCCATGGGGCGGGCGATCGTGCGCGACCCCGAAGTATTCTTGTTCGACGAACCTTTGTCCAACCTTGACGCAAAGCTGCGGGGCCAGATGCGCGCCGAGATCAAGCGGCTGCATCAGCGGTTGAAGAATACGATCATTTACGTGACCCACGATCAGGTCGAAGCCATGACATTGGCCGACAAGATCGTCATTATGAAAGACGGGCGGATCGAACAGCAAGGTACACCGGACGAGGTGTTCCATGACCCGGACACGCTTTTCGTGGCAGGATTTATGGGTAGCCCTCCGATGAACCTGATCGAGGGTACAGTCACGCCGACCGGCATCAAATTGACCGACGCTGAAATTACCTGCAGCATGCCAGACAGTGCGAAGATCGGGGATCGGTTAGTGTTCGGGATGCGCTCTGACGATATTCGCCCGCTTGAGGACGGTTTCGAGGGGGTTTCGATCACTGCGGATGTCGACCTAATCGAGCAATTGGGCACAGAGAACCTCGTCCATTTCAGTCTAGGGCGGGACGCGATGATTGGCAAAACAGGTGGTCGTACGCGGATCATGGCGAACGACAAGGTGCCATTCACCTTACAAATGCAGCATGCTTACTTTTTTGATCCTGAAACAGGCCTGCGCATCCGCTGATCTACTTAACATGGCTGTTGGCCCGAAGCGATGTCAGCAGAGTTTGCTTGGACGTCGCTAGATGGGCACGGGCTGCGGCCTCGGCTTTGGCGGGGTCACGGCTGCGCAGGGTGTCTATATAAGTCAGGTGTTCTTGGATCGCACTTTCATTGCGGGCACGTTCGTCTGATTTGTTCCATTGGAAATGATAATGGAACACGAGAGAGATTACTTTTTGGAACTCCTCGACGAACCGGTTCTTGACCACACTGTTGATGGCGCTGTGAAAGGATTCATCCAACTTGGAAAAATCATGATAATCCGCGTCGATCCGGCTGTGCAGGTCACGGTGTTCGGCTTCCAGTTGGTCCAAACGTGACCAGATCGGATGTGTAGTGGGCAATGCCACCAGATGCCGCACTGAATTCAATTCCAGCACAGCACGAAAATCCGAGAGTTCAATCGCATACTCTTCTGTGAAACCATGCAGAACCCAGCCACCGCGCGGACGCCGGACGACAATGCCGAACTGGCTGAGAGACGAAAAAAATTCTTGCAACGTATGCGTCGCGACCGAAAATTCCTTTGAAAGTTGCGCGACGTTCAGGACAGTCCCGCGCGGGACATCCATCCGAAGAACCCAGTCAAGGAACCGTTCTTCCAGTTCGTCTATCGTCAAAAGGGTCGGGGGGCTTTCGAGTTTGTCGCTGGGTTTTGTGAAACGCTTGATGATCTTATCGCGACCCTTCAGCGCAATTATTCCTTGTTCGTCCAGACGCGTCAGAACGTTACGAACAATAGTGCGACTAACCCCCAACTCTGCCGCCAGCAGGTTTTCGGACTGCAATGTATCCCCGATCTGAGCCTTGTCGCAAAGGCTCAGGAGTGCGTTGTGCGCTTGAATGAAACGAGCATTGGTGCGGGCCAATTTATGAACTCCTCGAACTGGGCCATAACTTTGCCCTTGTTTTTATTTTGGTCTTTAAGAATTAAAAACATTTGACTGAAAGTGCAACTCGCAATATTGTTTATTATTATTAAGAACAGATTTTTGCTTTCGAGGGAGGGGCCAAGCGATGTCGGAAACACCAAAAAAATCCAAGCGGCGTTTTGCATTATCCGGCTCCGGCCTGCATAAGCTGTCTGCACTTTTGACTTTGATCCTGCTGGTTTTCGTATTTTCGTTTACCAGCCCAGCGTTTCTAACCGTAAACAATGGTCTGACGATCTTGCTTCAGACGTCGGTGATTGGGTTGCTCGCTATCGGGATGACGATGGTCATCATCACAGGTGGTATCGACCTGAGCGTTGGATCGGTCCTTGCGCTTTCAGGAGTTATTACTGGGCTGGTCATAAAGGCGGGACTCCCCGTTGTTCCCGCGATGGGACTTGGCGTTCTGACAGGCGCATTGTGCGGGGCTGTCAACGGCCTTGTCATCACAAAAATGCGCATTACACCGTTCGTCGCGACCTTAGGAATGATGATGATCGCGCGCGGCATCGCATTGCAATTGACAGGTGCGGCCCCGATTAGCCGATTGGGTGACGCCTTTGGCGTGTTGGGCAACGGGTCGTTTTTCCGCATCGTGGAGATGCAGGAAAATGGGTTCCCCAAGGTCATTTTCGCCGGTATTCCCTATCCTGCGGTGCTACTGATTGTCATCGCCTTTTTGGGTGCTTTTATTTTGCAGCGCCGTCAGATCGGGCGCCACATATTTTCTGTAGGCTCGAACGAAGAAGCCGCGCGTTTATCTGGCGTCAACGTTACCCGCACCAAAGTTTTCGCTTACACAGCGTCCGGCGCTTTGGCTGGGTTGGCGGGCATGGTTTTGATGACTCGCCTTGTCACGGTCCAACCTAACGAAGGCGTTATGTATGAACTTGATGCAATTGCTGCGTCCGTCATCGGTGGCGCATCGTTGATGGGTGGCGTGGGCAGTATTTCCGGCAGCATGATCGGCGCATTCATCATCGGTGTTTTGCGCAACGGGCTTAACATGGCCGGCACGTCGGCGTTCGTCCAACAGATCATCATCGGCATCGTCGTGATTGGCGCTGTCTATATCGACCAAATCCGCAATCGAAAATAACCAAATCTTCAAACGGGAGGAAACCATGAAGACTTTATTAACTACAGCCCTGGCAACAGGCATTCTCGCTGCTACCGCTTCGGTCACAATGGCTGGCGAAATCGCAGTAATCGTCAAAACGACGAACTCCAGCTTCTGGCAAAACGTGAACAAGGGCGCGTCCGCGGCAATCGAAGGTCACGCTGAACACACGATGACGTTCAACGGCCCCGCATCCGAGTCCGCGATTGCCGATCAGGTCGCACTGGTCGAGAACGCAATTAACCGCGGCGTTGCAGGCATTGTCCTTGCACCTTCCGATCCCGATGCATTGGCACCGGTCGTGCGTCGTGCTTTTGAATCGGGCATTCCGGTTGCGATTATTGACAGCGGACTTGCAGAGGGCAGCGATGCTTACTTCCAGACATTCTTGTCGACCGATAACTGCGCCGCCGGTGAGCAGGCCGCGCAGCTTATGATTGACGAGGCCGGAAGCGAAGGAAAGGTCGCCGTCATGTCCTATGTGGCGGGCGTTGGATCCGAGATCGGGCGCGTGGGATGTTTCGTCGACTATATCGGCGAGAATTCCGAGATCGAAATTGTCGGCCCATTCTATTCGCAATCGCAAATGGCCACGGCACTGAACCAGACGACCGATATTCTGGCCGCCAACACTGACCTTGTCGGCATTTTCGGCGCAAACGAGCCGACCGCCATCGGCATGGGCCGCGCTATCGAACAGGCGGGCAAAGCAGGGCAACTTGTTGCGATCGGATTTGACGGCAACGAAGACCTTCAAGACATGGTCAGCAGCGGCACGCTTGTTGCAACTGCGGTTCAGGGGTCATTCCAGATGGGCGAACTTGGCGTTAACGCGATTGCCGACATTCTGGCTGGAAACGAAGTCACAGACTTCATCGATACCGGTGTCGTTATGGTAACCAAGGACAACATCGACACACCCGTCGCACAGAACGTTCTTTACTAAAACACCATGGTCAGCGGGCAAACGTCCGCTGTCCAACTCATTTCAGATTGGACGCCCAATGTTGGATACAGCCCCTAACGCCACACCTCTTGTGCAAATGACCGACATTTCCAAACGGTTTGGCGGAATTCATGCAGTCGAGAACGTGTCGGTTGATCTCTTCCCCGGAGAAGTGGTGGGGGTCTTGGGTCACAACGGGGCGGGGAAATCCTGTCTGATGCGGATGCTGTCGGGGGCAATGGAACTAAGCGGTGGGCAGATTTATGTGAATGGTGAAAAAGCTGTGCTGAATTCCCCACAGGATGCGCGCCAATTTGGGATTGAAACCATCTACCAGACGCTCGCGCTGGCCAATCATCTTGACGCTGCGGCGAACCTGTTTCTGGGCCGTGAACTCAAGACCCGTTTTGGCAATCTGGATGAAAAACGGATGCACGCCGAAACGGCTAAGGCGCTACACCAGCTCAACCCGAATTTCAAAAACCTCAAAGACCCTGTGGTAAGTCTGTCTGGCGGCCAACGCCAGGTAATCGCAATCGCCCGCGCTATCTATTTCCAAGCCAAAGTTCTAATCATGGACGAACCAACGGCGGCTCTGGGACCATCGGAAACCGCAATGGTGGCGGATTTGACGATGAAACTGAAAGACGAAGGCATCGGTATTTTCCTGATAAGCCACGACATGGCAGACGTGTTCGAGTTATGTGACCGTGTGATGGTGATGAACAAGGGCTGCAATGTGGGGGCATTCCGTATCGAGGACGTTAACAAAGACGACATCTTGAGCCTGATCATCAAAGGCACGTTACCCGACGACTGGACGCCCAGAGGCCGCACGGCATGACCACGGCACAGCCTGCCATTTTAC
>ENA-ORXT01006733-ORXT01006733.1-marine-metagenome-genome-assembly--contig:-NODE-6733-length-10563-cov-4.230784_pt1 | contig 10563 bp, 10 predicted proteins | sample MGYA00237868_ERZ511482 | MGnify/ENA metagenome assembly ERZ511482
ATAGGTTTTCAACCCATTGAAATCCCGATTTTTCATCGGGAGAAAAACGCACTACTTATTTTTTTGTCGTTACTTACCTGCTATTTTGATAAAATGCCCATTTTATTTTTCCTTCGTACCTGACTCATTCAAATCAACAAAAATAAAAAACAACTGTTTTATTTCCATGAAATTGACAATCGAAGAACATCGAGTAATAACATTAGTATACGAATTGAGAGAAGGAGGTGCAGACGGTGAGTTACTAGAACGAATGGATTCCCGTTATCCCTTCACTTTTTTATTTGGAACTGGAAAACTTTTAAAAAGTTTTGAAGCACAATTATATGGCTTGAGTGCAGATGATAAATTTGAATTTGTACTAAAAGCAACGGACGCTTACGGACGTTCCAATGCTTTGAATATTCTTAAAATAGATGTCGAAGATTTTAAACGAGCTAGTGATGTACCAGACAACTATATTCAAATCGGAAATATGGTCAATGTTACGGACGATGAAGGCCTCTGCCATAATGGGAAAATCATTGATATTCAGCCGACCTTTATCCAAGTAGATTTTAATCATGCTATGGTAGATAAAGACTTACACTTTAAAGGAGCTATTTTATTTATTCGAGATGCCACTATAGAAGAGTTGATACAAAAACACTATATTCCAGATTATGGAATAAGAAGCTAAACCAATTTCAACAATCTCTAAAATGATTATGAGTAGCCTTTTGTTCCTAGAGGATATCCAGAAAGCTGTCTTGGATTCGATATAATAGTTGCTGCCTATATTTTTTGGCTTATACCGAGAAGATTAGCCAATCCTACCAGTCTAGCTGGCAAACAGTAGAGGAGATAGATTCTCTTCCTCTAAAGAATCTATGCTTCCAAATATTTTTACCCGCTATTTTGAACTTGAACCTAAATATAGACGCATTTATATGATTGAAACACAAAAAACAATCACCTTCAAAACCGCTAAAGACATAACAATAGTAGCTAATGCTTTTGGCAATCCTACCGATACACCTGTACTCTTGTTACATGGAGGCGGACAAACTCGACATTCTTGGAAAAAAACAGGAGAACGCATAGCTGATCAAGGATGGTATGTGATTGCGCCAGATGCTAGAGGGCATGGAGATAGCAGTTGGTCTAGTCAATTGCATTATAGCTTTACCTACATTGCACAAGATCTACAACACATCATTAATAGTCTTGATCAAAAACCTGTTTTAATTGGTGCATCTATGGGTGGTTTAACGTCCATGATGGTACTTGCTCAACAACCAACTACTGCCAAAGCTCTAATTTTAGTAGATGTATCTCCTAAGTTAGAGAAAAAAGGAGTGGATCGCATCTTTAAATTTATGGCTGCAAATCCAGAAGGTTATGAGAGTATTGAGGCAGTTCAAACAGCTATTGCCAGTTATTTACCACATCGAAAAAATAGAGGTTCTGCTACTGGTTTGAGAAAATCATTGAGACGTTTACCGAATGGCAACTATGGTTGGCATTGGGATCCAAAAATACTGGAAGTATGGCAGTCTCTTTCTAGCCATAGAGATCCAAGTGAATTTGATGGTCTTTTTAATGAGGTATTAAAAAAGCTCACTATCCCCAGTTTATTAGTAAGAGGGGGAATAAGCGATGTAGTCAGCAAAGAAACAGTAAAGGAATTATTGGCAATGGCTCCTCATTTAAAATATGTGAATATAAAAGACGCAGGACACATGATAGCAGGGGATTCTAATGATATTTTCACAAATGCTTTACTGCGATTTTTAAAACAAATTAGATAGGCTTGTGTATTAGTTTAACTGTTTATAGCACACTACCACGTAGACGAATAAAGATTCCAAAAATACACACAATATAAATAGGCATCTTTAATACCTCTTCCCTTAATTTGTCATCATCAAATTTTCGTATTTTCGCTTTTTTAATATAAATTTACGTTTCGCCGAGATTAAATTCAAATAAAAACAAATTGAGGTTTCTAAGTATTGACAAAAAAATAACTAGCGCATTTAAGTTTTTCAATTGATTCTTTTTTTCATAGGTTTTCAACCCATTGAAAAAAGAAATCATTTGAAAAACGGACAAGTTTATCTAAAGTATTAAAGTAGTTGACACTTTCCAGCCCCAATCCGAAACTATTATTGAATTTAATTTCAGCGAAACGTAAGTATAAGATAAAATCATTCGTAAATAAGTACTCATTCAACAACATTAAATATGAAGTCAGTAGTCGTAAAACAACCCGGAGGACTAGATAATCTAGCCATTATAGAAAAAGAAACCCCACAACCTGGTGCAGGAGAAATTCTTGTAAATTGGCATGCCACTTCCCTAAATTTCCATGATTACTTGGTAGCAGTAGGAGGAATCCCTGTTCCAGAAGGACGTATCCCTATGTCAGACGGGGCTGGAGAAGTCGCTGCTGTAGGTGCAGGTGTTACTCAATGGAAACCGGGAGATAAAATAATGTCTCTCTTTTTTCCCAACTGGATAGAAGGTAAACCTACTTTACCAAAGATAACGCTTATTAATGGAGAAACGGTAAATGGTTTTATAACCGAACAAAGCTGTGTACCTGCCACTTCTGTAACAGCCATGCCAAATGGTTATACCTATGCGGAAGCAGCTACCCTACCCTGTGCAGGCGCTACTGCTTGGAGAGCATTGATGGTCGAAGGTCAATTGCAAGCAGGAGATAGTGTTTTGATTGAAGGAACTGGCGGGATGTCTATGTTTGCGTTTCAATTTGCGAAAGCAGCGGGTGCCAAGGTATTTGCCACAACTTCTTCCCCTGAAAAAGCGGAGCGATTAAAAGAAATGGGGGCGAGTGCAGTTGTGAATTATAAAGAAGATGCTAGATGGGGCAAAACTATTTTTAAATTAGCTGGTGGTGGCGTGGACCATGTATTGGATGTAGGTGGAGGTTCTACTATTCGCAATTCTATTGAAGCAGCCAAAATAGGCGGACATATTTCTGCTATTGGTATATTAGGCAATGGACGTAAAGGAGAATTGACTTTTCCAAAATTATTCTTCAAACACCTGCGCTTGATCGGTATCGCAGTAGGCAGTAGAGAAATGCAAGAGAAAATGACCGCAGCTATCAATATCAATGGCGTGAAACCAATGATTGATAAAAGTTTTGGTTTCGACCAATTAGCGGATGCTTTTCGCTATCAAGAAAGTGGCCAACATTTCGGGAAAATTGTTTTAGAATGGTAAGTACTGAATGAGTAATGAAGAAATTAATAATGAATAACTGCTTACATAATTTGCGCACTTAGTTGTCAAGGTCTATCTAATGCATTATTAATTATTTGTGGTTAGGTACTTAATTGATTATCAGACTTGGAACGGTGCAGCAATAAACGTTAGATAAATTTGTCAAAATTAGAATGGTTTATTTTTGCATTGTTCCATCCATTAGTTAGACTTAGGACAGTTTAGATTATAAGGTAAACTTTTAAAGAAGTCTACATTTAGGAATTTTTGTTTAAAATCATTGATGGAAGTGCTATTTTGTACTTTCATTTTATCAATTGGGTTTAGAGAATTACTAACTATATATATTCTAGGAGCATATACAACTATTGGTAGTTTTTTTAATTGGTTTACAAAAGACCAACCATCTATGCCAGGCATATTAATATCTACTAGAATTACATCTGGCAATTCCTCTAATTCTCCTTTTTCGATGGTTTGTTGTAAATCTTTTATAGCTGTTTCTACTTTCAAATATTCACGAACAAAACACTGATCTAAGCCTGCGTTATTAATCATAGCTAGGTGATATGCATGAGCTGCAGGATCATTATCAATCATCATTATTTTCAGAGCCATTAGAATTATTTCTATTTATTAATAGAGAAAGCAAAAGTACTCCCTTTATCAGAGGAATCTGCTAACCATATTCTTCCATCGTGTTTTTCAACAATATTTTTGCCAATAGCCAATCCGAGGCCCGTTCCTGAGTATTCATACTTGCTATTCAATTTTACAAATTCACCAAATATCTTTTCTTCGTGTTCTTGTTTAAGGCCAATTCCATTATCGCTGATTTTAAAAATCCATTCTTTTTCGTTCTCTTCTGAGTTAATATGAATAATAGGTATTCTAGTAAGCGGCATAAATTTAATAGCATTACTTAGCAGTACTTCAAAAATTTTTCTCAACTGTTTTTCATCAGCTTTTATTTTTTCAGGTAAATGCCCAACTCTGATGACTGCCTTTCTTTTATCCAAAGAATACTTCATTGATGATAATAAATAATTAATAGATACAGTTACATTGACTTGCTTTAGCTGTAAAGGGGTGGCTTGTACTTGCGCATAGTAAAGCGTATCCATTACTAATATTTCTGATGCGGAAGCTGCTTTTTCTATATAATTAAGATATTCTTGTTCTTTTGGATTTAAAATTTCACAAATAGTTAATTTTAATAAACTACTAAAGCTTTTAATAGTATTGAGAGAGGATTTAAGATCATGCGAAGCTACATAAGCAAACTGGCTAAGTCTAATATTAGATTCTACAAACAATTCTAATTCTTCATTCTTTTCATATAGTAGCTTTTGTAAAGCATGTACTTCATCGTTACAGTTATCTAGCTGAATCTGCATCTTTTTATTAGCGTTATAAATGTAATAACAAAATAATAGACAACTAATGGAAAGAAGACCCAGCAATAAAAAACCAAGTAAAAAACTAGTTAGTGAAGTTAGTTTGGCAAAGAAAAGAAAAATTAAATTAAGGAAAACAGCTTGCCAGAATGACAAAGTTACTATAAGACAAGTCATTTGTTGTGCTTATTCGATTAAAAGACCAAATATAAAGATTTATCCTAGTTATTACGTATTCGACACGCTTATTTTTGGCATTCAATTTCGTAAAAAAAATAGCTAGAAAGAAAAGATTAATATAGAATCAGGTAGATTGTGTATTTTCAATTAAAAAAAGCGAAGCCCTATAATAGGGCTTCACTAATAGAGAGAATCAAAAGGATAAATGCCTTTAAACACTCATCCAGTTCTTGTTCTGACGAGAACTATTGTTTTAAGGGTAGCTCTGATTTAGAACTAGTGTTACATAGTGAAAGCATTTTCAGGTGCTTAAAGCTGGACTTTGGCTATTGGTCTTTAGTACGCAATAGCTTGGCAGTAGGAATTAGCTAAATACTTTATTTACACTCGAATACACTGGACTTTAGCCATTGGTCGAGATACAAAAGACGGTATAAACTAAGTATTCCGATAATACTCTAGCGATTGGCAGTCTGCCACTAAAGACTAAACAGGCTGACCGCTAATAGCCAAGATGTGCCAGATTTTTGAAATCTGGCACATCTAAGTGACGCAAAATCAATCATCTAAAAAAGTGAATTTGCGAAATTTTGAATTAACGATCAGCCCGTAAAAGCCAATGGCTAAAGTCCAGTAAAGAGATATGTAAAAGTAATACAATAGGAAGATTAACAGACCTACTACTTGGAGTAGTTTTTTTACTATTTACTACCTAGAGTAAATAATATTTTTAATCTGTAGAATGACATATAAATTAAATCTTTTATATTAGAGGCATGAGGATTTTAGTAAACCTATTTTTTTTAATAGTTGTTGGCATTCCTTGTGCTAATGCAAACAATATAGCAATAGAAATTAAGCAAGATTTTAAGGCTGAATATATAGGAAAATATTTAGAGACTTATGAAGATGTAGATAGATCATTTTCTATGAATAAGGTGATTCAGTCTAAAAACTGGCAAACTCAAAAGGCTTCTAAATTTGTCTATCAAACGGCAGCTAGTCGTCTTTGGATAAAGTTCGTAATTAGCAATCAAACAAATGAAAACCAAGAACTATCTTTAGTTGTAGAAGATCCATTAATGGAACAAGCTCAGTTCTTTAGTTTTGAAAGAGATAAGTTAGTCGATACTTCCTTAAATATGGGAAATTCTTTTCCATTTACCCAAAGAAGTATACAGCACCGCTACCCCATTTACGCTTTCCAGTTAAAACCTAATCAAGAAAAAACTATCTATGGTGCGTTGGTGAGAAGTAATGGAAATATACCGATTCATCTGAAACTTTATAAGCAAAAATACTTATTCCCTGCATTGCAGAAAGATATTATAGGTAAGGTTTTATTACTATCTCCCATTTTTATTTTTACGATAATTAGCTTTCTAGTGCTACTATACCATCCAAATATTCACAATCTTTCGTTTGTTGTATTGATCTGTATTAACTTACTTTTTTTGTTAGGCTTAGAAGGGCTTGGTTTTCAATATATATGGCCTACTAGTATTTCTTTTCAAAGAGGTTTCCCTGTTTTATACATATTGTATTTATTTCTAATATCCTTATCTTTATTATTTTTCTTTAAATTATATAAAAAACCAAAACTAGCTAGATTAGTTTATATAGTTTTTATCATTCAATCACTAGCTATTCCCTATACAATTTTACTAACAACTACAGATACACTTACGAGCTTAGGGGGGTTTAAAAATACGAGCTATTTCCTACTCTTTTCTTCTATTAGTTCCTATGTTCTACTTCTTATTACTTGTTTAACCTATTACAAGCAAACAAAAGATCGGTTTATATTTATTGCAATATGGATGTTTTTTTTCCAACTATTGACAGGATTATTTCTTTCTATTTCTTGGTTATTAAATATTCATTTTCAGAAATATATTACTGGTTTTGAATTTTTATCTACAATAGTAAATATTCAAATAATAGTATTTCTATTGATAACCATTATTACTTTTTACAAAAGAGATACTGCTTATAAAGAAGTGGAATTTCAATTAGCACAAAAGCAAAATGAAGCACTCCAAAATTTATTAAAAGGACAAGAAAATGAACGAAAGCGACTTTCTAGAGAATTGCATGATGGATTAAGTATTCGTATGTTACAAGTAAAACAAGGATTAGATATGATTAACAAGAATTCCAACAAAACTCGATTTACTACCGTTATTCAACAAATTGATGAAATACATCAAGATATACGAAATCTTTCTCATGCACTAAATCCTAAAGTATTACAAGAATACGGACTTCATAAAGCTATCAATGATATTATTTTTAACATTGAAATGAATAATCCTGAACTAGATATTCAATTTGAATATTCCCAAGTCCTAAAATTAAGTAAGGATCAGGAAAAACACTTCTATTATATCCTTCAAGAATTATTGAATAACACGGTTAAATATGCAAAAGCTAATTATATCTATATTGAGTTTAAACTCTTACGAGATAAGCTACTTTTGTATTATTTTGACAATGGGTGTGGATACGATCCAACTAATTTAAGTGATTCTGGAATTGGGTTAGGGAATATTAAATCAAGAGTAGCATTATTAAATGGTGTCTTAAAAATACTTCCAAGAAAACCCAAAGGCATGGAACACAATATTTATGTTTCCCGCAAAAATCCTTCCTACGTAAGTTTTCAATTAATAATGAAGAATGAAGAAGTTAATAATGCATTAGATGCTGACAATTAAGTACACAAGTTATGTAAGCAATTATTCATTCTTTCATTGAGAACTTACTTTTATACCAATCCATGGTCTAAAGCAAACCGAACCATTTCTCCTAAGGAATTTAACTGCAACTTGGCAATGATATTTTTTCGATGCCATTTAACGGTATGTTTACTAATGAATAGCGCTTCTGAAATTTGTTGGCTTGTATTTCCTTGAGCTACCAATTTTAAAACTTCAACTTCTCTACTAGATAATATTTCTTCTACTATAAATTTATCTTTAACTACCAGTTCACTTTCCAATCTAGTACTTCTCAATTTTTTTGAAGCAGTTACCACATTACCACCTAATACTTGAGAAATTGTATCTAATATTTTTTTCTTACCACTATTTTTGGTTAGGAAGGAGACCCCCAATTTAGCAGCCTCTCGGCGAAAGGTAGGCGTATCGTAAGAAGTAAAAACAATGATTTTTAACAAAGGAAAGCAAGTAAGCAATTCAGGTATCTTCTTTAGCATATTATTTTCTTGCATATTTACATCCAAGATTAATAAATGAGGTTTTTTCAAGCTTAGGGTAGGAATTAACTCTTCGCAGCTCAAAACGGCAGCACAAATGTCTATCCTTTCCTCTTTAGCCAACATTTCTGTCAATCCGTTGATGATTACTTGATGATCATCTGCTAACAATAATTTGTACGGTTTCATGTTAAGCTTTCAAAAAATTCTTTTTGTAAAAATTTCGTTTCAAATCCTTTTAATATATCAATGCTGGAGGCTTTAGCAATATCTGACGGATTTTTGGTACTAGATACAAAATAGAGTTGAGGAAATGGATAGTTCCAATCAAGTTGAGTAAACTCATTTATAAAATCGTAACCTGACTTATTAGGCATGTTTAAGTCAATAAAAATAAAATCAGGCCATTCCTCTGTTGTTTTATCAATATTGATTGTTTGTAAATAACTTATAGCATCATCTACACTATAAACGCTTTTCACCATATTTACCTCTATATTGGCCAGCTTAATCATTACCCTGTGATAAGTATGAGCTGCTTCGTCATCATCAACTAATAAAATGTTTTTCATGAATAGATTACTTGATTGTGGACTTGCAAAAATAAGAAGATTATCTTTAGAACTACCTACTCCAAAGAGTAGGTTACTCTTTTATTATCACTTATTAGATAATCGTCTAAAAACGAATAGAGAAGAAATCTTTCCCAATATAGCTTATTTAGGAATGTCCACTTTACACTAAGCTAAAACTTTACAACCTATTACACATTAATGTGTTTTCATTTTCCTTGACTACTTATGTTACAAAGCACTATTCAACTCTATCAAAATGCCTATTCTGGACTCTCTAGAGAAGTTTGGATACTTTCCGTTATCTCTCTGATTAATCGTGCAGGAGCGATGGTTTTCCCCTTTCTAACTATCTATTTAACACAACATTTAGGCTTTACCTTAAAGGAGGCTGGGATTATAATGAGCTTCTTTGGTTTAGGGTCTATTTTAGGATCTTATATCGGTGGTTGGCTAACGGATAGAATTGGCAGTTACCTAGTACAAATTTGGTCTTTGTTCTTAAGTAGTATTATGTTGCTGATGTTGTTATATGCCAAAAGTTTTTGGGCATTATCACTAGTGGCATTTACTTTCAGTGTAATAGCAGATGCCTTCCGACCTGCTAATAAAGTAGCGGTCGCTGACCATAGTAAACCAGAAAACTTAACTCGTTCTTTTGCCTTGTTGAGACTGGCCGTTAATCTAGGTTTTGCAGTTGGTCCTGCGATGGGAGGTCTTTTGGCCGCATGGAAAGGATATGATTGGTTATTTTATGTAGATGCACTAACCTGCTTCTTGGCTGCCTTTTTATTTAGGGTGACTATGAAAGATAATTTTAAAGAAAAAAATAAACAAATCGAACAAGAAAAGAAAGAGACAACCCGTAATCTAGTGCAGACTCCTTATAAGGATAAACTGTTCCTTTTCTTTTTAGTCATTATCTGTTTGCTAGCTTTTGCTTTTCTACAACTATTCTATACCGTGCCTATTTATTATAAACAAGAGTTAGGTTTAGGAGAAGGACAAATTGGTCTATTAATGAGCCTAAATGGATTAATTATTGTGGTGGTAGAAATGCCTTTAGTCTATCTAGTGGATAAGAATTATAGTAAATTTTCCAGTATGGCTTTAGGTGCGATATTAATAGGTATAGGTTTTTTGATATTTACTTTTCCTTCTTTAGGTATAGGTATTGCTGCACTAAGTGTTTGTTTTTTAACGATGGGTGAAATACTTTATATGCCCTTTGCCAGCGCATTCGTAGCTATTCGAGCGAATGACAACAATCGAGGTTCCTATATGGCATTATATACAATGGCTTGGGCGATTGCTAGTGTAGTAGCCCCACTATCAGGAATGTATATTAGCGAGGTTTTTGGATTTAATAGTTTATGGTCTTTGCTATTTGCTATTGGGTTGGTTGGTAGTTGCGGTTTTTGGTTTTTAAGAAAGTAGTAATGTTTTAGGCTTTCAGAGTATTTAGCAAAATATAAATAGTACAATAAAAACTGTATATCCAAATCTTCTTTTTAAAAAAATCAACTCATTTCCAAAAACGATTATTAAGCGATTTAAGCCTTTGTTTTTTTCAAGACATTATTTTACCTATAAAAAGTAATTGGATTAAAATTTAACGACTAAAAATAGCTTAAATTCAAACGTAAGATATTTTTTTATTAAAAAACTATCGCTAGGAACATCAATTCACTTCAGTAGAAAGATTTTATTGAAATTTGTTATAAAATCACTTTTGTATTTTTGTACAAAAATACAAAAACAAAAAAATCAAATTAATGTACTAATGTATTTTTGTACATTAATTCAATAATACTTTATAAACTATAATACAAAAGTACTTTTGTATTATAGTTTATTTGTATTATTTCTTTTTTACACAAAAGTACTTTTGTACAAAGTATTTTCTGTACAAAAATACAAATGTATTTTTCAATAAAAATACTTTTGTATAAATAAATATTTGTAT
>ENA-ORXT01006735-ORXT01006735.1-marine-metagenome-genome-assembly--contig:-NODE-6735-length-10558-cov-6.834081_pt1 | contig 10558 bp, 10 predicted proteins | sample MGYA00237868_ERZ511482 | MGnify/ENA metagenome assembly ERZ511482
TGAAAGGGATGAGTGATCGCGAAGGTGACGACTGTCGGATCGGACGGACGACCAGCAGTTGAAGGCTTGGTACAAGGGCAAGGTGGAACGACCGTTCCGGACCGTGAAGGAAGCGCACGAGACTCTCTACCACTTCCACGCCCCGGAGACCGAAACCGAGGCCAACGCCTGGCTCGTGAACTACATCGATCGATACAACGAACGGCCTCACCGGCGCGAACCCCACAGCCGCCTCGAGGACTGGCTCGAGCGGTTGCCCGAGCACGGCGTCCGGCAGATGTGTTCGTGGGAGCGCTTCTGTGCCTTCGCCCGTGAGCCGGAACGGCGGAAGGTTGGCAGTGACGCCCGGATCTCCGTGCAGGGCACCCACTACGAAGTCGACGGTGATCTGGCCGGCGAGACGGTGCTGTTGTGGTGGGGTCTGTTCGATCACGAGCTCTTCGCCGAGCTCGGCGAGAAGCGCTACGGGCCGTACCGACCCGTCGGGGGGCCGATCCCGCTACACCGCTACCGGGCAAGGAAGCGATCCGCCCGGGACAAGCGCGCCGATCGTGTCGTGCAGCTGGCCGAGCGGATCACCGTGCCGCGCTCGGCGCTCAGCGGCTGCGAGGCGTTGCGTCCGCTGGCCGAGGTGGTACCCATCGCGCGCACCGCGTTCGTCGATCCCGATCCGTGGCATCAGATCGCCTACGCGAACCCGCTGGCGGCCCGCCGCGGCATCGCGGCATTGATACGCCGCCCTCTCGGTCGGTTGTCGGCCGACGATCTTCGGTTCATCGACGAACTGCTCGAGAGCACGCTCGAGCGGGAGGCGATCGCCGAGGCGGTGGCCACCCGGTTCGGCGGTCCACGCTGATCGGATAGAGGAGCGCGAGGCATGCTGACCGCCGACGTCATGAGCCACTTCGGCATCGAGAAGGACTGGCAAGCGGTCGGGTTCTTCGAGACCGCCCGTCACAAGCAGCTCGCCGGCGATATCCGGAACGCGATCGTCGCCGGCCGCCTGGTGGCGATCACGGGCCCGACCGGCGTCGGCAAGACCATGACGATCAACCGCCTCCAGGCCGATATCGAGCAGGACCGGAAGTTCATCGTGGCGCGAAGCCTGTCGATCGAGAAGAGCCGGCTGCTGTTGCCGGCGCTGATGACGGCCCTGTTCCTCGACGTCTCGGACGACTTGGAGATGAAGGTGCCGACCCAGCCGGAGAAGCGGGAGCGTCTGCTGCAGGAGCTGTTCCGCAAGCAGCGCAAGCCCGTCGTGCTGTTCATCGACGAGGCGCACGACCTGCACGGCAACACGCTGATCGGGCTGAAGCGGCTCACCGAGATCATCCAGGCCGGCGGCGGCGTGCTCTCGATCGTGCTCGTCGGCCACCCCCGACTCCGCAACGACCTGAACCGCCCGACGATGGAGGAGATCGGTCATCGGACGACGAAGTTCGTGTTCGAGGGCCTCGGGGAGGAGACGCGAGCCTACCTCGACTGGCTGATCGGTGCGGCGCTGGCCAAGGACACGAAGCCGAAGGATGTCATCGACGCCGACGCGCTGGACCTGCTGGCCGGGCAGCTCTCCACGCCGCTGCAGTTCGCCGAACACCTGACCCGCGCCTTCACCGAGGCCTTCCAGGTGGGCAGCCGCCCGGTCACGCGCGACATCGTCGAGGAGACGCTGTCGGTCGGGTTCGACGACCTGGACGCACGCTTGGCGCGCATCGGCTACACGGCGAAGACGCTCGCCGAGCAGTTCGATGCCCGCCCGAGCGAGGTCAACCGGTTCATGAAGGGGAAGCTCGACGCCGAGCGGACGCAGGAGCTGACGGAGGCGATGCGCCGTGCCGGTCTGCCGGTCTGAGCGTCGTGGCGCGCAATGTGGTTCCGGCCGGACCAGTGCGGTCTGGTGTCAGACAGCGTGGTCACGTTCGCACGCAATGTGGTTCCCGCGGCGCGGATAGAGTCACGCAATGTGGTCACGAAATGGCGATGAGTGCAGTTCGGACGCTCGATGAGTGCAGTTCGCTACAGATACCAATCACCTGGAGCGCGGTATCCGTCCCATCGCCATGGGACGTCGCGCCTGGCTGTTCTGCTGGAGCGAGCTGGGCGCCGAGCACGTGGGCATCATCCAGTCGCTGCTCTCCACCTGTCGGTTGCAGGGGGTGGACCCACACACCTATCTGGTGGACGTGCTGCAGCGCATCGACACGCACCCGGCCAGCGATGTGATCGCACTGACGCCCCGGATCTGGAAGGCCCGCTTCGGGGACGACCCGTTGAGATCGGACCTGACGGCATCCGGGTAGCGCCCGGCAACAGCGACCTGACCGAACCAGCTCCCCCTCCCAAGGATCCTCAGCGCATGATCATGGCGACAGCGCGCTGCTGTGCGTGGTCGTTGCTGTTCGTGGTGCCAAGGGGCGCTTCGTCGTTCGAGCCGAGCTCGGCCCCGTTGCGACCGATGTCAACCGACGGCCTCAAATGACCGGTTACCCTGTGAGTGAATCGTGCGGCTCGGCTGTGCATCGGGGACGTCCTCGCTGGAGTGTGAGAACGACGGTACGCGCGAGGCCAGAGCGATTGAAGGACGTGTCAGGATGAACGGTTACACTACGCGAGCGCGGCGGCGGACGCGGTGGCGAAAACGACCGAGGCATAGTCACGTCGCCCGGTCACGCGTGCTGGCCGTAAGCTCACTACCGATCTAGCCACCGAGCAGTAGTGAAAGACGACGGCCGGACAGGCTGGTCCGGGTGCTTGCCGTGCGCGAGGCGACCTCAGATCGAGAAAATCGACGGCTGGGCGAGACGCTGAACCGGGAAGGCGGCCTGTTGCCGGCGAGATCGGGCGCCATGAGCCAGAATCGCTACGCCTGCAGAGCAAAAACACGATCGGACCGGGCTGCGCTCGAAAGTTGATGAATAGATCAGGCTAGTATGTAATGGACGCCGGATAGTGTCCAAGTCCGGCAGCGGCTCTTGTTGCTCACAGCGATTCTGTGAGGCAGCCTTCCCTGGCATGTCGTTGCCGAAAATCAGCTGATATCAAGGTACAGGTAGATACGTTGAGCCAACTGACATTCTGGTCGGTGTAAACTGATCTTGCACACCGCCGGAGTACAACCAGTCGTCATTAAGTGTTTCCGGCGTGAACCAAAGTATGTCCGTAAATCCGTCGCCATCGAAGTCCCCTCTTACGGGATCATAACTCCCTAATATGGGCACGGCATTACTCGGTGCGTATGCGAAGGCATTCCCGGTGGAGTACGCGATGTGGTCGGCATCGGCACCAACCGCATACAAGAAGATATCGTCCGCGCCATCACCGTTGAAATCACCACTAATGGGTTGATAAGTGCCTGTGACTTGAATCGGGGCTTTAGAAAATGCCGTGTCTTTCCCTCTCCACAGGTAGTCTGTTGCACTACCTGGACTATACCAGAAAATCTCGTCTTTGCTGTCACCATTAAAGTCTGCCGCAATCGGCTCGTAGGCTTGATTGACAGTAGCGGTCACGCTAGCAAAGTCTCCGCTGATGCTTCCATAAAATATCTCATCACTTCCTGCGCCTGGTTTGTACCAGAATATATCGTCAACTCCGTTGCCGTCGAAATCTCCTGATATTGGAAGATAATCCCCATCAATTTCATAACGTGCAGCTGTAAAAGTCCGACCTTGGCTGAACCAGACGTAATCATAAGCAGCTCCGGCGCGATACCAGAATATGTCTGTCATGCCGTCGCCGTTGTAATCTCCAGCAATAGGCGTGAAGTTTCCACCCGAATCTCCTCGTACAGACACGAATTCACCTTGAATCTGTCCGCCATACCAGAAATAGTCTGTTGCGTCCTCATATCGATACCAATGGATGTCATCCCGGCCATCGCCATCAAAGTCTGCTGGAGACGCCGTTACAGCGCGCGAGTGGGTATTCGAAGTCGTTGTGGGCAGATCCGGGGTGTCGCCATCCACTCCCAGGAGTGCTTCATAAGACTTCACTAGCGACATGTAGGTGGGTATATACCTTCCGCCAAGCTTCATGTCGTAGTGCAAATGAATGGTGGTAGGCGTACCGTTGAATGAATTGGAAACTAGTCCAATCCGCTGCCCTCTTGTTACCCGCTGTCCGCGTGACACTGCCAGATTTCCCATATCGAGATGCAGATGGCGGTGTCTTATTCCGCTATCTCCGACAAACCAGACGCTGTAGCTTCCGATATTCGTGATGATGCCGTCCTCTGCAGCCACTGTCCAATGCACATCTTTTACGCAAGTCGACGGTCGGATATCCTGACCCTGATGACCCTTGCCCGACGGACAGAGTGGCATGGCGTGTGATCTGGTTTCGCAGTAATTGTCCCGCCATGGGTAACTGTAATTTGAGCTAGCGCACTGACCTCCGCCAGGACCGAGATACCCACCAGCACGGTATACCTGGGAGTTTGCGAAAGCCGGGGCCTTTTCGATTGGAAAGCGCATTCCGTCTAGGTAGACCTTGTTGTCATCTCGTCCTGAGCCAGAGCCAGACTCCAGCATTCCCGGCGGGCTATAGCTAAAGTCATTAGCGTTCAGAAGCGCAGGAAAGCACGCAAGGGTCAGGAGAAATACTAGCGTGTTACGCACCATCTTTATTACCTTCGTTGTTTGCCAAAAGTAAACCGTCCACGATCTCGGATATGTAAATATCATCGGCACAGGCCATGTTGAATTGATCAGCGCATTCGACTGTGACGCTGTAGGCGACTCCGAAAGCCTCAAAGACGACTTCAAGCATCCCTGCTTCTCTGTTTACTGAATAGGAGTCGACGGTGCTGAGTCCTTGATCCTGTTCGTCGACAGGCACTTCGGTTGATGCATTGGAGCCTTCGACCACTACATTGACGTTCTCTTCGCTTAAAGACGCCGTGTACCAACTATCACCGACGGTGAGAAAACCCTCGGTCAAGAGAACTTCACTCGGTGGAAGCAATACAGGAATACGAGACTGCTCTACAACATCCAGTTGTGTGTCTGTCAGCATGGTGACTGGTAATATGTCGTGTTTTCGTGCCGCGCCCCAATCAATGGGCGTTTTTACTACGATGAGGTCCTGAGGTTCTTCTGCGCTATCGGCTTCGAGGCCGGGGTTCATCATGTTGAAGTCGATCAGTTCTTCAGAGGCGGATAACCGAGATGTGTTGACGACTTCGCCTGTGCGCTCTATGCCACTCCCATCAGTGCCCTCTATGATTCCGGCGGCGTTATTCGACTCAACACCCTCTGATACCTTGATATCCGCAATTTCGCCTGATGTTTCCAGTGCTTGAGCTGATTCGGCAGCATTGAGAATGCCTTCTGGATCCGGAATGACTTCAGTTTGCCGATCACTATCCTGTTGATCGGCATCATCACTGGATTGGTATATCTCGTGGAATACTCCAGCAACAAGCAGTGTCATGCCTCCTGTGAGAGCCAGCTTTGTCTTTGATTTCATAGCGATATTAGATGATACAGGTTTTTTGATAGAGTCGGAATTTTCGGAACGATGTGGGCTCGCTGTTCTTGATTGGTCTGGTTACCGACAGGCAGCGCTCTGAAGGGCCTCGCCTTCGCTTGACGAGTTCCCCTGAAGTCATCTGTTGATCACTGAACCAATATCGTTAGCTGTTGTTCCCGTTGCTGGACGTTTCATCTGCTCCCTCCGATTCAACCTACTTGCACAAGGGAACAGGCCATTCTTCATGACCTCGTGCGCATGGATATTCACTTGTCAATGGCATGGGTATTCACTCATCACGTCCATGGGTACTGGCAACACCTGGGCGTCTGTCGATTTCATCACGGCCTGTTCTTTCGTAGTGGAAAGGTGTCAAGATACTGGCGCCATTGAGCCAAGCGTTGTTCGACGCCGGTTGCTCGCGGTTGTGAAGACAACGACCTGAACAATTGCGTGTTGAACAATCTAGCGTCTAACGAGTGATCATGTCGTCCGGAAACATGATTCAGTACTCTCGTGTGCTGAGCGTAAGCTCGGCTGGAGCTGCTGGGCACGCGCTGGCCGTGCAGGGCACAGCGAGCGATCTGTTCGTCCACGACACGCCGACACGAGCGGTCGTCGGACAGGACCTGGCCGACGAACATCGCCAGCGTCTGGGCCGGGGTGTAGAGCCGCTCCCGGTGCGGCGGCAGATGCGCCTCGAGCGTGTCGAAGAAGCGCTCGTCGGTGAGCAGGTTGAACACGCTCCATTACGCCGATCCCGGAGTGGCTCCAATGCGGCGGTCACTGACAAACACGCCGACGTTGTCGAGCGAGGCACGGACGCATTGTTCATCGCGTCGGGGCAAGGTAGTGTGCAAGGCGGCTGGTCTCGGTTGCGTTTTGGTATCGCAACTCGAACGTACTTTGCCGGGGCCAACCACTGCAACCCTGCGTCAAATCAGGCGCCTATCGTTAACCGAGTGTCATTGGCCTTAGTAGCTGGTACGGAATCGTGTTTCAGGATGAGTGGAATCGTGTTTCAGGACGACAAGGCGCCTTGCCAAGCGCTAAGTTGCTCGAGTGCGAATTCGCCTAGTTATTTCCAAAAAGTCCATAATTATTTCGTCTCTAATTAATCATGGTCTATTTAGCAAATAGGCCTCTTGCAAAAGATATTTAAGTCGTTGGTTTTTGGCGTACCAAGCAGCCAGAAAGTAGGCTTTTGCAAGAGGTCTAATATACCGTCGCATTGTTACGCAACGCGATAACCAATCATCAATTAATCTGGAGATCTGCGCAATGAAAAGCATCTATGGCACCAAGAAATGGGATCATGTTTTAATATGATTACGATGGGATCAGAAAAGCTCCTTAAATCATTTATAATAAATCCGGCACAGCTACAGTACGACGCCCAGGCTACGTTTTTGTGGAGCAAGCGACAGTGGGTACATACAAATATTAATGTGATTATTAAATTCATGGGCTCATTACTTCTCATGCTGACATTTCTCAGTATATCCTCTGTGGCGTTCGCCGCCACCGAAATAGAATATCAACACGAATATAAGACGAGCCCAGTCAAGCCTGCTCTAGTATATAGTAAAGCGAACTCCACATCAGGATTCTTTGCTTTGATTGCCAAGAACGACACCGTAACGGTTTGGGCATCAAATGGTAGCTATAAAAAGGTCACCATCGACGCGGGCAACCATAGAGGTAGAACAGGATATGTCAAATCAAGTTATCTACGAGCACAGGGATACTCAGAGCTTAGACATTATCAAAGCATACTTAAGACATTAGGGTTTGACCCTGGCCCAGTTGATGGACGTTCAGGTCCGAAAACAACGGCCGCGATTGTTCGCTTTCAGCGAAGTAGAGGCCTTCATGCCGATGGCAAGATAGGCCCAATCACAGCACGTGCATTAAATAATCCTGGCGATTTAAAGGGGATAGAAACAACCACCGACTCAAAATTTTCAGAAACTCTATACAGCCACCAGCGAGTCCTAAAGGAGCTTGGCTTTAATCCTGGGCCCATTGATGGACTGCTTGGCAGACAGACAATCTCGGCTATTATACTTTTCCAGGCAAGTCGAAAACTGACTGTCGATGGAAAAATTGGACCAGAGACGAAACTCGCACTGGAGACTGCCGCTTTTGTTAAAGATAACAGTGCAACTACTCCAAGTAGGCCCCCTGTGCAATCACTACCGCAACCCGAGCCTGTAGCTAGCAGATCGATCCACTACGTTGCAATCGGTGATTCCTATGCAGCAGGAGCCGGTCTGAACGAAGAACTAGGATACGGAATCCACTACGGCAAAATTTACAGCAAAATTGAAGATGAGAATTGTGAACGTCACGACTCGTCATATCCTGCTAGGACAGCTCGCTATCTGGAATCTAATTACGAACCGGTTGCGTTTACCTTCGCAGCATGCACTGGCGCTAAGATAGCTGACGGAGAACACAGCGCAACAGATCAAATAGAATATGCAAGCTCAGAACTCCAGAGAGCCGACGTAGTAACGGTAATGATCGGTGGGAACGATCTTGAATGGACAGATGTCGTTACTCGCTGCGCATCTGCCTGGAGCAGCTTGAACATAGATCTCAACCCCTTTAATGGTGGCCCAGTGGCGATAGACATAGAAGGTAGCTGTACCCATGGTCGCAGCGATCTTGAACAACGAGTACAAAGTGTACTCATTCAGCTAGACCAATTCTATGATCAGGTTATTGAATCTGCTCCAGTTGCCAAGGCAATATATGTTGTGGGCTATCCTCATGTAGTTCCTGAGAAACCAAAAAACTTTTGCGCGCCTTTCGTTGACGGCGGCATCTCAAGCGCAGAGATACAAATGCTGCGTGACTTGTCGAGCAGTTTCAACAAAGGAATGCGTGAACTAGTAGGAAGCAAAAAAAATATGACGTTTGTTGAAATGATAGATACGTTCAAAGGGCGTGAGCCTTGCACCGAGGATGAGTGGATAAATTCACTGCATACTAATGTAGAGATTCCCATTTACGCTTTTCCTATCGCCTCCCCCGGCAGAATTAATGTCAGCTCGCAATCTTTTCATCCAAAAGTTGTAGGGCACCGAAGAATGTTCGAACGAATCAGGCCGATTCTAGATCGCGCACAGTGAGCAAAGTCTGCTCTCATGCATGGCCTGCTCTTCACCTCGAGGCACACCTGTAGCCCTTCCCTGGGGCCAGCCGCCTGAAGGCGGGGGTATTACGGGCCCCCGAAAAAAGACTATAAATATTCGGATAAAAAGATGATATTAGCTCAAGATCTTTACCCTCTATTTTTTTTACGAAATCTACATGTGATTGGGGTTACAAGCGTTTGTTTGACTCTGGCCGCATGTGACTGGGGCAGCGGCGATCCCGATAGGCCTCCTCCAGATGATGATCCGAATAGGGGGCAAAATTTCCGTTTTGTGCTTGATCCAAAAATCACCGCGCGCGCCTCTGATTTATTTGTTGATAATGCAAACACTTTCTATCCGGCGGCGCTAGAGCAGCTAAACGCCGTGTCCGAATTGCCTCTTGAAACAGTTGTTATCACGTATCGAGACTGCGGCTCTCCCGACGCGTTCTATGCGCCCTCCGATCAAACTATTACGATATGCTACGAACTCGATAAATTACAGTTCGGTTTATTGCTTGAAATTGGTTTTGACCGGGATGACGCATTCGTACTATCGGACTTCAGCACGGCTTTCACAATGTATCATGAGATCGGGCACGCCCTTGTAGATATTCTCGATATACCTGTTGCGGGTAACAGCGAGTCGACGGCGGACGCCATTGCAACGGTACTGTCGGTCGAGCGTAGTCTCGGTAGCACAACGCGCCCTTATTCGCTGTTTGGCGGACTTTCCTTGGCCGATCAACCGACGTCATACGGCGATGAACATGGAAACGGCCAAGACCGTGCCGGTGACATTATCTGCTGGACAGTGGGTGGTAGAACAGAACTGCTATTCGATCCTGGCTTACAGAATCTCGTACAACCTTTCGTAGACGCCGGACGCGATTGCACGGCCGAATACCAGGATCGGCTGTCCGCAGTGCGTCGCTGGTTACCGGGTTTTGCGCCACGCTTAGCAGCGGCGGCTGAGACGCCGCTCGACCCCGCACCGCCTGGGCTTGTTGACCTGATCCGACACCGAAAGCGTGCGCAACCGCTGCAGGGTGATTCGGCGGCGACGAAGACGCTACATTTCTAGCTCTCTGTTCAATTGATGTCTGTGCGTATTCGCGGGCATGTTGATCAGCGATTCGCAAACAAGTTGATCACCTGTTCTGGTCGAACTTGATCACCGATTCTGGCGGGAAGTTGATCGCTTTTCTACCACCGTCAGAATGGGTGATCAACCGATCGGAATCGGTGATCACCTTCGACCAGAACGGTAACTTCTCAATAAGCCGGGGCAACCGCAGGCTCCTGTGAAGCCTGTAGGGTGCTCGACATCATGAAGAACCTGCCCCAGCTGCCCGACATTTCCGAGGAGGAGCAGACACCCGGCGTTTGTCAAGACGGTTGGCCGGTAAACCTATAATGCGTTCTGGTGCGTTTCCGGCTCTTTCGCTGCCGGGCGTTCGGGGTTGAGCCAGACCGTTTCCGGTCTCGTCCAGTCGCGCGTCTTGCCGCTCCAGCGTGCAGGATTCCGCGCCCGTGCCTCTTCATAGACCCGTTGGCGGTCGGCCAGGATCTGGACATCGAGACCGGCATGCCTCTCGGCCGGGCTGACAAAGCGGATCGCACTGTGGTGATGCTCGAAGTTGTACCACTCGACGAAGCCGAGCACCCACGTTCGAGCCGCGCCGATGTCGGCGAAGCCCTCGACCGGGTAGTCGTGCCGGTACTTGGTCGTCCTGAACAGCGACTCGCTGTACGGGTTGTCGTCACTGACACGCGGACGACTGAACGAGGTTCGGATGCCGAGCTTGTCGAGCGTCACGCGCAACGTGCTCGACCTCTGCGGACTGCCGTTGTCGGCATGCAGTACCAGGGTAAGCCTTCGGGCAACAGCCGTATTGACCCTACCCGGCAGATCGGTCCATATTGATGAACATCGGTAGCAGGGCA
>ENA-ORXT01006738-ORXT01006738.1-marine-metagenome-genome-assembly--contig:-NODE-6738-length-10553-cov-26.921630_pt1 | contig 10553 bp, 11 predicted proteins | sample MGYA00237868_ERZ511482 | MGnify/ENA metagenome assembly ERZ511482
AGGGTTTACCAGATATAACTTTAAAAAGTGGAACTTTGTCCTTTGACAGTAATGTAGAGCAATTCATGAGCTATACTCCATCGTCAAGTGAATTAGTCGATGCATATTATTATCAATTAATTCAATTTGATAAAATCCCATCTGAACAAGAAAAGAATATATTCGAAAGTAAAGGGATTGAATTCTTAGAGTACGTCCCTAATCAAGCATATCTAGTAAAGATTCCACAATCATTAGACAAAGGTTTTATTAGAATGACTAATGCTAAGGTTTTTACAGACATCAGTAAAGAATTTAAAATTGAATATAGATTAGTGAACAATGATATCCCCGCTCATGCAATTGAAGGGAATAAAATTAAGGTGGTTTTAATCGCAATGCATGGTTTAAATATTAAATCATTTGCAGAGGAATTAGCAGCTTTACAAATCGATGTCCAGTACTATGGTACTGATCAAAGGTTTGCCTATTGTGCTATCTCGGAAAGGAAAATAGAAACGCTTAGCCAATTTCCCTGGTTGAGATATATAGAAATTATAGATGAAAAGGGGGAACCTGAGTCTACTCAAGGAAGGACGCTACAAAAATCAAATACCATAAATAATAAATTAACCAATGGGCTTAATTTTGATGCAACGGATGTTCGAGTTTTGGTTAGAGATGATGGCTTTATACATTTTCCTATCATTTGAATCACTTGGTATATTTGCATTATGGGTAACGGTGATTATATGCGGCCGTCTCCGACGTAGGAGGATATGCCGTCATCATATAGTGTTAATGATAGTATTTTCTCTTTCACGTAAAAGATACACCGCTTATTTTTTCGATTCTCTGAATGTAATCATCCTCTATATGTTTGTCAATTTCTATTTCAATTCGAACAGATTTTTCCTGATCAATGTAAATATTCAATAGATTATCTCCATTTGAAATATCACTAAAAAGCCAATCGAAATTTTCAAGTCTTATATCAAATTCCTCGCCTTCATATTTATTGTAAAATGCCTCAATGTTTTGAAGTTCTTGTGTTAGTAGATTTAAATGTACACTTATCTGAAGTTCCTTAAAGTTAACTCTATTTAGAACTTCCATTGCTTTTGACCCTTCATTACATATGAATGTTCCTTGCAAATATGAATTGAAGCCTGAAAAGTATTCATCCATCAACTCTGTAGTTCTTGCCGCCATTTTTAGATATCCGCCAAATCTCTCAAATTGCTCTTTCTGGAAATATAGAATGACTGAGCTTAATCCACTAGCCCAATATTTAAACTCATTGTATATTTCACTTGAATTATGTTTATTCCGACTAGGCTCAAGCAATTGATGAGCTAACTGCTTAGCTTTTTCATTAGTGACATTCAAAATATTTTTTTCAAATAAATAGCTCAGCATCTTCACAAGTTCTTCTTTGCAAATTTCAATTCCAGAAGCACTTGGTAGATTCAATCTCAATTTAAAGAACTCTTTACTTGTGTCTAAGTCTATCCAATAAGACGAAGAATGAGATGAATCTATTGGCGGGTCAATTAAATGGATGAAAAACCAACATTTATTATAAAGAGTTGCATCACTAATGAATTCATATATGTCCTGTGGACTTTTGACTTTAAAACCTACCATTATATTTGAATCACTTGGAAATTCATTTTTAAATTTCTGGTATAAATCAATACTATTTAATCTACTTGAATATCTTAATGTTTTCTGTTCACCTAAACAAAGGTGATGATTTATAACATTAAGTACTTCATACGCCTTACTTAAGCTAATTTTTTCTTTCGAATTATATGTTCTACAAGTGGTTCCCATTTCTATATTATCATTAACGGACTCGCATATCCAGCGTCTCTACGAGGAACGAAGTAGATATGCTGTGATTATGCATTGTTAGCTTCTCGTTTTTTTATTCACGTTTTAATTATGCGAGTTAAAGATTAACTACTTTTAATTCTGGATCCATATCAAAATCTTCATATTCGTATTTTATTCCCTTCTCATCTGCAATTTGTTTGAACTTTTCAAAAGCTAATTTTTCCATTGCGTATTCACCTGATGAGCTTCCATAATCATTCACTAATTTGTCAATAGTAATTTCGTCAATTCGAAAAGCTAATTTATTAAATCCACAATTTATCATGAATTGTGTTGCTGAGTCTTTGCTATGTGCTAAGTAACAAGCATCTTCATTATATTCATAGCAATCGTCAAACAATATAAATCCACTATACCCAATTATTGTTTCGTCATATTTTTTCTCCATATTGATTTATCTACTTTTTCAAAGGGTTCTATTTATGAATTCATATTTACTTTTTAATCAGTGAATTTTTAATTCATATTTGAAATGTTTTCAACGTCAAACTTTCTCGGCACAAAAGGGTTTCCACTAAATTCCAATTTGACAGTCTTATTCTTTGTCGTTTTATCCAACTGAAATTAGAGTAGCCATTTTTTTTATCAACAATCACCATTTGATTCGCATCAATTATTTTTTAAATGGAAGCTAACGCATCTGCGATATGGAGCGGATTTGGCGTCAGCCAATCTGATCTCATATCGCTTGTTACATGCTTTTTCTATTCTTTTAATTGATGTACGATTCCTCCAAATCTTGCCTCAGAAGCAAAATATTCAATTTCATTGATAAATATCTTTACTTCTTCATTTGTTTCTTTGAGTATCAGTTTGAATTTACTATCAATGTATTTTAATTCATGACTATCTCTATAGTTCAATTCGTTTCCTTTGTTGTCCCTAATTTGATTAACACATTTTCTACAAGCATGATTTGGGTATCTAGGATTATAATATACTCTATCTCTGCAATTTGAACAGAATTGCCAATACACATTTTTTTCTAATTCCTGATTATAATTTATGTTCATCCAGTTATGGAGATCTTTATATGTAGCATATGGCACAATTCTATTTTGAACCAATTTGTTATGTTCATCAATTATGAATTTTTCGATTGGTAAGCTCTTTATTCGTAATTGATATTTTGTGAACCATAGGTTTTGTTTCCTAAAAAGTGAAATCAAGTTGTTCGTATTGGCAACTAGGTATTCCCAAAAATCATCCAATGTTTTGAATGATTTAATCGTCTTTGATTTTATGCTTTTCCAACCTTGAATATTCTTAGGTTTGTTTGAGCTTTTTAAATTAAACCTGCCTTGCTCAAATTTAAGTTCAAATACCTCCTCCTCACTAAAGTATTGAATAATGAGATCATGCTCTTTTATTTCATTTATGTATTTATTGTAATTATTTATGGGATACTTGCCTAAGTCAAGGCTCTTAAGGAATTTCTTTTGGCTTTCTAGTTGCTCATAATAACTTTTAATTGAACTTTCCCTGGGTTTGTCGTTGAAAGCAATTGAAGTGCCATTAGTAAAGATTGTTTCACTGTTTTCATTATCAATTAAGGTATACTTTATTGAATCGGTATTTCTTTCTGGTTCGTGAATTCGTTGTACTATTTCTTTAAGTTTTTGATCCTCACTTACTATTTCGAATTTATCATAGTTGAAGTATTCTCTCCATTCAGATGGTTTCAATACATTTCCAATCTCAGTGTCAATTATATATTGTTGAGTTGGTATTGCTTTTAAATGTGGTAGGTTTTTTGTGTCTACTGGAGACTCAGTTACAACAAGGAGTTTTGATTCAAAGTCAATAAAAGATCTTAGCTTTTTCCCTTTGTCTGGAATAAGCTTAAAATTTCCTAACTCACTATCTTGACTTCTATCTATTTTCATTTTTCAAATTCTAACTAACGTCATTGTAAGTTACTGATATCCAGCCCTAATTCCATAGGAGAAATATTTAATTTGTTTATTCTATTCTTCATCTGTTTCAATAATCTAGATCTTTTTTGATCTCTAAATTCATATGGATTGGGTGGACGATAAGGTACTTTCTCAACTACCATTTTCCAAATGATTACTGCAAGTTTACGAGCTGTTGCTGTTATTGCTGCTACTCTTCCTTTTCTAAAAGCTATACGACGAAAGAATTGTCCTAAGTGAGAGTCTTTCAAATTACCTAACACATTTGCCGCTCTACGTAAAGCTGTTTTTAGTTTATTGCTTCCTCGGCCAACACGCCTACTTAATTTCTTCCCGCCTGATATTTTATTATTTGGCGCAAGACGGAGCCATGAAGTAAAGTGTTTATGAGTTGGAAATTTCTTAAATCCTTCTGGCCCTAATTCACTCATCAAAGCTATAACTGTTCTGTCGGATACGCCTTCTATAGACATAAGGTCAACACCATCAAAATATTGATATGCAATTTGATTCATGTCCATATTCTTAGGTGCATTCTTGTTTTTCTTTTTATAGATCTTTTTGGGAGCATGGAGTTTCTTCTTCGCAGGATTTAAGTTCAGGTATTGATCTATAAACTCCTTTATATAGAAATCACACTCTACTATCTTTTCTCGAATCGTCAAGTACATTTCATATTCTTGCTTCAGACCAAAGAGTAAGTCTTGTCTGTGATTACAGTTTAGTGCAAGAGCTATCTCTTCTGGTGATTTCTTACAATTACGATGAACAAGTTTTGATAATTCATTAGGATCGGTGATCCCTTTGCAAACTGCTTTAATGATCTTTAGTCCTGTAAGACCTGCAATATCAGTCACCGCTACATCTAATCTTAAATTTAATAACCTTAGAAATTTTTGCATCTTTTGAATAACAGAAGCTCCTTGGTTTAACCATGCTGTTCTTTGTCTGCAATATGTCCTTAGTTGTTCTGTCTGATCATCAGGCAAAAAGCTTCCTGTCAATAATCCAAGACTATGTAATTTTTGAATCCACTGACAATCTTGTACATCTGTCTTCCGTCCTTTGATGTTCTTAGTGAACTTACCATTAGCAAGAATAACTTCAAGTCCTCTCTGTTGTAGAACCAGATATAAATTTTGCCAATAGGTTCCAGTTGATTCAAGAGCAACAGTTTTGATGCCATATGATAAAAGCCAATTCGCTAAGTCTTCATTGTCTTGAGCAAAGACGCCGAATTCTTTAACATCTTTCTCCCCTTGTCCAACTGCTACAAAGTGAGACCTACTACCAATATCAATACCAGCAGCATAAGGGTTAATAATATCCATTTTCATTTTTCTTCTTCCCATGATTAAGATTTTAAAAAATTAGAAAATGGCTCTAAGAGAATGTACTTTTGAAAAGATAATATTCTAAACGGGGTATACATTAAGTATCCACCAATGAAATTTTTCACAAGTCTCGAAATCCACTTCGAGACTTTTTACATTCCAACCAGGATTGCCGTCGGGTTTTAAAAACACCACTTTAAAAATCGGTCTTGCATAGAGCACTATACACAAGATACGACCATTCATCGTTAGCTGTGGAAATTTTGATTTCTATCTATGGGGGATTATCAGTAACGGTTCAGGCTATGCGTCGTCTCTCACAAGGTACGCAGTGAGATATGATCGTTATAGCCATTGTTAGGCATTTTGTTTATTCTATACCATATTGTAATTCGATTTCCTTTCTCTTTTTATCAGAAGCCAACTCAAAACCAAATCCTTGCTGAGTTCCAAAAATTTGAAACCCATATTTTAATCCGTAAAGCCTATCAATTAGCATCTTGAAAGGCGTGACACCCAATTCATCTTGTTCTACTGCCTTCTTAATAATTGGTAAATATTCAGTCATCATTTCGGGATTTGAATGCTGTATTACAGACCACATTACATCATTGAACTTATCTCCAACTAATGTTTTTCCGATATATGTTCCATAATTTCTATATAATGAATCTATTAGTACTTGATTTTTCTTATCTAATTTGGCCTGAGTTCCATGATTTAGCCTATCTTTTTGATCATCACTATCGATTGCTTGAATTATTTCAACCAATTTAATATCAAGATTATTTGAAATGCAATATTTCTCTAAATCAAATACCTCCTGTATAGTAGACGATTTACAATTGATAATTTCTCTTTCGAAATCATCTCGTATGATATCATATTTAGGATTTTTCATTTTTGGTTCTAAACGTAAAAAATAAGAACAACTCCCATCAGAATCTTTAAATTTTTGGAAAACAATCATAATGTTTTCTCTACTTTCCTTAAGTGAAAGAAATGCTGATAAAATATTATAATAGTCAGATATATAAAAATCTTCAGGGTCTCCTTTTAGTAATGCTTTTGTTTCACTTATTATCATTTTACCATGATCAAAATCTTTTTTGGAAGTATTAGAATTCTGAGTGGGTTGATAATTTAGAAACTGTTTTTCAAAATTATTGTATTCAAACTTTGTTCCATCTTGAGCATTACAAGATAAGGATAACATAGTTATTAAAAACAAGGTGTAGTATTTCATTTCAAATTTGTTTTTCATTATGCCTAACGGATCAGGCTATGCGTCGTCTCTCACAAGGTACGCAGTGAGATATGATCGTTATAGCCATTGTTGTGTGGAGTCTCTACTTTTTCAATTAATACTTTCAATATTCAACAACTCGTCCTTTAATTCTTTCATTTCTTCTTCAATATCAAAATCATTTTGAAGTCCTAACCAAAATTTTGCTGAATTATTAAAAAACTTTGAAAACCTTAAAGCAGTATCTGCAGTTATCCTTCTTTTACCATTGATGATTTGACTTGTTCGATTTTGTGGAATTCCAACCTCTTTAGACAACTTATAAGCTGAAACTTCTAAAGGCTTGAGAAATTCTTCTAATAATACTTCACCTGGATGTATGTTTTTTAATTTATTCATGATAGTCTATTAATTTTACTTTAGTCGCATTAGGAGAACTCCAATGAAAAATAATTCTATACTTATCATTCACTCTAATGCTATATAATCCTTTTAGGTTACCTTTCAATTTTTCCAATCGATTGGCGGGCGGAATCCTCAAATCAAGAATGCTAATAGAGTTATTAATCATTCTTAACTTTCTTCTTGCCACGTTTTGAACTTTTATTGGAAATTTTTTCGAACGAATACCATTCCAAATGAGCTCAGTTTCCTTACAACTATAGGATTTTATCAAAAATTACATTTTACTTACGTTAAAGATAAGTGCTTTAATAGTAATTACCAATTTTAATTGAGATTTAAATCGTGGAAAGAATTAAATTTATTAGACCAGAATTTTCTTATCGTATTGATATATAGACACATTTTTGATTCTCTATTTACTTAATTCTGCAATATTTTTTAAAGTTGATAAAGGTTCGTACTTTGATTATTTTGACATAAATCATTGATAGGATAATCTATTGCAGTTTCTTTATTGATTCCACACAACGGTTCAGGCTATGCGTCGTCTCTCACAAGGTACGCAGTGAGATATGATCGTCATAGCCATTGTTATCAGCTTTTATTCATTTAGTATATTTCCCCAAAATCGTAATCTACTTTATTTAGCAATAAATTCCCAATTTTATATAAAGGATTAAGTGTATCTGGAGATAGTTCATAAATATTCTTTTTGATAATTGAGTCAGTACTTATTGGCTTTGTTGATTTAAATACCCAGTCCGAACCATCTAATATAACAGAATTGTTATAATCAGTTTGTTCTAGTTGCCAAAACATTGTTGATTCTATTAGTTGTTTAAACTCATTCCAATCAACCATAGAAATATTTGATGTATTATTAAATAAAACATTGAAACAATTTCCGCTTAAGGTTAGGTTGCCGACCATTGGATTACAATCTCTATCCTCTTTTATAACTTGAGCTTTGATCTTGGGATTTTGGTTGTCTTGAGAATAAATAGTTATAAAAACTAATTCATCCGAGAAGGATCGATAATAAGTAAATTTATAAGCTTCGATTCTATCACTTGGAATAATTTCCTCTATACTTGAAAGATCAAGTTGTCTTATTATATGACTTAGGTATTCCTCGGTGACTATTTCGGTTTTTAAGCTATCAAACGTATTCTTTGTTAATACTTCTTTATAGGATGAATCTCTTAAAACAATTAATTCAGTTTTTCTTAGCAAGTTTGTTTTATATTCACTAGTAGGAAGTTTACTTATATCACTTTTAAGACTTCTAATTGCTTCCTCATAATTAAATTTTTCTTTAATTTTTGAATCGCAACTCCAAAATACTAAGAACAATAATATGTAGTTTATTTTTTTCAAATTTTCAAATTGCTGATAACGGTTCAGGCTATGCGTCGTCTCTCACAAGGTACGCAGTGAGATATGATCGTTATAGCCATTGTTATCTCGAGTTTTTTTTTTAAAATTAGTTAATTGAAATAGTAATTTGTTTGCCAAGACCTAATTCAAATAATCTATAAAGTGTAGAAAGTTGAATGTCTGTTTTCCCATTTTCAACTCTTGATATATAACTCTTTTTAGCACCAATTTTATTTGCTAGCTGTTCTTGAGTTAATTTGGCTTGTAATCTTTCATCTTTTAACAATTCGCCTATAACAAAGGCTTTAGCTTTAATTTCAAACTCGTCACGTTTAGGAGTTCCTAATTTACCGTATTGACTTGTTAAGTGATCCTCGAAAGTTGTAAGCTTATTTTTCTTTTTCATCGAAATATCTTTTTTGAATTTTTAGGGCCTTACTAATCTCTGACTTTGGCGTTTTCTGAGTTTTCTTTTGAAAGCCATTAAACAGGACTATAATTTTGCCTTCATCGTAACAAAAGAAAATCCGATATATATTACTACTTTGCTTAATTCTAAGATAATAGAGGTTTTTCTTTTTAGTTGCTCCAATATATCTACTCGGAATTTGCTTAGTATATTGTAAATAATATAATCCTAAATCTATTTTTTCTTTAACTTTAGAATTCTGATCGACATAAAAGCGGTCAAAATGATTTTCAAAATAGATTAATCCTCGTATTTTCTTCACATTACAAAGTTAACTAATTGTGGAACTAATGTCAATGTTTTCTTAGTTTTTTTTTTAATTCGAGATAACGGATCAGGCTATGCGTCGTCTCTCACAAGGTACGCAGTGAGATATGATCGTCATAGCCATTGTTACACATCGTGATTCAATCTCGAATCTGCTTGATATTTTCAATTTCTCTCTTTATTCTCGAATCACTATATAGTTTATCCATTGGAATTCGATAAGCTAAAACTCTATCTATAAATTCAAGGAAAGCTTTACTTGTTATTTTTGACTTGCAAATTTCTGATAGTTCCAAGAATTTTCTTTTTGATAAATCAAATCTCAATTTACTTCTGATTTGATCATCATTAAATGATAAGAAAGCCTTTTCAGCCATTCCGCTACTCATACCATTTATTAATTCTTCATAAATAGCATTTGCAGAAGAGGCAGTACCATGACCATTAGTAAGGAAAACCTCTACTAAGTTTAATATGTACTTATCTTCAATTGACTTTGGAACTTTACTATAATCTCCAACTACTCTTTTCAGTTCTCTTGCAAATGCTGGTTCATTGTAGAAATTATTATGTCCTCTATGACTTCTTGTTAAATCATCTAAGGCGGTTACAATTTCAACTACTCTAAGGTCATCAGGTATATATGCTTGACCATTAACGATTTCAAGAAACTCACGAGCTAAATCTCTTTGAGGAGTTATACCATGTGCAGCGAAATCAGCATATTTAAGACCAATTTCATTTTTTGCTGTATCACTTAATTGCTGCCATAATCTATCACTCAATAGTTTAATATTGGCTTTTAATGACTCATCTGTTTCAGGTCTTGTGTAAATTCCAAAAAATGCGAGTATTAGATTGTGAGTTTGATCCTTCGGTATACCTTCGAAGAATAGTGTAATTTGATCTGCATCCTCAGCCGTTAATGTATTTTTTCTAATGTTAGATAGCAATTCTTTTATCCTCGTCGTCGTTGCATTTAGAGGTAATGTAATTACTTCCCTTATGCATGTCTCTAACCAAGCAATTAGTTGAAGACCAGTGATTTCAGCTTGATTGGGATGTGCTGCACTCGCCCAATTTCTCATGTAACTTATAAATTCTAAATGTTGAAAACCAATTTCACTTATTAGTCCGATTTCTTTTGCTCCTCTGATTAGTTCGCTATCCTGTAAGTGAACTAAATCGTTTTCATCTGAAAATCGAGTTCTTTTTTCGCCTCCTACTGTATTATCATAGAAAAATTCAAGATCGTATCTCGACACTCTTTTTCTGATTTGTAGAATTGTTTCGTCCCATAAATAATTTAGTGCTGCATCGAAAAGTCCAGAAGCTGTTGCTGCTAAATATTTTGATAAATAGTATGAGTCCTTTATTATGGCGAGGTCATCGATTTTGCTAATTACAGAATGCAGATTTTCAAAAACTCGTACTCTTTCTGGTACATTGACGAAAATATTTTCAGTTGGAAGCCCATAATCACCAAGAAATTTTAGAATTCCACTCTCAAATTCTCTTATTGGAACTATTTGATCTATATCTGTTTTAACTATCGTTGGCTTATTGCTCATTTTTCATTTTTTTTCATGATGTGTAACGGATAATTGTAAGCGGAGTACGACCAGAGGGAGTATTCCGTCTTACATAGTGTGTGTGCCTGG
>ENA-ORXT01006739-ORXT01006739.1-marine-metagenome-genome-assembly--contig:-NODE-6739-length-10553-cov-20.184040_pt1 | contig 10553 bp, 4 predicted proteins | sample MGYA00237868_ERZ511482 | MGnify/ENA metagenome assembly ERZ511482
ATACCGCCAATATCTTCTAAAGTTTGACCGCCAAATGCAGGTGCACCAGGGCCGGCACTTAATAAAACTGGCATTTCGGTACAACATACAAAGCCGGCTTCCCAAGCGGTGTCGGCTGCTGGTATTATAGTGAAGGAACACGAGCCTAAAGCACTTTGGCAGGCTATACCGCCTTGTCCTTCTATCGTTTCATCGAAAAAGAAAGTGTAGGTACCAGGAGCAGGAAATGGATCTCCCGCTGCGCTTGTTAAACCTGCAGTATTTGGATCAAAATCTATGCTTGGCATGGCTGTACCGCTTAAAACAGGTGCGCCGTTTGCTGTAGCATAAAAATTAAAATCGGACATGCCCGCAGTAGAAGAGGTTAAAAAAGTATAGGGTGGTACTGTTTCGCCTTGACAGAATGTTTGGTTCGGATTTGGGCAAGCCGGTGGATCGGGCTGCTCGTTTATGATAACTGAACAGGCAGCTCTGTCGCTTGGACAGTCATCACATATACAAGAGAAAAAGTAAGTATATGTGCCTGCCGTGGACTCATCGAAATTAGGATCGGATACTGCCGGATCGAAATTAGAACCCATAGCTACCGCAGGACCAGTCATATCTAAATACCATTCTACATCGGCTGGACCGCCCGCAGTTGGTGCACCCATTACTGAACCTAATATAGATGGAACAGTTACCGTTGCTTCGCAAGTTAACGTAACCGTAAATATGCCCTCTATAGGGCCAGCATCGTCCATATTATCAGATACTACTAAAGTATAGTTGCCAGGCATAAAACCACCTGCTGTTGTATTAATTGTTGTTGTAATTGTACCGATTGCCGGTATTGGTGTGGCTGCTGTACCCGGCAAAGGGCCGGCTTGTGGCCCACCTAAAATAGAGGCACCTGTAACATCCAGAATATCGAAAGTTACCTGATCGGTATTGGATAATAATAATGGTGTAATTACGTAAGCTGCCGTGCATTCTATTACTGCATCGGAACAAGCCGGGAAGATGCTTAAATCTAATGTTGACAAAATAGGGGCTGTAAAATCAACTCCGGTTCCATCGTATTGAACTGTTCCTATGCCTACATCTACAATGGGGATATCTAACATAGTTACTAAATCTTCACAAGCTGTATCAGGTAAATCACATGGATCTGTACCACAATCTATTAATGTGGGTAGAGGATCACAATCCTCGCACATTGCATTTAAAGTAAGGTCTACACCTTGTGGGTTGCCTTCGCAGGCAAATTTTGGTCCGTCGCAAGTGCCGGGATCGGGTGTTGGTAATACTTGAAATACGATTACTTGTACTGCAGGTGGGCAGATACAGTTATTATCTAAAATAAAACCTTGTGTTGGACATTCTGGTGGAGGACCTATATAAAAGAAGGTAAATATGCCGGGTAATAAATCATCGGCTGGTGTAAACATACCATCAGTTAAGGTTGAACAACCAGTCATTAAATCTGGTGAAGTACATACCGTTAGTTGAATACCATCGCCGCCTAAATCTATTGTTGGAGGTTCTTCGCCTTCGCAGATAGTTCCTAAATCAACAGGATTTAAATCTAAAGCACTCGGATTTACTGTATAGTTTTCGCAAACTTGTTCGCTTTCGCAATCGCCGCAAGCTACCGTTACGCAAAATTCGTAATTACCACATACGGTTGGATCAAAAGGAACTCCATTATTATCTACATCACCTGGTTGAGGCGTGTAAGCTCCTAAAATATCAGGACCTGAGACAGGGCCATCTGCACCAAAAAAAGTAAACATTGGTAAAGCCGGTGGACAAGTATACATAACATCAACTTGAAAAGAACCATCTTCTGCACTATCGCCAACAGCAAGTGGATTGAAAAAATATACATCAATTACCTGACCTGGTAGTATAGGGAAAAGTCCATTTAATAAAAGAGACTGGGTAGGATAACCCGATAGTCCGCCAGGTACAGTTTCAACAAATACGCCATCTACATAAATAGATGCGACGCTTGATGCATCATTACCGCCAGATAAAATAGTAACCGATACCGTACCAATGCAAAGCGTAGGATCGCTTGGTGGTAGCACAGTATAAGTACCAGTAAGTGCATCAAGGCCTGAAACAGGATCGGTATCCATCGTTGTAGCATTAATAACTCCACTAAATTGATTTTCAATTACTGGAGGGCAAATTAGTGGTGGCACTGTAGTAGCAATAAGTGGAGGGCTAATTAAATCGTTACTACATAAACAAACTGGTAATAAGATTGGTGGATCGGGTTGAGCTTGTACTGTTATTAAGAGAGTACCCGGTACTGAAAGACAAACACAATTAGCATCATTAACAAAGCCTGGTGTTGCACAAACCGGATCGTCGCTACCAAAGAAAAAAGTATTTAAACCAACTGGTAAGTTAGCATTTGGTGTAAAAATACCAGCTGGTGCTATTACACAATTTTGTGTTAACCCAATATCATCACAAACCATTAAATCGGCACCGCCGCCTAAATCAATCATTGGTGGAGGATCACCTTCGCAGAAAGTTGCTGCCGCTGGTATCACATCTAATCCACTTGGGTTAACTGTAAATTCGGAACAAGTAAAATCGCTTTCGCAAGAACCGCACACATTGGTTGCACAAAAAGTATAAGTACCACATACAGCAGGATCGAACACATTACCATTAACATCAATATCACCTGGTTGAGGTGTAAAAACTCCTGCTGTGGTCGCTAAATCTAAAATATCATTTGGGTCGTTTAAAAGCATAGTTGTATCCGCCGTGCCAGCTGTTGTACTACCGTAGAAGTTAAATGCCGGTATTGCCGGTGGGCAAGTATAGGTTACATCAACCACAAAAGAACCCGTTTCAGCAGCACCAGCAAGTGGTGTTGCATCAAAGAAATGAACATCAATGGTTTCGCCACCAACTACAGCTATTGGAGGCAATGCTACAGATGGGTAGCCAGTAACGCCACCAAGCACAACTGCACCGGGAGTTTGAACACCGAGTACTGTTGTTGAGTAAACAGCTGCTGTACTAAAAGCTCCCATACCGCCACTCAAAACAGTAACAGTTGCAGTACCCACGCAAAGTGCATCGGGTGGTGCCGGAACTGTGTAAGTGCCAACATTAGAAGGTGTACCAGTAAGCGGATCGTTTGAAGGTGTATCTCCATCTATTGTACCACTTGTAAAGGTTACATTGTCTGGTGGACAAATAATTGGTAGTATATTAGTAGCAATTAATGGCGGCGTAATTAAATCACCCGCACATATACAAACCGGTAAAATGTCTGGTGGGTCAACTGTTTGAGAAACTCTGAAGCAAACTTCTGTTACTACTTCACAGCAAACGCCAGCATAGCAGCCCATTGCTGCATCACCTACACCTAAATCATTTAAAAAACCAGTATTATCGGTTATTGCGTTTACATTATCAAATTCGTTGCCAGGTACGTATCCAGTAACGCTGTAACAAACATCTGTACCAGGCAATACGCCTGCATCTACAGCTGCCTGATTATCGAAAGTAGCGTCGTTTTCACCTGAACCAGAAAGTGTTATAAAATCGAATGCCGGTTCGGCACCTGTATCAATTCCGTCAGAGCTTGCCCAGGTTAGGGTTTGGTCTGCAGAAGTTATTGCGCCTGCACCGTCGCCGTTGTCTGGACCTAAATCGTCGCAGAAAGCCATAAGATTGGCTTCTGTTGTACATATAATATCATTAAATGTAAGGGAAGCATCTGTTATAAAACTTGGCGAATCACCAAAACTACAATCTAAATTTTGTATAAAAAGTGACCATTGTCCATTAACTGGAGCACCTACCAAGTTTGAGGCTGGATCAATAGATCCATAAGTGCCTGTTCCTATGTCACCAGGCCAATCCCCAGCACCATTGATTACAAAACAAATATTATCCGCCTGAGCACCCCCGAATGGGCAACTACCGGCTCCTCCTACAAAGCATCCTCCAAGCAAAAGTTGAGCAGCACTACCATCTGGTGCTACTAATAGTATATTCATCCCTTGCAATCCAGAAGACGTGCCTCCACTTTGGTCGACGGTTGTAAAACAAACCTCAGCAACAGTTGCTGCACCTACAGTTGCATCTGAACAACCAGCGAATAAGTTGTTAGGCATTGCAATAGGCACATCTTGTAAGGGAGCAGAACCATCACAAGCTCCGTTATCATCTAAAGGCACACCCGATCCGTCTCCACCAAAATCTTCAACAATTTGAACTTGTCCATTAGACATTGCAGATTCTTTATCAACAATAACGCTTGCCATACCATCACCAGCGCAAGTTGGATCAACCACATTAGATGCTATTGGTAAAGTTGGACCAGCTAATATTTCAACTACCCGCTGAATAGTACAAGCTGCACCACAAGCTGCATTGGTATCGTCAGCAATATCATCAAAAGTATCACCAGGTGCTAAAGCATCTCTAATATCAACGGTATAAACACCAGGAGGTAAACCTGTTGCTTGAAATGACGAACCACCAGCATAAGTAAATACCTGACCAGTAACGGGACCAGCTACAATATCAATTTCGTAGCTACCTGCACCTGATAAACCATCTGTATAATCGGAATCTGAATTTGGATCATCAGAACCACCTGCTACATCGTGTATAATGATAGCACCATCATTTGCGCCAGGGCAAGTTTCGTTACAAGCTGCTATTTGAGCAGCTAATGGTGGGGCATCTGTAATAAATTTAATACAGGTTGCTGATTTGGAACCATCGCAAGGATCTTCATAAATAGAACAAATTGTAGAAACATCACGCAGAACACCATCACCAAAATCTTGCTGAGTAACACCTGGGAAGCCAAAAGGACTTGATCCGACTCCTTCAAATGGATTTCCTGCAATATTTGTTATACAAGGTGCCATATTTTCCATTGCTATAAAATTTCCGAACTGAGCAGTCCAGTTTGCAGGATAAGTGCCAGGCACACCTGCATTAGTAGCGCAAGAACCAACTCCCATAGTTTCTGCAAAACAAGCTGGATATGCATTAGGGTTAACTTGACCACCATCAATAGGAACTCCATTAGCACTTAGATATACTTTTGCTTTAGTAGATGACAAACTACCATCAGCAAAACTACAAGTAGGCAAGCCGAATCCTGCTTGATTATCTACACCTCCACAGCCAGTTGGCACAGAAAAAGAAATACCAACATTTTCTCGACAATTTACTTCAACAACATGAGCTCCTAAAGTTAATTGTCCATTACTTGAAGTACCCGCGCCAGGAGTAGATGTTACCGAAATATCACCAGAATCACCTCCATTACCAGAAGCACCAATAACTTGGTCAACGGCACCAGTTGTTAAATCAACAACAATTTGCGTATCGATATCTTGTGCCTGACAAGGATCAGCTAACCCAGCATCACCTTCGTCGGCAGGTTGTCCTTGATAAGTACCTGTTACACCAGTTGGTGTTGTACTGGCACAAATTCCTAAATCAGAAGCAAAGGTCAAAGTCGGATTTTCTATCATCTCATTTACACCCGGCATACAAATTTGTATTATTGCCGAAGCAGGAGATTCATCAAGCAAGGTTATATTTCCGCAAGCTATATTATCATCAAAACCTGGAAATGGTAATGTATTACCAGGAGCAGCAACTGGTGCACCGGGTCCAGTACCTGTAGGCTGATCAATAACAAGCTCCCAAACTACTGCATTGTAACATTGTCCTGGGCAAACAGGAAGTGAAATAGTTCCTCCGCCAGCATCGCAAATTCCTAAAAATCCTGTGCCATCATCACCAAATGTATGCCAAGAGTGCAAGTCTCCTGCACCTGGTGGTCTCCTTTGACTAAACTCCGAGGATATACAAGTGGAACCTTTTGGGTCTAAACATAAAGCCCCATAATCACCTCCATTGGTTACTGGAATACCTAAAAACCCGCAATTTCCACCTTCTACAAAGCTTGAACCACATTCCATTGCCAGTCCGTTTGGTGCTGGTGAATTTTGCCCGTAAAGCCCAACATACCAAAAGAGCGAATTTCCATCTCCTGCTTCACAACCGTCACCACCTCTTGTACCACAAGCGGGATCCCAATTAACGGTAACTGTTGGCGCTCCAAAAAGAGCAGAATCATCTACTACCGAAGTAATAGTAGGCTGAAGTGCCGTTGTGCAAGCTTGTGCATTTACCTCCTGATTAGAAAGGAAAGCAACAAATGCAAAGAGAAGAAAAATTATATATTTATTTCTCATAATTGTTTTTTTATTTCTTTAATGAATAGGTTACTGATTTGATTTGGGTGGTGCCATCCCAATTTGTAATGGAGCATCAACAATTTCGATATATTGCTTTCCACCAACATTTGTTAATTTAGTTTTGTAAGGCAATCCTTTTTTGGCAAAATCTAAGTTCATTTGCTTTGCTTTGGCTGCCAAATTTTCATTTTGATTTTGCAGTATTGCTTTTCTCTCAAGCGTTTTGCCGTTCAATTGAGACTTTTTCATAGTTTTAAACTTGGCTTTCGCTTGAGTTTGTTTTGTTTGGGGTTTTATATTTTGCTGTTGAACAGGTTGTTGTTCCTGCTTCTTAACTGCCATTTCTTTTACATAATCTTCTTCAGAAATGCCTTTTGCTTTGAGTTTGGTTTTTAATTCTTCTGATAAGGTTACAGAACCATCTTCATGGTAAGATAGTTTGCTAGAATTTTGAGCATTAACTGCCAGTGAGGAGGCAAAAAATGCAATGAGTAGTATAAAAAAAAGATTTTTCATAATTATATATAGCTTGTAATTTTCAAATATTTATTATTTAATATATGCATAAGTGTTTGTTTTGTAGCATCTAAAATATGTTTCATTGTTGTTTATTTACATATTGAGCACTAATTTCCCATGCATATTGGCACAATATAGAAAGATTATGTTATAATTTAAATGTTTTTAGATGGGAATTTTGACGTTTTGATTTACAGATTACAGACATTTTGATTATAGATGTTTTAGATTACAGATGTTTTGATTACAGACTATTGGATTTTAGACAGACTATTAGATTACAGACTATTGGATTGCAGACTATTGGATTATAGACAGACTATTAGATTACAGACTGTTGGATTGCAGACTATTGGATTATAGACAGACTATTAGATTACAGACTGTTGGATTGCAGACTATTGGATTATAGATGTTTTGATTACAGATTACAGACTATTGGATTTTAGACAGACTATTAGATTACAGACTATTGGATTTTAGACAGACTATTGGATAGCAGACTATTGGATTGCAGACTATTGGATTGCAGACTATTGGATTTTAGATGTTTTGATTACAGATTACAGACTATTGGATTATAGACTATTGGATTGCAGACTATTGGATTTTAGATGTTTTGATTTATAGATTACAGACTATTGGATTGCAGACTATTGGATTGCAGACTATTGGATTACAGATGTTTTTGATTTTTTTTAACTATGGAAAGTTGAAACTGGCTATTTTGTATTGTTGCTGAAATTGATCAACAGACATTTGCTTAAAGCTATCTGTTGCTACAAATACGAGTAATAGTTCTAATTCTTGAGCGGTTACAGCCTTTTTTATCGGTATTATAATATTTAAATCTTCATCAAGAAAGGTAAGGCATGGGGTTGAAATGCTTTCTGCCTGATTGAGGGCTTGTGCTAACTCGTGATAAGGCCGGCCAACAATATCTTGCTTATAAACCCAGGTTTTGTTGTTAAATTGTATATCGTTTTCTTCATAAATACTTAAATCGGCAGTATAAAAATGTTGTTGCATATACTGCTCGTTTTGAGAGTTTTCGAGAGCATACATGCGTACTTTAGTGCAATCTTCACACATTGGATCGTACAGAAATATGATTGATTTTTTGGGTGTTATTTTATTTTGAGCTTCTAATTGCGGAAGGCTTAAGGTAAAGGGTTTTACAATATTAGATTTGGCATTATTTTTAAGTTGTGAGCTATTACACGATACAAAAGCAGCAAAAACTACTAAATGAAGTAGCGATTTTGAAGTAGGCAATATTGATTTTGTAAAATTCATTTGAAAGTAAGACTTACTGATGGGCGCTAAGATAAGCATTGGTTTTTAATTAGTAAAAATGTTAAGTTTTTAATGAAACACTACCCTAATGTTTGTAAACTTTTCATTTATTTTGGTACACCTCACAATCAACCAAATCTGTTTTGCCTTTTTGGGTAATGGCATAGTTAAAACCTTCATAAATAGCTGCCGCTCCGTAGTTTCCATTTTTGTCGAGAGCTAAATAAGCTACTTGTTTATCGGTACAATCGTATTTTGCAGTAATGCGTTTCACGGCAGTTTCGCAAGCTTTTTGTGGTGTTTGTCCTTGTCGCATTAGTTCTACAATTAAAAAAGAGCCGAGGGTTTTTAATACCAACTCGCCTACGCCTGTTGCGGTAGCTGCTCCTATTTCATTATCTACAAATAAACCAGCTCCAATAATTGGACTATCGCCTACCCTGCCGTGCATTTTGTAAGCCATTCCACTAGTAGTACAAGCACCACTTAAATTACCTTGTTTATCTAAAACTAAAGTGCCAATAGTATCGTGATTTTCAATATTTACCGGCATTTTATAACTGGTATCTTTCATCCATTGTTGCCAATCTTTAGCCGCTTTTTCTGTTAGCAGATTTCTCTTTTCAAAACCTTGCGCCAAGGCAAACTGTAAAGCCCCATCGCCAACTAAAATAACGTGTGGTGTTGCTTCCATAACCTTACGCGCTACCGAAACAGGGTTTTCAATGTGCTGCAAAAAAGCTACCGAACCTGCGTTGCCCAAATGATCCATAATGCAAGCATCTAAAGTAACTTTACCATCTCTATCGGGCCGCCCGCCATAACCTACCGACATGGATTCGGGATCGCTTTCTACCACTCTAACGCCTTGCTCAACTGCATCTAAGGCCGTTCCACCTTTTTTTAAAATTTCCCAGGCGGCTTGGTTGGCAGGTATGCCATGGCGCCAAGTACTTAATACTATTGCTTTTTGTTTTTTTAATGGTAAGATGGCTTTGCTGTTAGCAAAAGTATCGGCAGTTACCAAAGCAGCGGTTGCTCCTAAGCTTTTTTGAATAAAATGTCTGCGTTTGAGTTTCATATTTTGTAAACTTCTGTTCACAAGTTAATGATTTAATTTTAATTCAAAACAATGTCTTAATTTCGCACAATGATTAAATCCGTTTCAAAATTTACTTACTGCATTTTATTAGCCATTATTTTTTTAGTTTATGGCTGTACTAAAGATGAACCAATAACTTCAACCCCAATTGCTTGCGATAGTAGCAAATTACCTATTGTAATGTTGCACGGCTTTTTGGCCTCTGGCGATACTTACAGCAATTTTTTTCAATTGTTTAAAGCTAACGGTTATTGTAACAATGCTTTGTATGTAATGGATAGAAATACTTTGGCTCTAAATGATGATTTTAACCCAGCCGTAGATGCTTTTATTGATGAAGTTTTGTTAAAAACTGGTGCAGAAAAAGTAAATCTAATAGGTCATTCTGCTGGTGGTGGCGTTGCTTATGCTTATTTAGCAGACAGCATTAGAGCACTAAAAGTAAACCGATATGCGCATTTGGCCAGCTTTGTTAATGATGCACCTGCCGGGCCATCCGGAGAAATTCCTACCATAAACGTTTATAGTGATGCTGATAAAATAGTTGCCGGACAAGAAATACCTGGTGCAAGAAACATTAATCTTATTGTGGCCGATCATTATCAAGTAGCCACTTCAATTGAGGCGTTTCAATTTGTATATGCATTTTTAAATAACGATAAACCTGCCCAAACTTTGCAAGCCATTACATTAGAAACTATTGAACTGGAAGGCAAGGTGTTAACTTTGGGTGAAAACCAAGCTATTGGTAATGCCAGCATTTCTGTTTTTGAATTAAATGCCGAAACAGGTGCGCGCCTTAGTGAAATGCCAACCATAATTACCAACAGCAATGCAACTGGTAACTTTAACAATGTAAGCGTAAAAGCAAACACGGCTTATGAGTTTTTTGTAGATAACCCAAGCGACGAAAACTTTATTCCACTACATTATTATTTTGAACCTTTTAAAAGCAGCAATAGTTTAATTTATTTGCGTACCATTCCGCCATTAGGTTCGGCAGCAGGTGGTTTTTTAGCAGGTGTTCCTAAAAATGATGCACAAGCCGTAGCTGCTGTATTCACGGCTACTCAAGCGATATTTAATTTGCGTGATGAGTTATTTATAAATAATGTAGAACTTTCTACCGCCGAACTTTGTAGTGAAGATCAATCTACAATTGCTTTATTTTTGTATGATGATAATGATGCAATAAGTAGTGGTAAAATTCACGATGGCTTGTTGGCCAACTTTCCATTTTTAAACGCTGCCGATATTTTTATGAACCCTGCAAGCAATGAGTTTAGCACTATTACCTTTAATGACGACAAAGTTGTTGTTCCACATTGGCCCTCTAAAACTGATGGCTTTTCAATTGTAGTATTTGATTAGTTTAATTTTAAGCCCGCAGAACT
>ENA-ORXT01006741-ORXT01006741.1-marine-metagenome-genome-assembly--contig:-NODE-6741-length-10551-cov-9.103972_pt1 | contig 10551 bp, 14 predicted proteins | sample MGYA00237868_ERZ511482 | MGnify/ENA metagenome assembly ERZ511482
TCCGCAACCGCCGCGCGTGCCACTCGTCGACCGTCGACCACACGCCGGCGGCGGGGGAAAAGGCGGCGAGGGCGGCGCTCGGGCGCTCCACCGCCACCACGGCGGATGAGGCGAGGACGCCCTCCACCGCCGCCGTCGTGGCGGCGACGCGCGCCGTGCCATTGACAGACTCGCCGGGCGGGTTCGCCCACGCCCCGTCGCCGGCGAGCAGGCTCGCCACCGCCGGGCCAGCCGACACGTCGAGCGCGTCGAGCGAGTGGCCGGCGGCGGGCAGGCGGCCTCTCGCGTCGGCTTACCGGCGGCGGGCGGCCAACAGGCAGAGTGGGTGGTGCGGCTAATCTGTCTTCTGGGCACTGGTGTCGGCAGCGGCATGGCAGCGCCTGGCGGTCGGTCGCAGGTGCCCCAGCCGTCAGGAGCCCCGCCATTGACATAGATCCGAATGGGGTTGGTCGAAACAAGTGTGCCCCGGCCCGGCCGCGATGATCTGTTGGGTTGTGCGGGTCACAGAGACGTGCACCACGGCAAGTCGTATTCATGATTTAAATTTTCAGCCATTCCAAACGGGAAGGCCCTCACAGGCTCCCCGACGGGAACGCCAGGTTTGCACGTGAGTACTTTCATGTTCGGCTGCTCAGTCATTTGGCAAAGCACTCCTGCCCTGCCTCCCTCGCCTGTCAGTCTCTTCTCTGTGCTCGCGTGCGGCACGCAGCTCATCTCCTGCACGATGCTGGTGCTCACGTACCCGTCTGTGCAGTTCGTTCGAGGCTTCCCCTCTACCTGCCCATTGGGCCCCCTCAAGGACGGCATCGCCGGCTGAGGACAGACAGAATCAGTCAAGGCGGTGGCCCAGCTGTGGACTTTGTGCCGTGTTTCCATCAGGGCAAATGCACAGCGGAGGTGTGTCGGTGTGCGCGAGCAGATATTCCCTGCGAAAAGTACTGCGGCTGCGCGCGCCTGCGGTGGATATCTGTCGATCCCGGTGTGCCACCGGCTGCCTCGACCAATGTCGCCGCCGCAACCGTGTCGCCTGACGGCGCAGGGGCAGCGCACGAGGGGGCGGGCCCGCCAAGTGTCAGTGACGGCTCCCACAAGGACAACGGCAGCAGCAGCTCGGCATCGCAGGACGACGCAGTGTCGGCGGACCAGGCCCGGCCAAGTCCAAGACACGGCGAAGGCACCGCGGACGTGGAGGACGCGGCGGCGGCGCACAAGGGGGTTGCGTCGCCAATCGCCGTTGACGGCTCCGAGGAAAAAGAGGACGCGCTGGCGGCGCACAAGGGCGGGATATCGCCAATTTATGTTGCCGACTCCGACGAAGAGGAGGACGCGGTGGCCGCTCACGAGGGGGCTACGTCGCCAATAGACGTCTACGCGTCTGGCGCAGAGGTGAAAACCGGGGCGGTGCACCAGGTGGCGCCGCGGCCAATCGACGTCGACGCTTGCGACGAAGAGGCGGAAATGGCGGCGGCACACCAGTGGGCGCCGGTGCGAAGCGACGTCGGCGACACCGAGAAAGAGGGCGACAGCGACGGCTGTGCGACGCCTGGGTGGACTCCCAGTTCGCTCGCTTCCGTATCGGGATGGTCGCACCTGGCGAGCGCTCCGGCCCTCGATTCGCAGCTGTGCTCCCGCCGCGTGTGGTGTGAATGCTCCGCGCCCGGGCGCTGCGCCACCGTTGAATGTCCATGCTTCGCTTGCGACTGCGAGTGTGACCCTGATGCGTGCGGGTCCTGTGGGGCGCATTGGGACCCGGCGTCGGGTGTGGACAGGGAGCAGCCCTTCAGTGGCATTGGCGGGGAGAGCGAGGCCACGGCGCCCCGTGTCGGTGTCTTGGCGGCTGCTGAGCTAGTCGCCGGCGGGGTCAGAGGTACCAGGCGCTCCCGGAACGAGCAGATGCCAGTCTACCGTCGAGAACGCCTCGTGCTGGGTCGGGCGGACGCGCACGGCTTTGGTGAGTTTGCTGCGGAGTGGGCGGTCAAGGGCAGTTTTGTCGGTGAGTATGCGGGGGAGGTGGTACCGCGCGAAGATACGCACACCAGAGGCCGCGTCTACGACGCATTTGGCGTCAGCTACATGTACACGCTGACGCGCTCTGTCGTCCTCAATGCGTGCCGTGTTGGCAGTCGGATGCGGTACGTGAACCACAGCAGGGTGAGGGCTAACTTGCAGCCTAAGCTGCTCAGAGTTTGTGGGTATCTGAGGGTGGGGCTGTTTGCTTTGCGAGAGTTCTCCCCTGAAGAGGAGCTTAACTTCGACTATGGGCATGAGGAGGACGGGTGGCGTGAGTGACTATACATAATCGCAGAGCGCTTAAGGCGCACAACCAGTGTGACATGTGGAAGTGCTTGCTCCTTCACTCTCGTCGTGGTCCGCTACTGGCAGGGCCGAGGCGGGCGGCTTGGGGGGAAGCGAGTAGCAGCCGGTGTCCTCAGAATAAGAGAAGCCATCCCACGGCGTTGCCTCGTCCGTCGCATCCGCGGCCATGGTGTCCGGCGGCGCGATGGGACGTTGGTGGGCGCGGGTGGTGGGGCAGCGGTCGGCGGCTTGCGGAGCGGCCACGGCACACGGAGTCTCCGCGTCGGTGAGATTGAAAGTTGGTGGGCGCGGGTGGTGAAGCAGCGGTAGGCGGCACGCGGAGCGGCCACGACACCCGGTGTCTTCGCGCCAGCGCGATGGGACGTTGGTGGGCGCGGGTGGTCGGGCAGCGGTCGGCGGCACGCGGAGCCGCCCCGGCACACGGCGTCTCCAACTCGGTGCGATGGGACGTTGGTGGGCGCACGTGGTGGGGCAGCGGTCGGCGGCAAGCATAGCGGCCACTACACGCGGTGGCTCCGCGTCGGCGCGATGAGACATTGGTGGGCGCGGGTGGTGGGGCAGCGGTCCACGGCACGTGGAGCGGCCACGGCACACGGCGTCTCCGCGTCGGCGCGATGGAAAGTTGGTTGGCGCGGGTGGTAGGGCAGCGGTCGGCGGCACGCGGAGCGGCCACGGCACACGGTGTCTCCGCGTCAGCGCGATGGGACGTTGGTGGGCGCGGGGAATGGGGCAGCGGTGGGCGGCACGCGGAGCGGCTACGACGTCGCGGGAGCGAACCGTGACACAGACGGGAAACCACGCCTCACAGGATGGGTCGGCTGCCGCAGCATGTGGATGTATTGACAATCCGAACGGACGCGACGTGTGGCAGGGTCCGCAACTCATGACATGTTCTATCATTCTTTTGGATAGAGCAATACAAGTTGATTAAAAATACACACTTGTTCACTCGTTCTCATCCGGAGTCGTCCGAACATTGCCGCGGCGCCGGGCGCCTGCACAGAGTCTGACGTGACGCCCCCTCTGATGGGGTGTTCGGCCGTACAGTGTTGCAGGCACATCTCCTGCGCGCTTTCGCGACGACGCACGTCGGAGTACGAGGCCCGCTTGCCTCCGTTGCTTCTGTTTGTCACGCCCCCTTCATGTCCCGTGCTCGTCCCAATCCTGCTCCATCCTGATGGCTTCCGCTTCTCCATCCCCGCCTCGTCCCGACCAACGTTGGTTTGTGGAGTGCCATCTTTGCGCTCTGATGCTGTCGGGTGTGGTGACCTATCAGCAGCAAGTGAGGGGCACCAGGAACCGTCGTCTACAAGCTGCAGCGAATTCGCCGCCCTCATCTTCTGACCGTGCAACGCAATGGACGTGCCCGCTGTGCGCTACCCACAACGACGCGGCTGCGAGTCCATTCATGCATGTCAATGGTTCTCGTCATCGCCGTGCTATCGTGCGTCTTCGTTAGGCTGGTCGGCTGTCGGAAACTGTCCCACTCGTCCCTCGGCTGCGCGCCGCCATGGCGGAGATCCGTCGCCCTGGGGACGACGACGCCGTTTTCGCGGAGCTGCTGTGAAATGCTAAGGAGGACGCGGGGGTGCAGCTTGGCGCAGGCGGCCAAGAGCAGCTGACCGACGAGGGAGACGTCGGTGGCGACCAGGAGAACGAGGACGTCGACGAGGACGGTGCCGTCAGCGGCGGCCAGGAGGACGAGGACGTCGACGAAGACGGTGCCGAGGAGGAGAACAACACCCACGGCGACGCCGTTGAGACCGGCGCCGTCAAATCTTCGCGCACTGGCGACGCGCGTGGTCGTCTTGATGCGAGCTCGCCGGTCGCTCGTCCAAACACAATGGTCGCTAGCCGCAACACTCCGCGCGCCGACGGCGCTGTCCATCTCGGCAAGCGCTACCGTGACAGTGACGGCCGTGGGGCTGTGCCGCCCCGAGGCACTCGACGGAAGCCCGCAAGACGAGCGGCTCGGGAAGCGGTGGGGTGGAAGTTGGGTATGAACGTCGTATGGGAGGGCGGAACAGATGCTACGCCGGCGGTGGCAGCGACGTCGGTCCCGCGCGTGGGTCGACCTCTCCTGGTGGGCCCAAGATGCTCATCGTGCCGCCCGGCGCGCGCCCGTGGCTCGGGTGCCCGCGTTGTATGACTCTGTGTGCGTCGGCGCCGGCCTTTTATGATCATCCCTGCCACCCCCCTTCCAGCAAGTAAAAAGGCACTGCGCGCTCCGCCCGTGGCAGCGACCGCATGTCGTAACTGCCGGTATGTTTGCACACACGGTCCAATGAGCAACCGCGCGGTGGCCGCTGTGTATGCTTGTGGTATGACAACGCTCTTTTTTTCATGTCGCATGTGCGCTTGTTGCTCGTGTGCGTGTTGCTCATTGTTTTGTTCTTTTCGTAGCCCGGTCATCGCAGTTCCTGGCGTGTAGGAGGCTCTTATAATTTTTTTCACGCCGCTACAACAGAGACAAACTCGCTCACGAGTGCGACCGCGTGGAACAACCAGCCGCGTAACCGCGCGCGAGATTCTTCCCCGTTACTGGAATGTCGTTCGTCTCCGCCACCGCCACAGCGACAGCCGCCAACGCGTCCGCGGTGGCCACCGCAGCCCTATCTGCGACGAGCGCATCCGCCATCACAGGTCGCAACGCGCCCCCATTTCCCATCGTGGTCACAGCCGCAGTTACCGGCTCACGCGGGACAGCAGCCGCTGTTCCCGCCGCCGCCGCCACCGCCGTGTTGGTGCACTTTTCAGCGGCCAGAAGAGCCACCGCCTCCTCCATTCGTCGGCGGACACAAAGCCAGTCAGTAGGTATGCCGGGAGCGGTACAAATGTCTCCCGCAGCACGTGGGCAACTAGCGGGCCGGAGACGTCGACGCGGCGCGTCGAGCGCTACGATGGCGAGGCGCAGAACGCCGCTGTCTACTGCCTACCCGCCGCGCCCTTTACCGCTAATGCGACGTGCGCCGCACCTGGTCAGCTGCGGCAGTCAAACGTAAGACAAACAGTGGAAGAGAAAGGAGGGGGGTGGACGAGGGTGGGGGTGGACGGCGAGGGGGCTGCTCTTGATCGAGGGGGGAGCCTGCCGTGGCGGCGGAGGCAGCAAGGGCGTCGGCGGCAAGGACGGCGCGGGCGGCACCGCGTCGCGGCGGCACCCAGAGCGCGCCCGACGGCGGCGCGACGTGGTGCGCCGCGACTGCGGAAACAAGCGCGTCCAGGTCGAATCGCAGGGCGGCGGCGGTGGCTACCGGCGGCTACATCAAGGGCGGTGCGTGGGCCTGGGCGGGGGGCGCGCCGGGGTCATCTCACTCGGCCCACGCCTCCGGCGGCGGCGTCAGCTCGCGGCCTTCTTGGCAGTACCAGACGGTCCGGGCGGCGGCGGATCCGAACGAGGGTCGGTGCTGCCGCAGCGAGAGGGGGAGGAACACGGGGAGAGGGGGGGCGGGGGCGAGCCTCGCGGAGCAGGCGAAGACGGAAGCTCCGCGGCCGCGGCCACGTGTGGCAAGCCACGCGGCAGCGGTAAGCGGTCGGTGCCCAAGAGTTGGAGGGAATGGCGTGGGGGGGGGGAGGGGAAGACGCCGGACATGCCCCGCGCGGCGGCGCTGCGAGCCGCCACGTCCATAGCCAGGGGGGCCGCCGCCGTTGGCGAGTTCGACCCTGCAGTCGGCGGCTGGCGCCGCGCCGTCCCTGTTGCCGCCGCCGCAAAAGCGGCCGCCACTACCGCCGCCGACGCCGCAACCGACTCGTTGGCGTCTTTCGCTGCCCGGCCACAGCCCGGGCGTTGGTTGCCGGCGAGCGCTGAGTGGAGGGGGGGAGGGGGGCTCCAGCGCCGGCGGCCAACGCCACCGCCGCCGCGTCCGGCGCGCGACCCCCGCCGGCGCCACTACCGGCGCCCGGAGAACGAACGGCACCGCCGAGGCCACAACCGCGGCGACAAAGCCGCCTCACAAGGCGCCGTCGCCACTGAAAAGGGAACGGTGGAGCACGAGCGCGGCAGAGAACGACGCCACGGCGCCCGCGCCCGGACAGCTGACGTCACACGGCTGACATCATGATTGTCAGTGCGCAGGGACCAATCGGCTGAGGGAGAGTGTGTGGGAATTTGATAGTCGCACTTACAGTTACAGATACAGTAGAACACCAAACATTTTCGTATTCCAGAGGACAAACACAGCCATGTGCGCCTCGCACAGTCGCCCCGTGTTGCCATCACGTGCGGCGTGGCACGAACGCTGCAACCAAACAAGGGATAAAAATTTCCGGAAGCTCCGCATGAAATGTCCAAGACTCCATGGACCCAGGTGACACCCGAGAGACTTTTTCCGTCTTGATGACGGTGCAAGCCGATAATGAACACGACGTCCTCGTGCTTCGGCCTCCTACCAGAATTGAAGTGCCGACAGGGACCACCATTCGGCGTGCAACAAGAACGAGCTGCGTCGAGGTGATGAGGACGGAGGTGCTGGCGCCGGGATTTGAAAAGCACCACAAGCTCAAGCTCGGATGTCGAAACAATGCCAAACTGCGAAAAGGGACGAAGGTTGCCACTGTATTTGCACTAAATATAATCGTGGACTGCATTCTTCTCGCCTTCTGCATCTGTTGACGGGAGAGCAATCGACTGCCTCGGCACCACAATCGATCGGGCGAATCGGCACGGCAAATCAGGTCGAGCGGAAAACTATTTCAATGCTGCAATACAGAAGCAAGGACTCCCTTTACTCTGCGCCTCGCACCGCTGCGCGCTTTGATCGAAAGCGCCGGCAGCACGGTCGCTCCATGGCAGTATGCGCGTGCTTCGCCGTAGCTTGCAGGAGAATGTCCTCTGGACCAGGGCGTGCGGCCTAACAGTTTATGGCTGCTGACCGATCATGACGACTCCCAGCTGGTCTGGTGTCTGGAAAATCAGGTCTGGCCGAAGGTAGCTTCAGAAAGTCAACGGAACGCCAGGGAAAAGCACGCCTTCGCGGCAGCGCGAGTGAAGAGTTCCGCTGGGTCCGCCACCTTTTCCCCTAAGTCGATCCATTCCATCGTCGATAATTGCTTTCCGAGTTGGAAGGACGGAGTTTGGGCTTTCCAAACAGCCGAGGGCGACAATGGGAAGAGATCTGGGGCGGTGTCTGTGTGTTTCACACAGCGATCGTCCGTCCGATCAATGCCGGCCCATTCGCAGCCAAAGTTTTCTTTAAACCGGGCCCCGCGGTGCCGCGAGATTGCCTTCCAGCGTAGAACGGGTGGCTGAGAAGCCGATCTTGCGCGTTTCCGCTGGCTGATTTGCCATGGAGGGGAATCGGCCAGGTCAACATCCCCCCGTGACGTGACCGTCCTCGTCGCCCCACCACCGCTCCCTCTCTGATGATCGTCCTCGACGATGCCTCTTTTCCTCGCCCGCCGCAGCTCCGTGACCACCACGCTCCCACGCTGATGCTGTCCTCTTGACCAATTGAGAAGTCTCTCCGCCGCTCCTTTTGTGTTTTGTTTTGACCGGTGTGGCCCGTGCTACAACTATGCCATCCTCCCGCCCGTCGCCTGCCATCCGGCCGTCGGTACTTGACCGACTCATTTGCGTCATTGTCATGTGTGTCTGTCCCTTTCATGATATCTGTGGGCGCCTGTTTGCAGTTTTTGCTTTTTTGACGCTTCTCATGCGCTTCCAACATCCCAGCCTTTCACGAACTGGCACGGCGCGAGGGCGCTCACCCTCATTGACAATTACCCGACCAGGGCCGTCGTCATCTGCTCGTGGACCAAACTGTGGTCGTGCCCGGGCCTCCTCCTCGGCATCATTGCCGCGTCGCCGGCGTGGACGACCACCCTCAGACGATGCAGACGCCGAGGAGTTGCAACTCGGCGGCGCAGGCCTTTGCGGCTGTGGTCGCGGCCGACGGCGACTACCTCCGCCGCACGTGGACGAGCCAGCCAGGGCGGCAGCGGGAGACGGAGGGGCGCCTGCGGAAGCTCGGGTGGGCGCCCAACGCCGAGTCGCCGCCGTGGGTGCCGTATGTGTATTTCCATACCGGGGGGGAGGCCACCGCCCGCCGCGCGGCGGACGCGGCGCAGGCTGTGGGCGTGCCGGTCAGGTGGTGGAAGAGCTATGAGCAGCCCGCGTTTGTGAGGCTCGGCGTGCCCTGCCCGGCGAGCCAAGACGTGCTTTCTTCCGCCTGGGCGCAGGCGCTTGGCAAGGCGGGCTAGGCGAGGATCGGGTAGAACATTATTTTTTGGTTGACTTCGAACTGCTGTCCACACCGCCGGCACCAGGTCAGCCGCCCGCTCGTCGGAACTGGGGGCCATGCGCCGGAACTGGGGTCCATGCGCGCACAGGCGCCGGCGGCCGCGAGCTGCCCGCGCCCCCCCCCACCCACGTCGCTGCGCGGCGGCGACACCTGCGTGGCTGCGGGTAGGGCAGCAGCGTCGCCCCCTCCCCCCCCCACGCCGGCAACCGCACCCAGCGGGCGCCCTGCACCCGTTTGCCACAGCGCCAGCCAGATAAAAAGACAGTGGCGACTGTCGTCGAGTTTCTGGGTTTTTTTCGCGGTCGACCCCCCCCCACGACCCCCACACCCCCCCGCCCCCGCGCGCGCGCGGCGTCGGCCGTCTGCGCAAGCCGCGGGGGCACGCCCCCACGGGCGGGGCGCCGCGGGCAAAGCGCGCGGCGGGGGGCGCCCACGAGCGCCACCCCGCGTCGCGCCGACGGCCACAAAAGCAAGGGGTGTGGAGAAAAAAAAGGCACGGCCGCTGGGCCTCGTGGCCCGTGTACGCGCGGCACACCTGCGGCGTTGACGAAAAAAAAAAAAGCGACGCGGACCCATCGGATGTGCACCCCGCCCTGCAATCAATCCCCCCCTCTCTCCCCTGCCAAGCACGCTGCTCACACGTCTCTCAAACGTCCTCAGCCATGGCCACCGGCTCGGCCTCGTGGGCTTCCGGGACGGCCGACGCGCGGTCCGACAAGGCCTTGTCGGTCTCGTCCTCATCCTCGACAGAGCCGCCGCCTTGGCCCGATAGCCAGCCCGCCTCGGCGGCAGACCCAACGGCGGCCGAGAGCGACGCCACAAACGCCAACCACACCGACGCCACGCCAATGTTGAGGAAGCCGTTGAGGTAGGTGCGGGGCGACGACGCCACGCCGGCGGTGATGCCCCACCACACGGCTAGCGCGGCACACAGGAAGGGCAGGGCGGGCTTGAGCGGCGCTACGGGCACGAGCAACGCGGCGAGCGCAACGGCGGTGATGACCGTGGAGATGACGCCGGCGGCGACGAGGTAGGCGATGCGCGACGGGCAAGAGCCCGCCATGTCGCAAAGCTCGGCGTTGAAGCCCCTGTGGCCACGCGCACGGCGGGAGGGGGGGGGGGCGGAGCGACGGGCACGGCGGCCAAGGGGGGCAAGGGCGAGGGGAGACCGAGGGACGCGTCAGTACCAGCCTTTGCACGGGGTGCCCGACGGCGTGGCGCGGGGAAAACAACGGGCACGCGCACGCGCACGGGCGGGGCGCGTGCCGCCGCACGGCGGCCGCAAAACAACCACCACAAAAGGACCACACGAACGAGAAACGTACAGGCACGCGAGGCCGCCGACGGCGACAAGCGCCAGCGCCAGCACCTGCTTGCCCTTCATGGTGGCCACCGCCTGTGACATGATGGCAGCGGTGTCGGAACGGGGGCGGCGTCGGGGGGGGGTGGACCGCGGCGAGGCGCGTGGGGTGGGGTGGCGGGCGGGTGGGGGAGCGGCTCGGGCAGGCGGGTGGCAGCAGCAGTGGCCACAGAGATCGACGGCAGGCGCGCGCGCGAGACGTGCGTCGTGGGTACGTCGCTGGGAACGACGACGACGGGCACAGCCGGCGTGGCTGAGAAAACGGCCGTGTGACTGGCGGCCGCCACCCGCGTGTTGTTGGCTGGAAACGCGGCCGCCAGGAGGACAAGAGTCGGTGACGTACGCGCGTTTTCTGCCGCCCTCGCGGCAGCCCAGGGGCACCTCCCCCGACACGTTTGGTGGGGGGTACCCCCTGACGCGTCCTCGCCGCGTAGACGTAGGCGACGCCACCGCCACCCTACACGAACGCTAGCGCGAGGCCCTTACGGTGCGTGCCAGCCAGGCGCCTACAGGTCAAGATTAGTCATTGGCCAAGCATCAAAACCCACGCCACGCCCAGTTAAGGGGGGACATTAGGATCTGGACACGTTTCGTCATTACAGTGAACACGTATTGCTTCGTGGCTTTCCACCGACTTCT
>ENA-ORXT01006742-ORXT01006742.1-marine-metagenome-genome-assembly--contig:-NODE-6742-length-10549-cov-11.487204_pt1 | contig 10549 bp, 9 predicted proteins | sample MGYA00237868_ERZ511482 | MGnify/ENA metagenome assembly ERZ511482
ACAAGGTAATCCAGTTATTTTTATGGATGAGCGGTCTGCTGAAATGACTAAATATGCTGCCAATTCTTACTTAGCCGCTAGAATTTCCTTTATGAACGAAATCGCTAACCTTTGTGAGAAGGTAGGTGCAAATGTGGATGATGTAAGAAAAGGAATGGGAAGTGATTCTAGAATTGGAAAACGTTTTCTTTTCCCTGGTGTAGGTTATGGTGGTAGCTGTTTCCCTAAGGATGTGCAAGCATTGGCTAAAACCGCTGGACAATATGACTATGATTTTAAAATATTAAAGTCGGTCATGCAAGTTAATCGTATCCAGAAATCTATCATGGTTCAAAAAATCAAAGCTCAATATGGCGATGATTTGACGGGAAAAACATTTGCAATTTGGGGTTTAGCTTTCAAACCAAATACAGATGACATTAGAGAAGCACCCGCACTGTACATCATTGAAGAATTATTAGACGCAGGAGCAAAAATCAAAGCGTTTGACCCTGAAGCAATGGAAAATGTAGGCAAAGAATTTGGTGACAGGATTCAATTGTGTGGAGATCAATATGAAGCTTTAATTGAGTCAGATGCACTAATTATTCTAACGGAATGGAGTGTTTTCAGAACACCAAGCTTCGAGGTAGTCAAGAAATTATTACAAGAACCGCACATTTTTGACGGTAGAAATTTATATAGCTTAGAGCAAATGAAAGAGCTAGGTTTTGCTTATCAAAGTATCGGTAGAAGTAAAGTACTTACAGCTGAAAAGGTTAAAGCAAAAGTATAACATAATAGCGTATTTATTTACTATTTATTAAAAAAGGGAGATTACTTAAATAAAGTAGTCTCCTTTTTTATTTTGTAGGTGTATTAAATTTAAAATTAGCATAAAGAAACTAACAACCTTTTGTAACAACTGTTGTTTAGTTACAAAATAGCAATCATGATAAGTAGTAACTTAAAAACTATATTCTCAAGAATGAAAACAGATAGAGGCAACTCTATCGCTGAACTTTCTAGCCAAAGTCCGGTCATGTTGGTTTTTCTTCGGCATTTTGGCTGTACTTTCTGTAGAGAAGCATTAGCTGAACTTTCCAAAAAAAGAGCATCCATCAGAAAAATGGGGTCTAACTTGGTTTTTGTACACATGGCAGACAATGAAACAGCTAATCGCTATTTTACTAGATATAATCTAGATGGTGCCGTCCATATTTCTGATCCTGACTGTCAATATTATGCAGATTTTGGTTTAGTAAAAGGAACGACGAATCAATTGATGGGCCTTCGGGTGTGGATGCGCGGTTTTGAGGCAGGGGTTATTGGTGGACATGGTATTGGCAAATTGATGGGGGATAGTTTTCAAATGCCCGGTATTTTTCTTATTCAAAATGGAGTTATCAAAGATCATTATATCCACAAATTATCTTCCGATAAACCAGACTATCAGAAACTGACAGAATGCTGTCAGGTATAAATAATTGAGAATTGAGAATTGAGAATTCACGTGGCGTTCACACCACGTGAATTCTCCATTTTCAATTCTCAATTCTCAATTATTTAACTTTCCCTAATTCTATCGCTCTATTAAATGCAGCTTTTGCCCCATCTATAATATCTTTGTGGACTTTATTTTTTCGATAAGAATTAATAGCAGCTTCAGTCGTTCCGCCCTTGGAAGAAACCTTAGCTATCCATTCCTCGCAAGTCAAATCAGATTTATTGTACAAATCCACGGCACCTTTAAACGTTTGACTAACCAATAGTTCTGCCTGAGAATTAGAGAAACCTAATTGTTTGGCTGCCGTCATCATAGCATCCATAAAATAATAGACATAGGCAGGGCCACTACCAGAAATAGCAGTAGTTGCATCAATAAATTGCTCGCCATCTACATACACCGTTTTTCCCGTCGTATTTAATAAGTTTTGGACCATGACCAACTCAATTCTAGTTACTTCATCGGTAGAAGTAAAAGCCGTCATCCCCATACCCACTTGGGCTGGTAAATTAGGCATTGCTCGAATTACTTTCTTTACGCCTAAAGAAGTGGCAATTGTTTGGATAGTTACCCCTGCCATGATAGAGACAAATACTTGTTGGGCATCTACATAGGATTTAATATTTTCAAATAAAACCCCTATATCTTGAGGTTTTACTGCTAAAATAATTAAATCAGCCTTGCTAATACACTCTTCAGGCGTACCATAGACCGTTCCAATATCTAATTTGGCTAATTCCTCTGCTTTTTTAGGGAATTTTTCCAAAATCATCATGTCTTTTTTGTTCGTGATTTGCGAACGCAAAAAACTCTGCGCATAGGTCATGCCCATGTTCCCACCTCCGATAACTAATATCTTCATAAATTATTTGTTTTAGGTACTTGCTTTTCCCTTTACTCATTTGATATTACACTAATTGGTCAGAGTAGTCATTTCCTAGGCCTGGATTTTTAGGATCAGGACCATAATAATTATTACCTCGGTCGCCTTCTGATACTAGAAGTATAATATTATATATCGGTATCAGCAGAAACCAACCACTCTTCCCGACATCATGCATTCTTCTCACGCCGACTGCTACAGTAGGTATAAAAACAGCCAATTGATAAATAGAAGTAGAAACTATAGAACCACTAAGTTCCGCTGTAAACCCTAATGCAAAGACAATAAGGGCATTGAATAAAGTAAAATACCAGTATTCACTTCTCCTAGCCCTTCCATCAAAGACAGCATAATTTTTTAATACTTTTAAGTAATATTCCATAATTAGGTTTTAAAGTTTTACGAAATGGTGTTCTCTACTCTCTACTCTCTGTTCTATTCTTCGCTCTCTACGGTTGTATATTCTCTTCTTTAAATGGAGACCGCTCTTTGTGCATCCGTATCAATTGCCAAGATAAAAAGATACCTAAAATAATGGTAAGCAAACCAAATCCCATTAACCAATCGTAGTATTCTTGCAAGAGGAAAAAATCATAGATACCATGCACCACAAACGCCATCAGAAATCCACGAATAATAAACTTTCGCCTCTCTTTTTCATAAAATTTAGCTAGTCCAACAAAATAACCCATAATAACAGCAAAAATGGCATGTGCTGGCACAGCAGTAAAAGAACGAATAAGGGTCGTCTCCATTCCAAACTTATTGGCATATATTAAATTTTCTACGGTCGCAAAGCCTAGACCTATCATCACCGTATACACAATACCATCCATTGGCTCATTAAAAAAATCTTGGCGATAGGGATAGCCTAAAAGAGCTATTATTTTTACCAATTCTTCGCTGAAGGCAACTACAATAAATACATTGACTAAAAATAAGGCTGTACTCGTCGATTGATCTATACCTGTTTTAGAGGCCAAAAATTGAATACCAATAGCTGGCAGCGCACATAGCATACCCAAAGCAAAAGTGAATAGAAGATGTAGAATATCTTCTCGTTCATATTTATCCAAAAAATAAATAAGTAGACAAATTAATAAGCCCGGTAATATGGCAGCAATAAATAATAGTGGAGTCATTTTTTATTCTTGTAAAGACGAGATTTATCGCATTTTCTGTCTAGTGTTTAATATTGTTTTTCATCACATACCTACATAATTCGGTAAACTCCTGAATCGCCTCAATTGTTTCCTTTTTTGCTTCAAACATCCCCATGTGTCCAACTTGCTCATATATATGAATAGCACTCAGGGATGGTAACGGGAGTTGATTTAAGCTGTTTTCTAAAGGGACCGCAACATCTTTTTTTCCTACGATGAAAAGTACGGGTACTTTTGTTCTTTGTAAAACGCTCGAATTATCACTCCGATCTCTCATCGCTTTTAAACCGTTTACAATTCCCTGTGTACTAGTTTGGCTTCCGTAATAAGACATTTTATCAATAAGATGCGTATTCGATTTCGCAAAATCTTTAGCGAATAATAAAGGTATCATTTGCTTTAAATAAATCGGCACCCCATATTTTTTAACGAAGGCAATAGATTTAGTTCTGTTTGCTTTTTTTTCCTCCGTATCTGCATAAGGATGGGAATTAAACAAACCAAAGCCTGCCAATAAATGTTCATGTTTTTTAGCAAAGGCTAAACTGACATAGCCGCCCATAGAGTGCCCAATAAGGATACCTTTCTTTATTTGTTCTTGATCAAAAACGGCTTTTACTGTTTTTGCCATTATGGACATAGAAGTATTAGGTATACAATCAGACTGTCCAAATCCTGGTAAATCAATACAAATTATTTGATAATTTTCAAAAGCAGGAATGAAATCTGTCCACATTCGCAGGTCTTCTCCAAATCCATGCAAAAAGACTAGGGCTTGTCCTTCTCCTTGTATGGTATAGTTTATTTTGTACGTTCTATATTTAACTATAGGCATTTAGTCGGTATTATTTGGAATTTGCTATTTGATTATCAATCACCCTTTTCATCTCCTCATCATATTTTGGTGCTAATGTACACCAATCATACTGACTGACAAAATGTTGGTAGCTTTCTCTACGAATTTTTTCTATATTTTTTATAGCATTTTTTAAAAGTGGGTAAAAATCTGTTGTTTTATAATAGAAATGTTTGGCATGTTCTTGCTCGGGAATGTGCATTGGATAAGCAAGTCGATAGGGTAGAATAGGAAAGCAATTGGTATAAATGGCTTCCACTACACTTTGACCGAAGAAATCTTGGTTATTCGTAACAGGTAATAGGTCTGCTCGCCACAACCAATCCGCATATTCTGCTAGGGTTTTAACAGCGCCAAATTGAATAATTTCTTTGGCTAGTTTAGTTTTTGCTTCTTTGAAGATAGCAGGTCTTTTATGATAAGAAGTCCCTAGAATGGCAACCTGAAAAGAAATTTTTTCTGCTTTTAACTGAAATAAGGCTTCAAAGAAAGGAACAGGATTTTTGTCATACTCCCAGCGATGATTCCATAATAATAGCGGAATTTTGTTTTTTTCAGAGGTAATATGATTTTTTAAAATAGATAAATTAACACCTAAGGGTAGAGAGGCACTTTTCTTTTCAATACCAGCAAGATGTTCAATACCTTTATAGTCAGGAAATTGAGCAAGAAAACTAGGTAATGCGCCTAAAAAAGATTGCTGATGATAAGGAGAATTAAAAAATAAGCGGTCTGCTGCTAAGGCACTCGTATAATTAATAAACCCATATTGATTGTCTCTTTTCAACGCTATATCAGGGTCAGTTGCAGACCAAGGGTAAGTTATTTGGTTTTCATGGAAATAAATAGCAGTTGGAATAGTGGCCGTTTTACTTCTAGTTAAGGCTAAGAACGTAGTCAAGTCTAGCATATCTGTAGCTAAAATTAAATCAGGGCTATAGTTTTTCAAAGCTAAAAATTGCTTCGCTAACTCCACCGCCCCTGCATACATACGCCATTTCCAATGGCGACCGGGTAGCGATAAAATACGAAGTTCATGCTTACTAAATTGTTCATAGCCCGATGCCCATAATTGATGACTACCCGTAAAGAAAGGTTCTACTAAAAGTATTTTCACGTATTTGATTTTCTCTAAAATACCAAAAATATTCCTATTCATCGAAAAAAACACGCACTTCCTCTATGTATCCTGCTTATAGAGAGAATGTGATGTAAATTCGGTTATCTTTGCAAAAAAAATTTAATACTCGATATTAATGGAGACTGTTTAGATTGTTTATTTGTTTAAAATGTTTATTTGTTTAATTAGATAGGGGACGAAGGAAAAAAAAATAGTCATTTCATAAAGAGTAACAAGTCTAATAAACAAATAAACATTTTAAACAAATAAACAACCTAAACAGTCTCAGTTAATTTTATATTTTCAATTAAATGACAATTTTATTATTTCTAGTTATTTCCTATATTCTATTAAGTTTAAGCTTATACAAAGTGTTTGAAAAAGCGGGTATAGATCCGAAGAAAGCATTTATTCCGGGGCTTAACTTTATAGAATGGTGTAAATTGATAGGTCGCCCTGCTTGGTGGGCTGCTTTATTGTTGCTACCAATCGTAAATATATTTATTTATGCAGGTATGTGTGTAGATATGGTACGGTCCTTTAAAAAGTATTCTTTTTGGGATAGTGCATTGGCCGTTATCTATGCGCCGCTAGCCTTTTTTAAGCTGGGCAAATCAGCAACCCCTTATGATGGACCAACCTTAATTAAGGAAAGAGCTTATGCTACTCAAATGGCAGAAGCGGTTGCGAATGAAGATATGTACACCTATAACCAGCTAAAAGTAAAAAATCCTTACGAAAAATCACAGATAAGAGAATGGGCTGAGGCAATTGTTTTTGCTGTTTTTGCAGCTGCTTTTATTCGGATGTTTTTAATAGAAGCTTATGTGATTCCAACTTCTTCCATGGAGGGTTCTTTGAATGTGGGAGATTATTTGTTTGTCAGTAAGGCACATTATGGCATTCGTACACCTAAGACGATTGCAATGATTCCATTACTACACAATCGCTTACCTTTTGGTAATATGGAATCTTATTTAGAAAGTCCAAGTCTACCATTTAAAAGATTACCCGCTTTGGAAACAGTGGACAGAAATGACCCAGTGGTTTTTAATTACCCAGAAGGCGATAGTGTATTTGTTACGCCCGGTAGAACTTGGAGTATTTACGACTATCGGCGCAATTCTGTTCCTCAATCTGTTGCAGCCAGAGTGAAATCAGGCATAGAACCCTTGGTGACTCGGCCAATAGACAAAATGGATCACTATATAAAAAGATGCATAGCTGTAGCAGGGGATACCTTAGAAATAAGAAATCGACAAGTTTTTATTAATGGCAAACCGGGTAAAGTGCCTACTTTTGTGCAGTATCGATATTTAGTAAAAAATAACGGACCAATTAATGATGAACAATTTTCAGATTGGAATATTTCCGCTGAAGATCAGAATTTTCCTAATGGGACAGGAGAGACTTATCGAATGTTAGTTTTGAATGAAGAACAGAAAGCGAAAATTCAAACATTAGATCCAAATATTGAAATTATTCCTAATAATATGTATTGGGTAACAGTGCCAGAAGGTTACGATAATGCTCGAATGAAGGAATGGGGCATAGATGAAGCCAATGTGCGGTCGGCAAATTCTGTTAAACGATTATTATTGACTTTGACAGACGAACAAGTTGCTTCTTTAAAAAGTTCTGATAGTAGCATGGTAGTGGAGAGATATGAAGAGGGAGATCGCTTATTTCCACATGATCCAGTTAAAAATAAAGGATGGAATGTAGATAATTACGGTCCTATTTGGATTCCAAAAAAGGGGGCTACTATAACGTTAACGCCCAATAATTTACCTGCCTATCGCCGAGTAATTAGTGTTTATGAAGGAAACAAACTAGAGGTGAAAAATGGAAGAATTTTTATTAATGGCCAACAAACATCTACTTATACCTTCAAAATGAATTATTATTGGATGATGGGGGATAATCGCCATAATTCAGAAGATTCTAGAGTCTGGGGTTATGTACCAGAAAATCATATTGTAGGAAAACCATTGTTTATTTGGTTCTCTACGAAAAATGCCAATATGCGAGATGGCATTAATTGGGATCGTATTTTTACTTCTGCGGATAAACAGTAGTTGCGTTGCGAGTTGCGGGCTGCGAGTTTGCCGATTAGATGATAATCTAGGCGAACAATTAGATGTTATCTTATGTCCGTCTTCAAAGTATCTGCTAAGTTGAGGAGGAAATAAATAATCTATTCGATGATATTGTTAAAACCACAATACAACAGCTGTCAACGGATGATGGCAACGGATGGTGTCAACGGATGATGGCAACGGATGGTGGCAGCGGATGATGGCAGCGGATGGTGGCAACGGATGATGGCAACGGATGGTGGCAGCGGATGGTGGCAGCGGATGATGGCAGCGGATGATGGCAGCGGATGATGGCAACGGATGATGGCAACGGATGGTGGCAGCGGATGGTGGCAACGGATGGTGGCAACGGATTTAGATGAGTAGGTTATTTATTTCCTCTTCCTTTAGTATTTCAGTATTCACTTAGGTTATCGTCTAATTGGCAAACCCGCAACTCGCAACCCGAAACAACAATCCAACACAATGAAAAACCTTAATAGAAAAGACTTCCTTAAAAAAGTGGCTGTTGGTACATTAGGTATCAGTGTAATTAGTTCCTGCCGCAAAGATGCCAATACAGCAGAAATAGGAGCCCCTGCCATACAAACAGGCAAAAAGTATCGGTGGAATATGTTGACGACTTGGCCTCCAAATTATCCAATTCTGGGAGAAGGTTGTGAAATGTTTGCACAGTGGGTAAAGGAAATGTCAGGTGGACGATTGACTATAAAAGTGTATGGAGGAGGAGAGTTGGTGCCTGCATTGGAAGCATTTGACGCAGTTAGCAGCGGCACGGCAGATTTAGCACATGGAGGCGCTTATTATTGGGCTGGAAAAGCACCTGCTGCACAGTTTTTTGCCTCTATTCCATTCGGCATGAATGCCCAACAAATGAACTCTTGGTTACTAAGTGGGGGAGGAATGGAATTGTGGAGAGAACTATATGCTAAATTTAATTTGGTCCCTTTTCCAGCAGGAAACACAGGGGTGCAAATGGGGGGATGGTTTAATAAAGAAATTAATTCGATTGCAGATTTACAAGGTTTGAAAATGAGGATTCCTGGCTTTGGTGGAAAGGTCTTAGAAAGGGCAGGAGGAACACCTGTATTGTCTGCTGGTAGTGAAATATATACAAATCTAGAACGTGGGGTGATTGATGCAACAGAATGGATAGGTCCTTTTCATGATTATAAAATGGGCTTTCACGATATAGCGAAATATTATTATGCACCGGGGTGGCATGAAGCAGGCACTGTACTAGAATGTTTTGTTAATAAATTGAAATATGAATCATTGCCAAAGGATTTGCAAGTGATAATAGAATCTGCCGCTTTACGGCTAAATCTGTGGATGCTTTCAGAAATTGAAGCACAAAATAATTTGTTCATGGACAAATTAATCCGAGAAGAAAAGGTAGACCTGCGCACTTTCCCAGACGAAGTATTGGCTAAACTAAAGGGATACACAGAAGAAATATTAGCGGAGATTACAGCTAAAGATCCATTTGCCAAAAAAGTATATGATTCTATGTCTGATTTTAAGCAAAGAGCTGCTAATTGGGCAGAAGTCACAGAAAAAGTGTTTTATAATAAGTTAATGTAGGGGTTGGGACTACTTAAGTGATTTGTTTTTTAGGCACTACGGGATTTATTGTGGGTAGGTCTTAAAGGAAGGGGATAACTTGAAGTTATCCCCTTCCTTTGCTGCTTCGTAAAGTTCAAAAATAACCCCGACCCATACTTTTTACCGTAGTGCCATTTTTTCTTCATTCATCAGATTTCAATTCAAGCGGTTACCCATTGTAAAAGAGCTAAAAAAGAGCGAGCGTTCAATTAGTAAAAAGCCTACTTTTAAGCAATGAAAACCGCTTTTACGCAATCCCCTACTTATGCAGCTCTGTTAATTCTGATAGGCGCTATTTGTTTTTCTTCCAAGGCAATCATTATAAAATTAGCCTATCAAGAACCTATTGATAGCCTTACTTTATTGGCATTGAGAATGCTTTTTTCTTTACCTCTTTTTGTAGCCGCAAGCCTGTATAATAAGCAAACAAACAGCACCATCAGTAGAAAAGATTATCTCCGCATAGCTATAGTTGGCATCACGGGTTTCTATGGTGCTAGTTATTTAGACTTCATAGGTTTACAATATATTTCTGCCAGTTTAGAAAGATTGATTTTATATATTTATCCTACTTTAGTATTGCTGATTTCGGCTATATTTCTAAAAAAGAAGATCAGCCGTATCCAACTTATCTCTTTGTTTATTACTTATCTAGGTCTAGCCATCGTATTTTCTGGAAAAATTGCAACTACCGGAAATCCCAATCCGCTATTAGGTGGGCTATTCGTTTTTTTAGCCGCTTTGACTTATGCTTTATATCTGGTCGGTAGCGGACAATTGCTACCAAAAATTGGCACTCGTCGTTTTACGGCTTATTCTATGATTGCCGCAAGTATAGTGGTTTTACTTCATTATATGCTAAGTGATAGCAGCAGCATACTAGGCTTGTCTTATCGAATGTATGGGCTTTGTATCGTGATGGCTGTTTTCTCTACCTTTATTCCTACCTTTTTGATTGCGGAAGGCATCCGCATCTTAGGGGCAAATACGGCTTCTATCATTAGTGCTGTTGGTCCTATTTCTACTATTTTACTGGCTTATTTTATCTTAGGCGAGCAGTTATTTTTACGACAATGGATAGGCGCACTTATTTCGATTGGAGGGATCGTACTGATTACATTGAATAAGAGATGAGGTGATATTGTTTTATTGTTTTATTGTCTTATTGCTCTCATATTAGACGCTGCACATTCTCAACCCGAGACGTTACCAAACGTTTGGGTCAACGTCTCGGGTTGAGATTAAAGTTGATTTTGATTTTGATTTTAAACTACAATAATTCTTCTATTTCCCTTTGTATATTTGCTCTAGCTTGCGCTTCTTTTTCTTGTCGATAA
>ENA-ORXT01006744-ORXT01006744.1-marine-metagenome-genome-assembly--contig:-NODE-6744-length-10547-cov-3.425024_pt1 | contig 10547 bp, 9 predicted proteins | sample MGYA00237868_ERZ511482 | MGnify/ENA metagenome assembly ERZ511482
CACTGTGCCAGAACTCAATGCCTTCTTTCTCCATGCCCTGGGCCACTTTTTCCATGATGGCCGTAGTGTCGGGGTGGAGCTCTTGAGCTTCTTTATGCACGAAAAGGGAGATAGGCACGCCCCAGTAACGCTGACGGGAAATACACCAATCCGGACGTGTCTCAATCATTTTATAGATGCGGTCGATACCCCAACTCGGAATCCACTGCACCTCTTTAATGGCTTTTAGGGTTGCATCGCGCAAACCTTGTTTTTCCATGCTGATAAACCACTGAGGGGTGGCACGAAAAATGATCGGTGTCTTATGACGCCAGCAGTGTGGGTAACTATGACGAATTTTTTCTGTTTTAAGCAGTTGTCCGTTTTCCTCGAGTAGGGCGATTAGTGCTTTATTGGCCTGATAAACATCAAGGCCTGCAACAACGGGCGTATCCGCAAGAAACACTCCATCATTACCCACGGGGTTATAAACTTCCAGTCCATATTTTTGTGCGACAATATAGTCATCCGCACCGTGCGCAGGTGCAGTGTGTACCGCGCCCGTACCCCCTTCAGTTGTGACGTGGTCGCCTAGGATGACGGGTAGAGTTCGGTCACAATAGGGATGATGTAGTTGCGTGTGCTCAAGCTCACTACCTAAGCAGCTGCCAATGACTTCAACATCCTCAAGTGCGTAACGCTTCAATGCACTTTCTTGCAGCGTGGACTCTAGTATTATATATCCGCGCTCAGTCTTAAGCAGATTGTAGGTGAAATCAGGGTTTAATGTGACAGCCATGCTGGCTGGTAACGTCCAAGGCGTCGTTGTCCAGATGACAAATGCGATTGAATCGATCCCTTTCACACCAAATTTTTCAGCCACTGCATTAGCATCTACAACCGGGTATTTTACATCGACGGTCGGTGAGGTTTTCTCTTCATAATCAACCTCAGCTTCAGCTAAAGAAGAGCCACAGTCAAGGCACCAGTTAACAGGCTTTTTGCCTTTCAATAAATGACCTTTATCGATGATTTTTGCCAATGAGCGAACGATATTGGCTTCGGTATGAAAGTTCATCGTAAGGTAGGGATTGTCCCAGTCACCCAGAACGCCCATCCGTTTGAAATCCTGACGCTGTGCATCGATTTGGCCGCTAGCAAACTCGCGACAGAGCTGGCGGAATTTTTTAGCATCTACTTTAACGCCAACTTTACCGACCTTTTGCTCGACTTTTTGTTCTATTGGCAAGCCATGACAATCCCAGCCGGGCACATAGGCCGCATCAAAGCCCGCCAGATTCTTGCTCTTAGTAATCATGTCTTTCAGGACTTTATTGACAGCATGGCCAATGTGCAGATCACCATTGGCATACGGAGGGCCGTCGTGTAACACGTAACGAGGCCTACCTGCGGCATGTTCACGCATTGCCGCATAGAGGTTATCTGCTTCCCACTTTTGCAACATATCGGGCTCACGCTTAGCCATGTTTCCACGCATCGGAAAGTCGGTGCTGGGTAGGTTTAGCGTCGCTTTATAGTCACTTGTTGTTTCTGTCACCGTCAATTACCTGAATGAACTTTTTATAGACAACGGAGAATATCAAGTTTTCATGGAAAAACCGATAGGTATTCAGTGTCTGGACTTTTGCAAGTCTAAATATTTAACAAAATGGTTGCTAGCGGTCGTTATTTTGCGATTAAAGGCTCTAAATACGAGGCGTGAATCGTCGTATGGTGGTGTCGAACTATTTTAGACCCAGTGATTAGGAAGATCCTGGGTTATTAATAACCTTAATTCGGACTGTTAAGTTTGTTTTGAAGGTGCTTTGTCTAAAAGGAATTAGTCATGAAAAAGCAAAATAATAAAATGAGGAAGATGGCCTACGGATTGCTTGTAACTGGTTTAGGCTTGAGTGTTGCCACTGTTGCAAACAGTACTTCAAAAACTTTTTCTGAACAGAGAAAGGTTGAAACTGACGAGCGTTTGCAGGTGGCCAAACCCGTAGCTGGTAGAAACCGTCGCCGCTCAAGGTTGCCAGTGATACTGCCCAGGTATCCTAGAGCAAATGCTGACAAGGTTAGAGCGTCACCTCAAACCAATAAATTGCGCATCAATGTTTTATCCAATGACAATGGTTATAAATTGCGTGTGGTGGATATCAACTCCCGGTCAGCCGGTGGTGCGAGAGTGTCTGTACGCAATGATATGGCGGTTTATCAGATACCCCGTCACTTTGTAGGAAAAGATAGCTTCTGGTATACCCTGGAAGATAGGTCAGGCCGTCAACACTCGGCCAAGGTCGTAGTCTGTGTTTGTGACAAATAAATAATCAGTCAAAACGAACGGTAGTTAATGGCCGATAAATTGGCGTGATGGATTAAAAAAACAGATGAGTGGAGCACGGGTATTTTGATTCAAACAGCATAATGCTCTTGCTGATAAACAATGTCAGCAAGTCATAATCCAGACAAAGGATCGTCAGGATAAAAATAAAGCATGTGATTGCATCGTTTGAATCTATGTAACTTTTAAGGAAGATAAAAAATGCCCCCACTCACTAAAAAGAAAACATATACACCGTACATAGCGTTACCATTTGTAATAAGTTCATCAATGTTTTTGGCTTCGCAGGCATTTGCTGCACCGACAGCCAATGCTGATAATTACGCTACGACCTCAGGCAAGAGCATTACATTTAATCCACTCAGTAATGACCGCGCAGATAGAGGCACGACGTTTTTTGTCGAGACTGTGAACAATCCTAGATCTGGCACCGTCAGCAAAAGCGGCAATAATATTACTTACACAGCTCCCGCAAACTTCACTGGTTCCACGACTTTTTGGTATGGTATTAAAGACTCAAGAGGGCTGATTACGAGTGCGCCTATCAAAGTGACCGTCACAGCTGGTACAGGTGGGGGCGGAGGAGGAGTGCCATCGACCTCTCCGCCACAAGCCTACGGTGACTATGCAAAAACTACGTCAGGTCAAAGAATTACAATCGATGTAATAAAGAATGACGCTGGTAATGGTTTATTTATCAACAGTCTTGATACGCCGAAACCTTCCGGGAGTGGTTCGTCAGCAATTATAAATAATAAAGTTCGTTATACGCCATCTGCTAGCTTCGTAGGTAACGCGACTTTTTGGTACCAAGTCAAGGATTCATCTGGACGTAAAACCGCTAACAAAATTGTTGTAACAGTAAAGGCTCCTACCGTGGTGACTTCACCTCGGCCAGTAGCTAATAACGATACGGCAAAAACTACCACGGGCAAGGCGATTACAATTGCCCCGCTCTGGAATGACACGGGTAACACCATTCGCATTACCGGCGTTGATGGCACAACAACTCAAGGTAGTAAGGTCAAAATTGTTGCGGCAAACAAGGTACTTTACACTCCATCTGCTTCGGCCAGAGCGGGTGATAGCTTCTGGTATGTAATAACAGATAAATTTGGCTATAAAAACGCTGCAAAGATCGTTGTTGCCGTCACTACAGGTGGCACTAACACTGGAGGTGGTTCTGGTTCTTATCCTAGGGCTGGATCTGATAACTACACAGTTAATAAGAACTCTACTGGGACGGTTTTTAATGTCTTTGGTAATGACACAGGTTCAGGTTTGTCATTCAACCAACTGTTTGCCTATACCCAAAAGGGCGGTAGAACATTCGATAATGGTGGAAGCGTCAGATATAACGCGCCTGCTGGTTTTGTGGGTACTGACGAATTTTGGTACTCATTGAAAGACTCCCAGGGTCGCACTAACTCGGCTAAAGTTACTATCACAGTGAGAGATACTAATACTGGCGGTGGCGGTGGTGGTGGCGGTGGCGGTGGAGCCAATCAAGCGCCAAATGCCGTTGAAGACATACTTCGTTCAACGATAAACGCAGCTGAGTTTCAAATAAATGTTCTGGCCAATGACACTGATCCAAATAATGACAACTTAGTTGTTCAGAGTGTTGCGCCAGCAAGATCAGGTTCTGTGAGACTTGTTAATGGTCGCGTTTTATATACTCCGCCAAGCTTCCCAACAAGTGATACTTTCCGTTACACGGTTTCAGATGGTCGCGGTGGTACTGACTCTACAGCAGCGACAATCGGTGTTCGTGATCCAAACAATCCAACGAATAACCCAGTTGTAACTAATGAGTCTGTTACTGTCGCACCTGGTGGATCTATAGTCATCAGAGTACTTGATAATGACAGTGATCCTGATGGCAATACGTTGATTTTGGATCAGGTTACAGGCCCATCTCAGGGTACAACAGCTAAAGTTGCTGATGGTAATGGTAATCTGAATTGGGTTCGTTACACTGCGCTACCTAATGCATCGGGAACAGATCAATTCTTCTACGGTGTGGCAGATGGTCTGGGTGGAAATGGTTCCGGTAGAGTGACAGTCACTATACGTTAAGACTTTTTCAGCACGAAGCTAAGCCGTAGTTAGTTCAGAGTAATCTGAGCTGGCTACGGCTTTTTGCGTGTCGGAGTATCTGCGTTTCGTGATAGCATTAACTTATCAGTGATGATTGTGTATTGATAAAATAGGATGTATCGCAAATGAGCCAGCCACGAGTAAAAAAAAGAAAGCGAAGCTGGAAGAGATTGATCTTAGAAGTGGCTTTGATTCTGACGATCGTTCTAGGCATACGCATGTGGTTTCAGCGAGACTTACCCTCAGGGCCGGCACCGGATTTTCAAGCAGTCTTGATTGATGGAAAACTAGTCAATATAAAAGACTATCGAGGAGAGCCTCTGCTACTTCATTTCTGGGCAAGCTGGTGTAAGTTTTGCAAGCTTTCAGAAAGCAGTATTACCAGCATAGACAAAGACTGGCAGGTGCTTAGTGTGGCTTTTCAGTCAGGTGATAAAGCAGCGGTTATCCAACACATGAAAGAGCGCGACATTGAGTCTTGGACGGTTGTTCCGGATCAGGATGGGAGGTTAGCTGAGTTGTTTGGTGTTAGAGCAGTTCCGGCAAGCTACATTATTGATGGTAAAGGCGAGATAAGGGTCAAAGAGGTTGGTGTCACAACTACTTGGGGCCTCAGAACCAGGCTTTGGTATGCAAAAAACTTTGATAGCTTTGCTGATATGCTCGGAATATCCTCTGCCCAAGCTGATTCTGGTGGTTCAGGCATAAAATAAAATGCCGATTCATAAAAATAAAATAGATGGGAAATATCTAAGGGAACATTGTGGCGACTATTGGTCGGAGATAGCTGTATTTGATCAAATCGACTCTACCAATAGCTGGCTTAAAAATAAAACAAACAACCCGGTTGTGTGTCTTGCCGAAATGCAAACACAGGGGCGCGGTCGTAACGGGAATCAGTGGTTATCACCCGATGCAGAAAATATTTATCTTTCCTTTAATTGGGCATTTGGGTCGCAACCTCAGCATTTACCGCTATTGAGTCTGTGGATTGGTATAGTTATTGCGGAAACCCTCGAGTCTTTAGGTATCAAAGGTCACGGTATCAAATGGCCGAATGATTTGTACTGGATGCATAAAAAGCTAGGTGGAATCCTGATAGAAACTAGCAGCGCCACATCAGAAGTAATCGTTGGTATCGGAATCAATGTAAACGCTCCGGTGCTTAACGGTGCCGATCAGCCTTGGGTCAGTTTGAGTGCAATTGCAGGTGATCGGATTGATAGAAATCAACTTCTGGTTGAACTGCTGAAGGCACTCAAGGTCGCTATGGAGGTCTTCGAATCCTTCAGTGTTAATGAGCTGTTGTCACGCTGGGCTAAATGGGATCTGATACAGGGTAAGGTCATTACATTTATTCAGGGTGATGAAAACCGTCATGGGATTGCCTGTGGTATCGATGATTCAGGTCACTTGCTGGTAGATACAGGTATTGGTGAAATTCAGGCGTTTAATACCACCATTAGTAAGGTTCGCTGGTAATGCCAAAACTGCTGCTGGACATGGGAAATAGTCGGCTCAAGTCAGCGGTGCTGAGTGAAGCCCGCCAACTCACTGAGTTTGTTTTTAAACCGTATGATGGGCTAGCGCCTATCGAAATCTTAGGCCAGCACTTAGATTCTTATGCTTTGATTGAGTCGGTAACTATGGTCTCGGTGCTGGGTGACGAATTTCATCAACAAACGGTTAAATTGCTCAAACAGCGCGATGTTCCTCTGCAATGGGTGGCTTCTGAAGCAAACTCGCAGGGTGTGATTAATAATTACCGGAGGCCCACACAATTAGGTAGTGACCGTTTTGTTGCATTAGTCGCCGCACGAAAGGCTTTTCCCGATAGGTGCTGCGTTGTCGTCGATTGTGGAACTGCGGTGACAGTAGATGCACTTAATGCGCGCGGTGAGTTTTGTGGTGGGGTGATTATTCCGGGATTAAAATTATGGAGTGATAGCCTAATAAAAAGAGCCGGGCAGCTAAATGAGCATCAAATAGAGGACACCGAATTGTTTGCTCGCGACACTGCTCAGGCGATTGGAAGCGGTAGTATTTTTGGTTTGACCAGTGCTATCGAAGGAATTTCTCTGAGAATGACTAAACAGTTAGAAAAATCTAATCAGGCTAACACTGAGGTGATGTTGATCATTTGTGGCGGAGATGCTGAGTTAGTAGGGCGATATTCTTATCTTAAATTTGAGTTAATGCCACATCTGGTTTTAATGGGCTTAGCCGAATATACTTAATGCCAATGCGTATTCTGATAATTGCCTTGCTCACCCTGAATATACTCTATTTCGTTGGAGTCTATCTCTTTAGTGTGACCTTTGATCGCCCACCACCCCTTAAAGAACCCAATATCCCAACCATAAAGTTATTAACCATGAATGCCGCAGGAGTGGCGGGTAGTAATGCTGCTCAAGGTGTGAGTGAAACGTGTTTCACACTGGGCCCTTATAATATCGAAAATACGGCCAGATTAGTTGCTGAAAGAATATCTCAGGCAGGACGCGCGGTTAAAGTGAAGCGGCAGCGGACTGATCGCATCCAAAAATACTTTGTTTTCCTACCCCAATTACCTTCGCGTGCCGCTGCTGAGAAGGTGGTGGCTGATATAAAGCAAAATAAAATTAAAGAATACGCAATTATCGAGACTGGGCCCTATAAAAATGCCATCGCTTTAGGCACGTTTTCTGATTTGGATAAGGCACGAAGGCACACAGAATATGTGCGATTCCTTGGCTATGACGCAAAACATACTGAGCAACAGCAAAGGGCAACGGTCTACTGGATTAGTTATGATGATACTTTTGACCAGTCTACTCCTGTGCTGGAATGGAGTAAATCGATAGACCCCAAAGCCGTTGTACAGAAAATTCCTGAGACCTGTGAGTATTAGAAAGAATGCGAACTTTGTTACTAGTTGCCCATGGAAGTCGAGTAGCGTCATCTAATGATGCTGTGGCCGAATTGGTGGAGAAATTACGTGCCAGATTGGCAGCCTATGGTTTTGATGCCGTCAGTCATGCTTTTTTAGAATTAACAACGCCTGGCATTGCAGAGGGTGTTCAGGATCTTGTGGAGGGAGGTGCCAGCCAAATTGTTGTGCTACCTTTCTTCCTTGCACCCGGAACACACGTTGTTGATGACATGCCAGAATTAATCGCTGCGGCAGAGGAAAAATATTCATCCGTTGCGTTTAGCGTCATGCCTTACTTAGGGGGCGTTGAAGGTATTATTGATTTGATCTTGGATAGTGCCAGTAAGGCAGAGTAGGAAAGTAAAGAGGATGAAAACCAAATCGCCGTGGTAATCATTGACCTTGAACCAAGGGTTCAAGTGGGAAAAATGAGAATGAAGTAAGGCTTCCCGCCTAGACGGTCGTGCACACAGTCATTCCACAAACATTCCCGGGTAAAGTAAATAGGCTCAAGGGATAACCCGAATACTCACAAACAACCCAGTAGACATCCATAAACACCAATATAGATGAAAGTGAGGGATTTGTTAAGTGTTGAATGATTATTCGGATGAATTGTATAAATTATAACTCATGGCCTATTAAGTCTTGCATGTTTTCTTTTTGTTCGCTATAACGATAAGCGGTGAAACCAAAAGGAAACTGACCGATGTTGACGGTAAAACAAAACAATGTCCTGAATGTCATTCGTGAGTTCATTCGAGACAATCAGCGTCAACCTACGCTGGAAGAAGTAGGCTACAAGCTTGGGATTGGTAGAAGCACTGTGCACAAGCATGTGCAGGCTCTCATCAAGTCTGGATTGTTATTTGAGTCCTCTGGTAAGTTTGCCTACGAGTACATAGATGAAGATGAAGAGCTGGGAAGCCTGCCTTATCTCGGGCGAATTGCTGCGGGTAAGCCGCTCGAGGCCCTTTCTGACCCTCGACAGATCAATCTTGCAAGGTTCTTTTGCGGGGCAGGGCGCTATGTGCTTCGTATTAGTGGAGACTCGATGATTGATGCGGGAATCTTTGATGAAGATTATGTGGTTATCCGTAAACAGGAGACCTCAAGGCCCGGCAGTATAGTCGTTGCGTTAGTGGATCAGAGAGAGGCAACACTCAAATATTATCACCCTCATTCAACCGGTGTCGTTGAGCTACGCCCTGCGAATGAAGAGTTGAAGCCAATGTACTATCCAGCTGATAGTGTTGTGATTCAAGGGGTGTTGATTGGGGTCTTTCGTGATTATCAGGCCGCGGCTTAGTCTTTCATTCCATTTTGCAGTGCTTCCAAAACAGCGGGATGAACGAAACGAGAAACGTCGCCACCCAGCGAGGCGACTTCTTTCACGAGTGAAGAAGAGATGAATGCGTATTTTTCCTCAGGCATCAAATAAACAGATTCTATTTCTGGTCGAAGGTTGCGATTCATGCTGGCTAATTGAAATTCATACTCGAAATCGGAGACGGCGCGTAAGCCTCTAATTAAGACGCTCGCGCCCTGTTCGTGCGCGAAATCAGTTAATAAAGTGCTAAAGCCCATAACCGAGAGATTATCAACTTTGTGCCCGTAAACTTCTTCTGCTAGCTGAATCCGCTGTTGCAATGTGAACTTTGGGTTTTTCTTGGAGTTTGAAGCGATTGCCAGAATCACATGATCAAACAAGTCACAGGCGCGCCTCAGTAAGTCGGTGTGCCCATTAGTGATTGGATCGAAAGTGCCTGCGTAAATCGCAGTTATCTTTTTCTTAGGTTTCTGAGTCATAGTACAAAATTAGTCATGGTTAATGAGGCCTTTTAACTGAAAGAACAAACTCTAGCTCTTGTAGCTTCTGAGCAATATGCAGCAAGTGGTTAGTATCCATAACATCTAGGGTGATGGCAAAAGTTTTGGTGTCTTCATCACCACGAATATGCATTTCTTCAGTATTTACATCGAGACTAAGCAGAGTATTACTAATGCTGGATAGGCAGCCTACGCGATTACTAGCTTCGATCGTTAATTTAGCATGGTAAGTTTGCTCAGTCCCAACTGCCCAGGAAATTTTCAGCGGTTTGTTTTCGCTGTGATCATTCTTGATGTTTTGGCAATTGCTTCGGTGAATTGCCATTCCCTCATCCTTAACTAACTGCGCAACGATAATATCACCGGGGATAGGGCAGCAGCAGGGCTGTAATTCCACAGCAAGCCCCTCTGTGCCTTTTATCGAGATGGGTTGGTCGGCATCCTCTTCGCTGACCTTAAGCAGGCTATCTTCATCAATTAAACGGCGGGCGATTAATTTAGCACAATGATCACCGTGAGCAATCTGGGTGTATAAAGACTCACGGGAGTTGATGTTGAGTAGCTTGAGCGTCTCCGAAAATTGTCCATCCTGTAAATCTTCAACTCCGCTTTCGTAAGGCTTCAATGCCTGATCCAGTAATTGCTCCCCCAGTGAGAGAAACTCTTTGTCCTTACGACTATTAACCCACTGGCGAATGGCGGACCGGGCTTTTCCAGTCGCAACGTAATTCAACCATGAAGGCTGGGGTCTGGCATGTTCTTCTGTGAATATTCGAACTAGGGAGCCATTTTTAAGTTCGGTACTAAGCGGTACCCGGCGATGGTCAACAAATGCCCGGCTACAGTGATTGCCTAAGTCGGTGTGAATTTCATAAGCGAAATCAATCGGCGTGGAGCCACTAGGGAGGGTTTTAATGTCTCCTCTGGGGGTATATACCTGGATTTGATTTAACAGTAAATCAGATCGGATATCTTCCATGAACTCGGATGGGCTGCCGTTGGTCAACTGAATGTCGGCGACCTGCTTTATCCATCGATCTAAGTACGTCTTTGAAAAATCTGAAGCACTCATTGAGTTCGGGTAGCGAAAGTGAGAAGTTACCCCGTATTGGGACACCTGATACATTTGCTTGGTTTGTATCTCAATCTTAAGCAACAGGCGCTCGTAGGTAATTAGCTCGGTTTGAAGTGCCTGATAGCCATAGGCTTTGCGCGCGGCAATAAAGTCTTTGAACTTGCCAATTTTGGGGCTATAGAGTTGATGGATCGCACCTAATGCCAGGTAGCATTCTGGCATCTTGTCCACCAAAATGCGGATCTCTATCCCGTCCGCTTCATTGCTTAGATATTTGTTGGCTTTGAATTTTTGTGCGTCTTCATAGG
>ENA-ORXT01006746-ORXT01006746.1-marine-metagenome-genome-assembly--contig:-NODE-6746-length-10545-cov-8.140810_pt1 | contig 10545 bp, 11 predicted proteins | sample MGYA00237868_ERZ511482 | MGnify/ENA metagenome assembly ERZ511482
GGGGGGGGGGGGGGGGGGGGGGGTGCCCCTTGCGGGAATGATGGCGCCGACCGCGGCGGCGGCGCCGAGCAGCGCCACCAGGTGCGGGCGCTCCGCCAGTTGGGGGGTGCGAGCGGGGGAGATGTGGGGGCGGGCTCGCCCCCACCGACAAGGTGCAGCCGCCGCCACCACCGCCACCGCCCGCGGGCCCGAGGAGTAAGACGGGCACGTCAATGGCAGTGGCGCGGGCCAGAAGCGGCGCTGCCGTTGCTTACGCGAGCAGCACCGCTGCGGCGGCGGCGAGGCGCGACGGCGTCACAGCCGGGGGCGACACCGGCGGCGGGGTCACGACCGCCAGTGCCTCGGCGGGCGGAAGACCGCCGCTGTCACGCCCGCTGCCGCCGCTGCCGCCGGCCGCCGACGCCCATGCGGGGGGGGTGGGTGGCAGTGGGAGTGAGATGGACCCCGCCCCCCGCCCCTTCACGACCGACGCCACGACTTGGGTGACCGCCTCGGCGGCGAGGGCGGCGGCGACCCCCCCCGGCCCCGGTAGCAGCGCTACGGCTGTCCTTTGCCACTTTCTTTCCCGTATCCGTCCCACACACAAGCAAGGCCTCTCGCAGCGGTCAATAACGGAAAAAAACTATGGGCAGGCCCCTCATCAAAAAAAAGAAAACTCTACGCCCGCTCACCGCGGATGCGGCGAGCAAGCTGGATGTCCTTCGACATGACAGTGACGCGCTTGGCGTAAACAGACCACAATTGAGCGTCTTGAAAGAGCCCGACCAGGTACGCCTCGGCCGCCTCCTGCAGCGCCAGGACAGCGGACGCCTGAAAGCGTGGCGCGTTGCTATACTTTTGCGCGACTTCGCGCACAAGTCGCTGAAAGGGGAGCTTGCTAATCAGCAGCTTTCCCGAGCGCTGAAACGTGCGAATGTCGCGCAGTGCGACCGTATCAGGCCGGTAGCGGCGCTTGAACGCGGCCTCGGTACCGGCCTTGGTCGCCCGCCGCGCGGCAGCCCGCGCCAGAATAGCCGGCTCCTTGCCGCCCGTAGACTGCCGTGCCGTCTTCCTCATCCGCACCACTGAGGCGGGAGGGAGATGCAGTGGCGGGAGCAGAAGAGGGGAGAATGGGGGGCACACGAGGAGGGGAGTGGGAAGTGGGGTGCGGTGGGCAGAGGTGTGCGCAGAGGGGAGAGGGTTGGTGCAAGCCAGATCACAGTGTGCGTGGCTGGAGCAGGCCGTGACACGGACCAAGATTGGCGTGGGAACGGGGAGGAGGGGGGGGGTTGGCTGACGGGAGAGGCTGTGGAAAGGGCGACGCAGAGCAGACTAGGGTGGCCTTCTCCTTATAGCACCCATAGGCCTGCGGTTTACGCCGTAGATCGCTTGCACGCCCAGCGCCTCCAACAGTCCCCCTGGGCATGTCACGAAGTCCATCTCTCCGCGAGCTGGATGCATCGAGGGAACCCTTTTCGTCGGGGAACTGAGCTGGTAGAGTCATGTATTGTGCTTCTCACAAAAACTGGACCTCGGTGTATCAGCTTCCGTTGCAAAATCACTGTTTCACTGGCTCAGGGGGCGGTTCATGATGCTGAAGCGGATGTTGCGGATCCAGTTTTTGTGAGAAGCACAATAAACCAGCGTCTTGGGCACCCCGTAACTGTGTGCAAATGCTTGGTTGGCACCCTCAGCCGGACTGTTTTCCTGACGAAGTGCGCATTGCATCGGCAGAGAAAGGACTGCATATCCGGCGGGCCGCGCCAGTCACCTTCTGTCGACGATGACGCCCCCTCCTGTGAGGCTCCAATGGCCTTACCTCGTCCTCTGCACCAGCGCCCGCGCACCCAGATCTCCGGCTCACGGCCTCACAACAACGGCATGCAGATCCCCACCTCCTGGCCTCAGAGCAAGCAGCGATTTTGTAGGGACCAAATGTCTGCAGTTCTCGTCCCGCTTCGTTTGCGCAGGGGCTCCTGCCCGCGACGATCCTTTGGACGATGACGACTGGAAGAGCATCACCTGGACCAATGATGGGACTAGCATAAACTTCACGGGACTACGCTGACCAAAGCCTTGCACTGCGTTATAAAACCAAGGGTGCTGATGGGTTCTTGAGGTTATTGCAGCGATCACGGATGGAGTTTTACACTCGTGACTTACGTCTCTGTTCAGAAATAGACGCTTTTGATTGGACCGGGTCTGTTTCGGGACACATTAGAAGACGAACACTTGGATTCTTCACCAGACCGGATTTTCGTGAGCACGAAACGTTTTTTTTAGATTATGTTCAGGCACAAATGCTATTTTATTAACGCAATTTCGGGCGGAAGGCGTTGCCTGACAGAAAAGAGCTGTGGCCCACCAGGCTGACGCACTGCCGCCCACCCCACTTGGCAGAAGGGCGCAGGTGCGGCCGCCTGCGGCGCGTCCGCCTGCGCGGCGCTTCCCAGCTGACGGCGATGGACGGCGGCTGCGGCGCCCAGCGACCCATTTGCCGAGCGTCTACCTCTGTGGTACTGCTCCCGGCGACGGCGTCAATCACGGCGGCCACGGCTGCCGCCCCAACGGGCCGCCGCCGCCGTTGCGGAGCGACCGCTCGGGGCCGCCGCCGCCTGCGTGTACTGCCACCGCCACCACTGACTGCCCGCCGCTGCCAACGCGGCGCGGCGGCGGACCACAGCTGGCCGGGCACGGCGTGCGCGCCGCTGACGCCCCGCACCGCGGACCTCACTGCCCCCCCCGACACGGCAGGCGGCCCACCGCCACCGCGACGCCATCCACCGGACCGGCCGGCACCCGCAGACCCCTCCCGCCGCACGATGTGCGCCGCCGCGAAAACCGCGCCGGCCGGCAGCGGCCTGGGAGCGGCGGGCTGGCCGTTGTGGCCGCCTGCCGCTCGCCGACCCGCCCCGCCGCACGCGGAGCGCGCGCCCGCTCCACGCCACGTCAGCCGCCGCACCGACCGCACGCCCGCCACTACACTCAACACTTGCCCGCACCCCACCACAGCAGCCCCCAACCCGACCGCACGCGTACTACAGCACCCTATCATCCCGCGCACCCCACCACTCCAGCCGCCGTGCCCAACACTCCCCCGCACCCTAACACGCCAGACGCCCCACCGACCGCGCGCCTGCAACCGCGCGCTCCGCACGCGCGCCGCACCACACCCAGGTACCCACCACCTCTGACAGCCCCTGTCTGGCCGCCGCCGCCGACACAGTGCCAGCCGTCACGTGCTGGTCACGGCGGTCGGGCCATAGCGCCCGCCCGCCGCGCACCACGACACCGCACCCCCACCCGCACGGTCCCAACCCCCTGACACGGCCCCCCCGACGCCACCTGCAGCAAGCGCAGCACAGTGGCGGCCCATAGCCGGCCCACCACGGTAGGCTGGCCGAAGCGGCATCCCGCCGCGCCCCCACCGCCCTCTTCGACCCGGAGGGGGCCCCCCGACCCCGACGACATCGACGGCCCCACCGCCAGCACCCGACAACGGCGCGCGCCGAACTCCGAGCGCCGCCGCCGACGCGGCGTCAGCCCACAGCGGACGAGCTGGCCGTCGCCGCCACACGACCGCCCCGCTGCGGCAGTGTCCTCGGCGCTGACCGCCGTGACGAAGGCCGCGGCTGCCGCCCCAAAAGGGACCCGCCGTCGCGGCAGCCTGGCCTCTCGGGGCGGCCGCACCCACTAGATGCTGCCGCCGACGCGGCGCTGGCCAGCAGCGTACTGGCTGCAGCAGGCCGCCCGCAGAGAGACGCGCCGCACCCCTGCATGCAGCGGACACCCCCCGCCGGTCCACGACACCTGCTGTCGCACCCGTCGGCACCGGCCAACTGTCGCTGATTCGGACCGCCCACCACCACCGACGCGGCGGCGGCCGGCGGCGGGCCGGCCCTGGTGCAATGGCCGTTGCGGCTGCCCGCCCAACGCCGTGACTCACCCCCGCACCCGTAGGGCCCCCCCACGCCCCGCAAAGTCCACCGGCGCACCCGCCGACACCCGCCAACTATCCCTCACCGTCCACGTATCGGGCGATCAACGCGGCGCCCATTGCCACGCCGCTGAGGCCGGCGCCGGGGGTCTCCCGTTTCCACCGTAGACTCGGTCGAGACAAGTGTGTGATGCAAAAATAAAAACCCTGCCCAGCGGGGGAAAAAAAATCGTTGTATGCCTACTCTGTCATGTACTTCGTCATGCTAGCCAATGAACGGGGCACGCAGATCGCCTCGGTCGCGAAAGATGTCCGCAGTCAGGTCGTCGCGCAGTCTCTCGCACTCCGCCGAGCTCTGCGTCTCAGCGCACGCGTCGAAGTTGGCGGCCATGCCAGCGGCGGGCGGTTTGGGAGCCGCATGCACAGAAAGGGGTGCGTTGCCGGCGGCGCCAATGTTCCCCATTGCGTCTGCGACACCGCCGGCGCCATCGGCGGCGCCGCCGCCAGGTGCAGGTCCCCCGGCGGCGGCAGCTCCGACAGCATGCGCTTCACCGCTCTGTCCATCCCCACCACCCGGCGCGCCACCAGGATCGCCACCTACGCCAGTGTTAGTCCCACCAGCACCCCCCCCCGCGCGTCGACGGCGGCTCAAAAAGCTACAGCAGCGCGTCTCCACGCACATGTTCTGCAAAATACTAATGGCCTTGTACGTCGTGACCAGCTGGGACACAGACCGGTACTGCACAGGTTGCAAGGCGATGTGAAATCGCTTCATGAGGACGCCAAGGAGGCGCTCCACGTCCTTCCGGATCGCCTCTTGAAGGCGGTTGAACGTCGTCTGCTCCTCGGTCGTTGGCTTGGGGTGCGGCGAGATCAGGAAAGGGAAACGCGGGTAGATCCCGTCAACGAGGTAGTAGGGCAGCGTGCGCGTGCGGCCGTTGATAGTGTAGGACTTGTTGCGCTGAGGCCACCGACCGCCAGTAACGTCCAGGTACAGCGGTGACTGGTGCATCACGTTGATACCGTTCAAACTGCTGGGCGCGCCGACAAACAGGTGCCAAATCCACAGGTCCTCGTCGCATACAGCTTCGATGACGATGCCGCGCTTGCCCTTCCGAATCTGGTACGCCCCCGCCATCCCCGTGGGGCATTGATGCCACTCCCAGTGGCAGCAGTCAAGAAAGCCAATGCACCCCGGCATCCCGCGCTCCTTGTTCCGCTCCATGATAGCGCCGAGCTCCTCCTGGTTGGGACGGCGTGGATAGGTAGGTCCCCAGCGCTCAACAATAAACTCCATAAGCAGCTTGGTAGACTGAGAGATGACCGTACGGGACAGGCGCACGTACTCATCCGCCCTGTCGGCCGCTTCACCGTACGCGATGACACGAAAGGCGGCCACCACCTTCTGAAGTGGATGCGCTTGCAGCTTGCCGGTTGCATTGATGCGCTGCTTGAAGAAAGGCTCGTCCTTGACAGCCAGGTAGACACGCCGAAAGACGGAGCGTGGGACACGAAATCTCGTCTCAAAGTCGTGCTCATCGTAGACAGGTTCCGCACCTCCAACGCCGAAGTAGTCCCGCAGGATGGCCTGCTGTCCAGCAGCAAAGTCGCGCCGCTTGTTGGCACGGCGCCCGACAGAGAAGCCACAGTACCGTCGTCGTCGCGCAATTCGCTTGGCGCGTACGCGCCGGCGCAAGGCCATGAGCACGCTCAAGTGCGTCTGCACGACAGCAGACAAGTCCGCCCCGTCATCCTCCGCCAGCAGGGCGGCGGTGGTAAAAATCTCATCCTCGTCGACATACTCGGCATTCATACAGAGAGGGGGGGAGCCGGCGACGGTACCACGTGACCGTGGGGAGTGCAGATGAACAAAGAGAGGTGGTCGGCGTCGGCGGAGAAAACAGCAGGATAATCATTTTACATCACGGGGCTGATGATTATAATCACATGGCCATGCAGGGGGCTTCACAGTTGGGCACGCATGAAGAGGGCTACTAGGAGATAGAGACAGCTGGTTGGCCTGCCAACTGACAGATTCAAGTGTTTCACTGGCTGTTTGGCAAGTTCACGACCGTCGTTAGTGTCAACATTGCTAAGGACATGCCCTGCTGCACTCACACGGTACGCTTCCACAGATGGCAGAACTGGCAACGAGCATGGCAGTCTGATGCATCTGCGCGCAGGGAAGAGTGAAGAAAGAGTCTGAGCCAAGCGACAGAGCGTGCAAGAGCACCACATGCATATGAAGACAGGCTTCTGCAAAAACAGCCAAGATTTCCATGGCATCAGTACACAATGGCCACAGAGAATCGTACATACAGCCATTCTTTCAAAAATCCCGCACTCGAACTGTTGCAAAAGAGTTCCGAATCAGCCTCTACGACCCCGCAGTGGCCGATTTAGAACACTTCCGCAACACTTAGAGTTCGGGATTGTTTTTTGAACGGCTGTATTTTGTACATCTGAGCGAGGTTGCCAGGTGTGGTCGATTCACGTTGACCTCGCATGCGTTTTTCATGGCCCGTAAAGCAACTGGAGCGCAGGAGGACGCTTAGTCAACGCCACGGCGTCGTCACGAGCAACCGCTCAGGCCAGACCGGAGTCTCACTATCCAGAATGACATGTCCCTTCAGCTCCACGAACGGTGCTCACCATCAGTTGCTGCTCAGCGGCGGCGGTGTCGGCACTGTCTTCTTTTCGCAGGAACACAGCCTGCAACCCTGTCGAAGTCACTCTCGTAGCTTCGCACAGGATGTTTGGGAAGTTGGCTCATCACGTCTAATGTTGACTTGATTGGCCTTCTGTCATATTTGTGCGTACTTCTGCTCTGTCGTAAAGGCGCCCAATGATTATAATCATGGCTGATGATTATAATCAATAAAAATCGCCCCATACGATTTAAAACCAAGGGGTTGATTACAACCGTTTCACCCGAGCCCAGGAATGATTATACTCGCACCTCTGCTGCGATCACACCCCCAGATGCGATGACTTGAATGTATTTGATGTGGCAGTGACAGTACTGAAAGCGCGTTCGCGAAAATACGCTGGACTTTCGAAACGACAAAACCGTTTTCACACTACCACAGAGTGACAAGAGCTGTGAGAATAAACGCTGGATTTTTCTATCGGGCACGGCCGGCCACCGCTGACGGCGGCCGTGCCGACTGTTATCTATCGCACCGCGGCCCACCGCCACTGGCGGTGTGCCGTCCAGCAATCTCCGCCCTTACAGTGCTAATTTACACTCCCCCACACTCCCAATACCCCCATTCAAGACTTGGCCGAGCGGTGAGCCCAAGGAAGACCCCGTAGCACGGAGCCCTTACTCCAGCGAAGGCAACCCAGGCGCCGGCGGCAAAGAGGAGAGAAACAGGGGAGGGGAGGGTCAGCAACGAGAACCAAACCGCCCCGACGCCGACTTGGTGACACATGCGGAGCGGGGCAGCGGCAGCCACCCTGTCGCCACGGCCGCCCGGAGAGGACTGGCCCCCGTGGGCATAGTCAGGCCGGCCGCCAGCTGCAGGGGAGAGGGAAGCCACGTCACCGACGCGAGGGAGCCCAACCGGTCGTGGTCACGTAGGTCGTCGATGTACGCCCGCACCTCCTGAGACCCCGTCGCTGAGGTCGACGAGAGGGAGTCTTACAGGGAGCGCGAGTCCACAAAAGCGTGGACCGGAAGGCCCCCGCCGACAGCGCCGTCAAACAGCAGCCCGGCCACGTCGGCAGCATCGAGGGCGGAGCGCAGACCCTGAAGGAGGCCGAACGCCTCGGCCGCAAAGGAACTGTGGGTCACCCGGCGCTGGCGGTGGGAGCCCCACGCAACGAGATCCGCCGACACCCCGTCGGCCTCCGCAGCCACCGAGCCCGCCGCACCCACTACCCCCTCCGCGGCACCGAGGAAGATGGCGACGCCTGTCTGGGCTGACGAGGACCGGAAGGTCACCACCGACGAGTCCGTGAAACGTTAGAGACAGCGCCCGACCGGAGAATGACGGAGAAGAAGGCAACAGGCGCGCAAGGCGCGGGCCGCAGCCAACTGCTTGTTAGCGCGGACCAGATCGGCCACGAGCGCATGACGGAAGTGACGGGCGAGCACGGCCGCGCCGCAGGCCAAGTGGGGGAGCGTCTGCCCCGCCGCCCAGAGCAGCGCGCCGGCCGCTCGCCGGTAGAGATTGAGCTCCGACTAGGTGACCGCAGCACCCGGGGTGGACCGGCGAGCGCCCTAAATGAGGATGTCGTCCAGGCTGCCGACGTACATCTGCTGGTCCACACGGATCCGCGCGGGTTGCCCGCCAGACGCCGCCCAGAAGGCGACGGCCAAGCCCGTGAAAACAAAGGAACCGACGGCCACTGGACCGACGGAGAATGCCGCGCGGAGCTCCTGCTCGAACAGCGCCACACCCGCCACCGTGCCACCGAAGAGAAAATCGTCAACGTGTAAGGCGACAACGAGGATGACCGCCCCGGACTGAACGAGGACGAACAGGCAGGGGTCGGCTGGCGAGCGCACCGTGCCGAGCTGGCGCATGAGGGCGAAGACGCGCTCGTACCACATACGGGGCGCGTCCACCAACCCGTAGGCGCACTTGGCGAAGAGCCAGAGGAACCCCGGCGACACCCCCGCCTCCACGGGCGGACGGACGTAGACGGGCGCCGGGCGGTGGATCGGCATGCCCTGCAAGAAGGCCGTCGACACGTCGACCGTCCGGGGTTCCCACCCCATGGGGCTGAGAAGAATCAGCAGCAGGCGCACCGTGGAACGCGAGACAGTGGGCGAGAAGCTGACAATCAACGCCTTGTCGCGCTCCTCGTTGCCCCGCACGCACAGACGGGCCTTGGGGCGGGGTTGCAGGCCGGGGAGGGCGAGGGGCTTGACGGTGAGGACCCAGCGCATGCTCAACGCGCGCTGGCCGGAGAAGGAGACCTCCACTTAGGCTCCTTGGACTATCCAGGCCAAGAGCTCTGCATCCTTGGCGGCATCGAACTCGGGGCCCTCGTCCGCGGCGGTCACCCCAGCGCGCTGGCGCAGCTCCCGGGGCGTGACCAAGGTGGAGTGGGCGACGAGGGCGACCCAGCCTTCGTCCCGCGAAGAGGACGCGTCACCCGTCCGGCCGTCGACCGACGCCGTCAGCCCGACTGCGTCCGCCTCGGCCACGAGAGCCGACCCCGCCTCGAGCACCCCTGCAGGCATGGCGGCGTGGCGCCCAGCGACCGAATCCCCTAAGACAACCAAAGCCACGGCAGCCGCCGGATGCAGCGGACCGACCGGCAGAACCGACGACTCCGTCAGCGGAAGGGGCGGGGCGACGGCAGCGACCAAAGCCGACGCAGCCCCGGACGCCAGCGAGGCGTTGCGGAGAGCAGACAGAGCCGCGCCCTCGACACAGGGGTCGGCGGCCTGGGAGGGCTCTGGGTTGGCGGCGTCAAACAGTTCCACGTCGGAGGCGTTCCGGTTCTTGTACTCGCCGCCGTGGAGCAGTCTGACAACCCCGCCGGCCTGGGACACGACCGCGGCCGGGCCGTGCATGCCGCAGCGGGAGGACGCCAGCGACTGCTCCCAGTACCGGACCACCGAGCCCGCGGAGAACACACGGCCGGGGTCCCCCGGCACCCGCCGGTTGAGTGCACGGCGCACGGACTGGCTAGCTTCGGCGCGGGCGAAGGCCGCCCGCGACGCCGCAAGCAGAGTGACAGTGCGGGCGAGGTCAACCTCGGTAGGCAGGTGGCCGTCTTGAATGGCCGGCAGGGCGTCCGACAGGATCGACGGTAGGCGTGGTTGCGACCCAGTCAGCTGGAAAGGGGAGGCGCAACCTTGCACCGCCAAGGAGTTCTTGGCAAAGCAGGAGTGGTCAAGGAGCTCCTGGAACGAGGCCCACGGGCAGTCGGCCGCCAGGCACGTGACCATGTGCTTGACGAACCCGCTGTGGCGCTCACAGATACCGTTGCTCCAGGCGGACTGGCCGGCGGTCACGTTGCCCGTGACGTTGAACCGCTCGCCGAGCGCCCGGACGAGGGAGTTGTGAAACTCCCGGCCGGGGTCGGACAGCAGAAACCGCATGGACCCTTACACGCAAATCCAAACGGAAAGAAGAGCACGCACGATCGTGGGCGCCTCCTTGTTCGCCACGACGACCCAGTGGGAGAGGCGGGTGCCCAAATCAATGACGTGTAGGAAGCGACCGCGGCCGGCAACCTCAGCGAGGTCCACGGCGATGGCGTCTTTGAACACCGTCGTGCGTGGTACGGCCACGATCGCGCGGGGAGGGCGGGGTCGGGTCCGACGACAAACGGCACAGGCCTCAGTTACCCGCTGAAGCGCCGGCGCGAGATCGGCGGTGGGGCAGCCAGCCTCCTTGAGAAGGTGCAGGAGGCGGGCGACGCCCGGGTGCACATAGGGACGGTGAAGCCGACCAAGCACCGCGGGTAACCGCACGCCGGCCGACAGCACGGCACACACGGCCCGACTCGGAAGGGGACCGGGGGAAGCGGCCGCCCCGCCGGGCACGCCAACCTCGGCGGGGGACCCAACCAGGGGCTTTGGAATCAGGCACTTTTGGTTGCATTAGGATATAATCCACATCCCCTCACATGCACTCTGGATTGAGTATTTGACGAGGTCATATATC
>ENA-ORXT01006747-ORXT01006747.1-marine-metagenome-genome-assembly--contig:-NODE-6747-length-10545-cov-3.812190_pt1 | contig 10545 bp, 7 predicted proteins | sample MGYA00237868_ERZ511482 | MGnify/ENA metagenome assembly ERZ511482
TAGTTAGTTACACTAAGTTTCAAAAAAGTAGCACGGTCTTTTATCAACCCTCTGTCCTACCGCGACGGGGTAAAAAAGCGACTGAAAGCGTTGCTGATTATTTTTGGTTGGGGGATGGAGAAATATTAACTAGTACGCTTTTGGTTTCTAGCTCTTTAGCTAAGGCTTACCTATTCCAAACCAATTTACGCAAACATCAAGATTTAGATTTTGTCTTACGTTTGGGTTTTCAAGACGCAGAATTTATTTTCATCCCCGATATCTTGACTGTTTGGCACAACGAATCAAGAAGCGATCGCGTTTCTCAAATTAGTAATTATCAGTTTTCTTTAGACTGGATTGAAAATTATCGAGCCAAAATATCAGAGCGATCTTATAAAGGATTTTTATTTAAAGAAGTAGTCCCTAAAATGTTAAAAGACGAAAAAACCAAGACACAAGCCCTAAAAATGCTTGTAGAGGGTTTTTTTCAAAGAACTATATCAATCAATTTCTTCTTGTTTTTAATAATACAACAAGTTACCTCTAAAAAGCTTCAAAACCGCCTAAAAGCTATTTTGATAAAGGCAAAACAAATTAGAAACACGTAAATTACTCTATTGAAAATGAATTTAGCAAGTTGTCATCATGATCGATCAAACTTTTGACATAATTAAAAAAGTAAACAATTTATATGAGCTGAGATTACCACTACTTTTTTTTGGTTTTGCTCTGTGGGTGGCAGTTCCTATTCTCGGAATTTTTCCTCTTTTACTTTCAATTCAACTATATTTAATTACGCCTAGAGCCAAAAAGCCAAAATTAATTTCTTTGACTAATGTAATATTACTTCTAGTAGTTTTGACCGTCAGTATATATGCGTCTTCTTTTGAAGTTTTTGCAGACACACAAAACTATTTAGATGTTTACGAGGTAATCGATACTAAAGGTATATTTAATAATCAATATGTGCAAGACAGATTTGAAATTGTTCCCTTTGCCTTTTTCTATGTAATTAATATTTTGACCAATGGTTCAGAATATCTATTTTTATTACTATTTTCTTTATCTATTAATAGTTTGGTGGTTTTTTGGATTGGCAAAAACTTTTCTCCTCAATATTATCCTAGCTTACTAATTTTAGTATTTTCGACTTTTTTTTACTATTCTCATATCTTTTATATGCGCCAGTTCTTATCAGTTGTATTAATGCTGATGGCTATTATTTATTTAGAATCTAGCTGGCTGCTTTTCATATTCTGGTCAGTAGTAGCACTTTTTTCCCATTTTAGTACTGCGTTATATATAGCTGTATGTGTGGGCAGCAAAACATTTTTTTGGGCCAAGAAAAAGCTCAAACTTAGATTTAATAAAAGCAATAAAATATTCTTGTATATTCTGTTACTTATAGCGTTTGTAATCATAGTATTTTTTGGATTACAAGCTTACAATAATCCCCAAATAGTCTATAGTTACGTAAGCAGTATTTTAGAACTATTACCACAGAAGGATTTAAGTAGTTCTATTCAAGGTAGAGTCACTGAATATGATGGTAGAGATACAGATTTATTTTCTTTAACTATTTTTCGCATAATTGCCATTGCTTGTGTGGGAGCTTTTATCGCTATTAGAGGCTACAAAAAACTTACTCCTACGTTACTTTCTTTGGAGTTAATTTACCTTCTTTCTTTGTTTCAAATATTTTTTATTCTGGCTACGGGCTTTAACCAAAGAATTGCCTTTTTCTTTTTGGCATTCTATGGCTTTTTGTTTTGCATTGGATTAGACAAGCAAAATAAGCTAAAACCCTTTGGAGTCATATCTTCGTTAACCATGTTTGCAGCAGCATCCAATACCTTTAACTTTTTGACAATTCAAGCCTCAATGATTGATAGTAACGGTTGGTCTTTCTTTAGTGGTCAACCCTTAGCCATGTCGCTGTACGATTATATCTTGTATTTCTTTCAATCTATCTAAAATTATATGTATGTAGTTGGTTATCCTAAATCAGGTAATACTTGGCTTTGTTTTCTCCTAGCATATTGTCTGAATAGCGAATATGATGACTTGGACGCACCAGGAATTCATCCCACTGACGAATATCAGCGTCGCTATGTTAAAGGTGGTTTTGATCGCATTAGTTATCAAACTCAAATAGGAAAAATACTCAAAACTCATCGTCAAGACCTTAAAGAAATCTCTCTCAACGATCCTGTAATATATTTAACCAGAGATGGAAGAGATGTAATGGTTTCCTACTATTTTTTCAAGAACACCTATTTTTACGCTGGTAATTTGCCCCCTTTAAAACGGCTTTTATTTCAAGCGCGTGGATTATTAAACAAAAATCCCAAGCATCAATTGGGAGTTCAAAATTTTTCCTGTTTTCTGCATCAGTACACTGAAGAATGGGTAGCTCATATTTCAACTTGGCTTAAGAGAAAGCCAGCAGCGGTCATTCGCTACGAAGATCTAAAAGACAATCCCCAAGCTACCTTAAGCCAACTTTTTGCACAGCTTGATATTCAAGTTTCACCTAAGATAATTGAAGAAGCACTGCATATCTTCGATTTCCAACAGCTATCTCAACGTAAGGAGGGAGAAGAAGATCGTAAATCTTTTTTCCGCAAAGGTATCGTTGGAGATTGGCAAAATCACTTTTCTTCTCAAGATCTAGAATTTTTCAATCAAAAAGCCCGAACGGTTATGAGCCAGTTAGGATATGACTGAATTACTAATTGTCAATGACGATAAAAATTGTGAGTTAAACCTAATAGTCGCTCATTGATGATGTGCTTAAACAACATAAAAACTGCCGTAGATCACACCTTTCCAAGATATTCGGGTGCTATCAATAGATTACATATTTGAATTATTCATAATATCTAATTTTTATATACTGCAAGTTTTAAGTTAAATAGAAATGGAAAATGCGACTTTAGTTACCCCAAAACTGGATTCATCTATCAACAATATTTTAATTGTTGATGATACTCCTGATAATTTACGTTTACTATCAAAAACTTTAATTCAAGAAGGATATAAGGTTCGCTGCGCTGTTAATGGTTCAATGGCATTATTAACCATTAAAGCCAAACTTCCAGATCTAATACTATTAGATATTAATATGCCAGATATGGATGGTTTTGAAATTTGTAGACAGTTGAAGAGTTCTCAAACAACTAGAGATATTCCCATTATTTTTGTTAGTGCATTAGATGAAATATTCGACAAGGTGAAAGCATTTGAAGTAGGAGCAGTTGACTATATTAGTAAACCTTTTCAGATTCCCGAAGTTCTTTCTAGAGTTAACAATCAGCTCAATATTCAAAATTTAAGAAAGCAATTGGTTCAAAAAAATCAGCTTTTAGAAATAGAAATAATGAACCGAATTTCAGCAGAGCAAGAAATACGTCAGCTTAACACCGATCTAGAACTTAGGGTGGTTGAAAGAACATTTCAATTGCGAACGGAAATCAATGAAAGACAACAAGTTCAGCAAAAACTAGAATATTTAGCTTGGAACAATTCTTTAACAGGTCTACCGAATAGATTGTGGTTAGTAGAAAAATTAAAAAATATTCTGAGCTGGAAAATATCGGAAATATCTTATAATTTTGCAATAATTATTTTAGATTGTAATCGATTTAAAATAATCAATGATTCTCTTGGTCGTCAGGCAGGGGATGCTTTGTTAAAAATGGTTAGCCAAAGGTTGAAAAACGAAATTTTGATCCAAGATGAAAATATTCACCTAACCCATTTTGGAGAGGATAAGTTTGCCATTATTTTGGAAAAAATTCAGAGTGAAAACTGCGCGATTGCCCAAAGTAAAAAAATACATAGTAGCTTAAGTTCGGCATTTTCAGTTGAACAAAGAGAAATATTTATTACTTTTAATATGGGAATTGTAATCAACAATTCTAACTACTGCCGACCTGAAGAAATATTTAGAGATGCAGATTTAGCAATTCAACAAGCCAAGAGTTCTAGTAGCTACTATTACAAGGTTTTTGATGCCACAATTGAGAACAATACTTTAGAAATATTAGAGCTGGAAACAGATTTAAGAATAGCTCTTAAAAAACAAGAGTTTTACCTCAACTATCAACCCATAATATCTTTTAATACAGGGGCAATTGTCGGGTTTGAAACCTTAGTACGGTGGAATCATCCCCAAAAAGGATTTATTTCTCCAGAAAAGTTCATCCCTATTGCCGAGCAAACCAATTTAATTTTGCCTTTAGGAATGTGGATTTTGCAAGAGGCTTGCCAACAAATTCGTATTTGGCAAGATCGCTTAAGTAATCAGCACAACAACTTTACCGTCAGCGTCAACATATCTGGAAAGCAGTTTGAACAAGAAGATTTTATCGAACAGTTGGATCGCATCATTGCCGATACTGGTATTGAAATTAAACATCTCAAGTTGGAAATCACCGAAACTCTGTTGATGAACAATACTGAAATTGCCGATACCGTATTTCGCCAACTAAAAGCTCGAAAAATACAGCTTGCGATCGACGATTTTGGGACTGGCTATTCTTCCTTGAGCTACTTAGATCGTTTTCCTGTAGACACCCTAAAAATAGACCGTTCTTTTGTTAGTCGCCTAAATGAAGAAAATCAAGCCTCAACTATTGTCCGTGCTACTTTAGACTTAGCCCACAACCTAGGTTTTAATGTCGTTGCCGAAGGAGTAGAAACGGCACAACAAGTAGAACAGCTTAAAGACTGGGGCTGCGAATTTGCTCAAGGATACTTCTATGCCAAGCCCTTAAGCTCAGACTTCGCATGGAGATTTCTCAAGGACAATTTAACTGATGTAAACTTTATTAAAACACAAATATAAATTAGTACGTATAAGGGTGGCTCGCAATTATGAATCATTAGTTACTTCAAGATCCAAATCGCAAAACTCAGGTTTTAGCTCGCGCTCCATGAGAGATTGAATAGCCTCAATAGGGGTTATTTTACCCCTTAGCAGTCGATGTACCTGTCGCGCAATGGGAACTGCGATCGCTTCAATATCGGCAATTTTAACCAGCACATTAGTAGTATTTATTCCTTCTGCTGTACCTTCCAATTCCGCCAAAATACGTTCTAAAGATTTCTCTTGAGCCAGTCCATAACCGACCTGATAATTACGAGAAAGAGGACTATCACAAGTAGCAATTAAGTCTCCTAAACCAGACAGTCCAAAAAATGTTTCTCCCGAAGCTCCTAAGTGAGTACCAATACGGATCATTTCAGGTAATGCGCGAGTCAATAAGGCTGCTTTAGCATTTGTACCTAAATTCATTCCATCACAGACACCTGATGCGATCGCAATTACATTTTTTAATGTTCCTCCCAATTCTGTTCCAATCGGATCATTGTTGACGTATACGCGAAAAGTATCTGACGCAAAAATATCCTGTACCTTTTGAGCAGCAGCTAAATCTGTACTAGCCATTACCGTTGCTGCGGGTAAACCCTGGGCTATTTCTTTAGATAAATTAGGGCCAGATAAAACTACTATAGAATTGTTGGGAAAAGCAGATTGCCAAATTTGCGAAGGTGTACGGGTAGTTTCTGGATCTAGTCCTTTGGTAGCAGTAACAATGATTTTATCTGATGGCAGATGAAGACTCTTAATTTTAGCGATGGTCGGCATGACTCCTTTCATGGACACCGCAGATAGTATAATTGCCGAATCTTCGATCACAGAGTCTAGAGAATTGCTACCTCGGTGAGACCAAAAACGGACATCATGATTATTCGCTTTTGCGATCGCTCCTAATGCCGAACCCCAGACTCCTGTTCCCAGAACAGCGACAATATTAGATGGAATATTCACTCTTATTACAATCTCAAATAGTGCTTTGATCTTTTCTTTAGTAATACTGTAGAAGAGATCAAAGCCTTTTTTAGGAGCAACGTACAAAAATAAACACGCCTGGTAATTTGTTCTCAATAGCTAGTTTTAACCGTACTTTAGCTTACATATCAAAATCGAAAACGCTAGTAAAAAAGTAACGAAATTAGCTAAAAACACGGGTAAATTATTGGTATAAAATCCATAAATAACCCAGAGCATTACACCAACGCAAAAACTTAAAAACATAGCTAAAGATATATCTTTAGTAGATTTTGTGCGCCAGGTTTGGATCGCTTGGGGCAAAAAAGAAATGGTGGTTAAAACTCCTGCTGCTAGACCAACGTAGGTCATAAATTCCATTTCCATAAAAAATAATTTAATTAGAACTTATCAATTTTAGCTATATTGGGTAACTTTATCGAGGTCAATCTCTATGAACCTCATTACACCCCTCGTCCTTTATGTGAAGAGGTATCCTTACCGAAGGTGTCCTAAAGGATACACCTGCGGATATACCCTTTAGGGTTAGGACAGGACATCCTTTTTGCCACAACCGTCACCCCAAGGTTCGGAAAACTACACTACCTAAGACCTGTCATCACCTTGCACTATGTATACATGATGATTTAAAAACTGAGGGGAGATAAGCAAACCTATAAGAGTCATAAATCATCTGAAGCATTGTATTTATAGATTGCACTGCGGAAAAAGTTCAAAAGTTTAGTTTTAGTTGTTAAATACGGAGTATTTATTTAGAGTATGGCAAAGGTTGTTGGTATTGACTTGGGAACTACTAACTCTTGTGTAGCAGTAATGGAAGGGGGAAAACCCACAGTTATCGCTAACGCGGAAGGTTTTAGAACTACCCCCTCAGTTGTCGCTTACGCTAAAAATGGCGATTTGTTAGTAGGTCAAATTGCAAAACGCCAGGCTGTTATGAACACTGGCAACACTTTTTATTCCGTTAAACGCTTTATTGGGCGCAAATTTGACGAAGTAACTAACGAAACAAAAGAAGTTGCTTATGGAGTAGACAGAGATGGCAATGGCAACGTTAAGCTAAACTGTCCTGCTCAGGATAAGAAGTTTGCCCCAGAAGAAATTTCGGCTCAGGTTCTACGTAAATTAATCGAAGATGCCAGCAAGTATCTCGGCGAAAAGGTAACTCAAGCGGTAATTACCGTTCCTGCATACTTTAACGATTCTCAGCGTCAAGCAACTAAAGATGCTGGTAAAATCGCGGGTGTTGAAGTACTAAGGATTATTAACGAACCTACCGCAGCTTCTCTGGCTTATGGCTTAGATAAGAAGAGTAATGAAACTATTCTCGTCTTTGACTTGGGTGGTGGTACATTTGATGTTTCCATCCTAGAAGTAGGAGACGGTGTATTTGAAGTGCTAGCTACTGCGGGTGATACTCACTTGGGTGGTGACGACTTTGACAAGAAAATCGTTGATTTCTTAGCCGAAGAGTTTCAAAGAAACGAGGGTATCGACCTTCGCAAAGACAATCAGGCTTTACAGCGTCTAACTGAAGCAGCAGAGAAAGCTAAAATAGAACTTTCTAGTGCAACCCAGTCTGATATTAACCTTCCTTTTATTACTGCAACTCAGGATGGGCCAAAACACTTAGATGTTACCCTCACCAGAGCTAAGTTTGAAGAACTATGTTCCGATTTAATTGATCGCTGTCGTATTCCCGTAGAACAAGCTCTCAAAGATTCTAAGTTAGCTAAAGAAGCTATTGATGAAGTAGTAATGGTGGGTGGTTCGACTCGTATTCCAGCAATTATTGCTATTCCCAAAAAGGTTCTAGATAAAGACCCCAATCAAACTGTTAACCCCGATGAAGTAGTAGCGGTTGGTGCAGCTATTCAGGCTGGTGTGTTAGCGGGAGAAGTAAAAGATATCTTACTTCTAGACGTTACGCCTCTATCTCTTGGTGTTGAAACCTTGGGTGGAGTAATGACTAAAATTATTCCTCGTAACACTACTATTCCTACCAAAAAGTCGGAAACTTTCTCTACTGCTGTTGATGGTCAAACCAACGTAGAAATTCATGTTCTCCAAGGGGAAAGAGAATTTGGTAAAGACAACAAGAGTTTAGGAACTTTCCGTCTAGACGGTATTCCTCCTGCACCTCGCGGCGTACCTCAAATCGAAGTTACCTTTGATATTGATGCTAACGGTATTCTGAACGTGACCGCGAAGGATAAAGGTACTGGAAAAGAGCAGTCGATTAGTATTACTGGCGCATCTACTCTTCCCGATGATGAAGTAGATCGTATGGTTCAAGAAGCAGAATCTAATGCTTCTGCCGATAAAGAACGTCGTGAATCAATCGATCGCAAAAACCAAGCCGACTCTTTGGTTTATCAAGCAGAAAAGCAACTCACCGAACTTGGTGATAAGGTTTCTGCTGATGATAAAACTAAGGCAGAAGGTCAAATCGCCGACCTGAAAGAAGCTATCTCTTCAGAAGATGATGAGAAAATCAAAACTCTTCTACCCGAACTACAGCAAACTCTCTACAGCATTGGTAGCAGCGTTTATCAGCAGGGTGAAGGTGGAGCAGAAGCTCCTGGTGGCGAAGCTCCTGGTGGGGAAGCTCCTACAGGCGAAGCTCCTCAAGACAGTGGTGATGGTGGTGACGATGTCATTGATGCTGAGTTCTCTGAAACTAAGTAGTTAAATTACTCCATAACGACTTGAATTTGTTAATTAAGTAATCAAGGCACATCGTAACCGATGTGTCTTTTTTCTTACGCAATATGTTAAGTACTAAAACGTACAGACATTTTTAGATAAATATGTAACATTGAACACAGCTAGAAAATAATTAAGCATTCGCGAAATAGACCTTGTCGGGTTGATAGTTTCGCGATTTTTTTTGCGATCGCTGGTTAAAATATATATCGATATACTATTTTTGACCATGATTTTGACCCAGGGGTCATGGGATGGAAGAAGAACTAATTATCAGAAATTTTTCTTAATGCTGTTTCAGCATGAAGTTTAACTTTGCGATCGCTATCTTGAGCTAATTGTTCTAAGGTTGTTTTACTCCATCCACACCGTAACTCTCCCAAGGATGTGGCTAAAGTTTGTTTGAGTTGGGGTAATTTTAACTGTGGATTTTGACTTTGCCAAAAGCTAACTAATACCTGTGCAGCTTGAGACTTTAATTTGTCTACGGTAGTCCTGCCCAAGACAGTAATGATTTCCTCTGTAACTACTGCTGTAGAAGCTGATAAAGCCTTTTCTAGATGATTGATCGCCGAACTAATTTCACTCCAGCCAAGAGCCTTGACTAGCTCTAACTTGAGACTTACGGGAGTAGTATCGGCTTTCAATACATCAAACAGTGCCTTTGTTGCTTTTTCTCGCTTCATTCTGCTTAAGGATACGGCAGCTTGATGACATACCTCTAAATCTAAATCTAATAGTAATGGACTCAAACGATCGATTAGGCTCAGTCGATCGCAAAGATCCGTACGAAATCCCAAGGCAATTGTAGCCTGTCGGCGAACCTTACTAGCTTTGTCTTGTAGAGCATTAACTAATAGAGGAGGAATGCGAGAGTCGTGAAAACTTCCCAGGGCTTTAATGGCGATCGCTCTTAATTCTGACTGAGAATCTACCGCCACTTTTAAAAGAGGTTCAATGGTCTGGGCTGTGCGAATATAATATAAAGACTGTACTGCCAACAGACGATGTTGTGGCTTGCTCAAAAGATCTTCTAAAGTATCAACTGCATCATTGCCTATTTCGGTCAGGGTTTTGCCTGCAATAGAAACTAATTCTCGATCTGTTGTCGAATCTAACAATTCTACTAAAGTCACGATGACTGTTGGATGACTAAAGTTACCGAGTATTTTGCAGATAAACCAACGAACATCTCCTGGCGTAGTTGAATTTTTGACTAAAGTAGTCAAATTGGGAATAATATTTTCGCCAAATAAAGGTAATAGCTTGGCTATCGCCCACTTATGTTGAAAATCTGCTTTAATCAACATTAAAACTGCTAGGTCGAATGCCTTTTGCCAGTCTGCTTGATTTAAGACAAATTCCTTAGCTTGTCTGTGGCCTGTAGTTTGAGGTAATAGTTTGAGGTAATTGTCAACCAATAGCCAATCTTCTTGCTGTGCTGCGGCTGATCCCTGTTGGAGTATTTTCTCAACCGAAGTTAGTGATTGATTCGTTGCTTTTTCTGGTTTAATATAGGTCACGCGATCGCTACTCTCACACTTATTGATAATTATTAGAAAATTAGTAGAGAAATATCCAGGCTAATTTCTATTATTATTTTATTTTTTGCCCATCTTGGTAGCATAATCTACAAATTGCCCAAAAATATGTATAAAAAGAATTTTAGAGATGCAGTTAGAGCATTTTGTTGGCATTCTTGCCACGGGAGTGATGTGTAGTAATGGGAGACAATTCTCAGACCATAGTAGTTAAAATTGGCACCTCTAGCTTAACCCAACCAACGGGGCAAATTGCGATCGCAACTATTGCTTCTCTGGTAGAAACACTGTGTCTTTTGCGCTCCCAGGGACATCGTATCGTGCTGGTTTCCTCTGGTGCGGTGGGAGTAGGATGTGCCAGACTAAACTTGAAAGAAAAACCCCGTAAAATGTCCTTAAAGCAGGCTGTAGCAGCTGTAGGACAAGGACGTTTGATGCGAATTTATGATGATATGTTTA
>ENA-ORXT01006748-ORXT01006748.1-marine-metagenome-genome-assembly--contig:-NODE-6748-length-10543-cov-6.630805_pt1 | contig 10543 bp, 8 predicted proteins | sample MGYA00237868_ERZ511482 | MGnify/ENA metagenome assembly ERZ511482
AAGTGGCGACGACCGCCTGGGAGGCGCCGATCGAGCCGAACAGCACGGCCAAGGCCGACAACTACCTGAAGAGTCACGAGGTCGCGATCGCCGGGAACCCGCGCATCCTCGGCGACTACGTCTTCCTGTGGGGCCAGAAGCAGGAGCGCACGCCCACCTGGTACGGCATGTTCCTGGAGGACGGGTCGTCGACGGCGGCGATCGACGCCATGGAATACCTGTGGACCGGGCAGTGGCCCGACAACCGCGCCCCGACCATCACCGACATCACGCTCGACGGCCGCACCGCCATCGATTCCGTGACGCTCGCGCCGGGCCGGACCGTCATCGCCAGCGTGATGTCGGAGGATCCGGACGGCGGGCCGCTCGACTGGCAATGGGTGCTCAAGGACGAAAGTCGGGCGGACCAGGTGGGCGGCGATGCGGAGAGGGTTCCCGAGGTCGTGCCGGAGCGCCTGCAGGGCGGTGCGGGCACCGCCGAACTGACGGCACCGATGGTGCCGGGTGCGTACCGGCTGTTCGTCTACACCCGTGACGACGACGGTGCCGCCGCCCACGCCAACGTGCCATTCCTGGTCGAGTGAGCCCTGGTCGATCGAGCGGCGCGGACGGCGCTGTCACGGCGTCGCCCGACGCCCGGTGGGCAGCAGGCTTCCAGGCGCTCGACGACGAGGTGACCTGCGACGAGCTGCCGGTGGCCGGAACCCTCCCGGGCTGGCTGGGCGGCAGCCTGCTGCGCGTCGGCCCGGCCCGTTTCGAAGCCGGCGGGCGTTCGGTGGCGCACTGGTTCGACGGGCTGGCGATGCTGCACCGCTTCGGCTTCGAGGCGGGCCGGGTCTCCTACCGCAACCGCTTCCTGCGCTCCGAGGCGTTCGACGCGTCCGAAGACGGAGGCATCCGCCACGCAGGCTTCATGACGGACCCGTGCCGTACCCTGTTCGGCCGGGTGCGCAGCTGGTTCCGCTCCGATGCGACCGACAACGCGAGCATCGCGGTGCGGGTGGTCGACGGGATCGGTACCGCCATGACCGAGACCCCGCTCGCGGTGAGCTTCGACCCCGCCACGCTCGACACGTTCGGACGCCACGCATGGGGCGCGGGCGACGGCGGGGCGGGCAGCCAGGTGGCCACCGCCCACCCGCTGCACGATGGCGTCGGCGGCTACACGGTCACGGTCGCGATGGGGCGTCGCTCGGTCTACCGCGTGCTGCTCGATGACGGCACCGGTGCCGCGCGGCGCGTGCTGGCGGAGGTGCCTTGCCGCCGACCCGCCTACCTGCACTCGTTCGGCATGTCGGCGCGCTACCTGGTGCTCACCGAGTTCCCTCTGCGGGTGAACCCGCTACGGCTGAAGTTCTCGGGTGAGCCCTTCATCCGCAACTACCGGTGGGACCCCGCGCAGGGCACGCGCTTCACGGTGCTGGACAAGGCGAGCGGCGAGGTGGTGAGCGTGGCGACCGGGCCGGCCCGCTTCGGGTTCCACCACGTGGATGCCCACGAGAGCGACGGGTGCCTGTGCGTGGACCTGCTCGCCTACCCGGACGCCACCATCATCGAGCGCCTGCGGCTCGACCGGTTGCGCTCGGAGGAGCCGCTCGACGCGGTGGCGCACCTGACCCGGTTTCGCCTGCCGTTGCGCGAGCCTGCCGGTCGTGCCACGGCCGAGGTGCTGTGCGAGGTGCCGATCGAGCTGCCGCGCACCGACGAGCGCCGACGCCGTGCCGGACTGCCCGCCGGCGTGGTGTGGGGCAACGGCCTGACCCGGCCCGGCCACTTCATCGACGACGTGACGCGCATCGACCTGAGAACGGTACCGCCGACGGTGCGCCGCTGGCACGAACCCGGGTGCTACCCCGGCGAGCCGGTGTTCGTGCCGCGCCCGGGCGGCGATGCCGAGGATGACGGGGTGCTGCTCAGCGTGGTGCTGGATGCGGGAACGACACGCTCCTTCCTGCTGGTGCTGGATGCCGCTACCCTGATCGAGGTGGCTCGCGCGACGCTGCCCCACGCGATGCCGTTCGGGTTCCACGGGGAGCACGTCAAGGAGAAGGATCGATGAACCGCTTCGTCCTCGCCGCTCTCGCGACCCCGGCCCTGTCCGTCGGCCTTGCGCCGCTGTTCGCGTCCGCCGACACGGGCGCTTCGTCGAGTGATTGCGGTACGGTCGAGTACACCGTGCGGGGCCGGAACTACTGCACGCTCGATTCGGCCGAGGGCTTTCGCGAACGCGGCATCGCCTCCTGGTACGGTTCGATGTTCCACGGCCGGGATACCGCGAGCGGCGAGCCGTTCGATATGCACGCCCTGACCGCCGCGCACCCCTACCTGCCGTTGCACACCTCCGTGCGGGTCAGCGACGTGCGCACCGGTGCGACGGTTGTCGTGAAGATCAACGACCGGGGCCCGTTTGCCGACGATCGCGTCATCGACCTGTCCCGTGCGGCGGCGCAACGGCTCGGCATGATCGACAGCGGGACCACCGAGGTCACGATCGAGGCGCTTGGCGCGAAGTCCGCGCACCAGGTATCGAGCGCCGATCCCGCCGCCGCTCCCGCAGCGTTCGTCCAGCTCGGAGCGTTCGCCGAACGTGCCAACGCGGACGCGCTCGCGCAACGCGCGCAAGCGTACGTCTCACAGGTCCCGGACATCGAACACGACGTGGAGAGTGCGCTCTACCGGGTGCGCGTGGGACCGTTCGAGGACGCCGCCTCGCTGCGCGCAGCACTCGAGGGTCTGGCGGCGGCCGGCCTCGATGCCCGCACGGTGCGAGCGACATCGCGTTGAGTCCCCGCCTCGCGACGTGACGCCCGCTCGAGCAGGAGGGGGAAGCGCCTCGACGCGGCCCCGGTGCCGATAGCCGCTCGCCGAACGCGTGCGACGCCACGACCGCATCGCGTACCAGCAGGTCGAACTGCACGGTCAGCTCCACGATGTGCTCGCGGGTGGTGAACGCGAAGCGGGAGCGACCCGGACAGGCCACCGCACGCCGCGTGTAGGGTCAATAATGTATTGTTCATGGATCGAACGCGCCATGACCGGGGTTGCACCCGGTGCACGGTCGGGTCCGGCTCCCCGGTCGATCGGTGCACGGGTTCGCAAATCATCTGTGATAGCCTCGACAGAGATGGGCCGGCGGCATGGCTTCGGGTGCCGACTGGTCATTAGGGTAGTCGCGTCGGATCGGGGCCCGCGACGCCTCCATCGCCTCTTGCGCCGGGACCGTACGTTTCGGGTGCTGCCGGTAAGCGAGCTGTTGGAACGGGGCCAGGAACATGACCGACATCGTGGTTCGCGGCAGCCTGTCCGCCGAGCACTACCTGCGCGACCGGGTGGACGGGCAGTTGCGCTGGTACGGCGACAAGAGCGCGTCGGCCAAGCGCTGGCACCACGGTCTGCAACTCGCCACGGTGGTGCTCGCGGCGAGCGTGCCGGTGCTGGCGCTCGCCTCCGACGACGTGCGGGTGCGGATCGCGGTCGCCGTGATCGGTGCCCTGACCACCGTGGCCGCGGGACTCGGCTCGCTCTACGGCTTTCGCGAGCAGTGGGTCGAGTACCGGAGCGCGGCCGAGGCCCTGAAGCACGAGAAGTACCTGTTCCTGACCGGAGCGGTGCCCTACGCCGCTGCCGGCTCGTTCTCGCTGTTCGTCAACCGGGTCGAGTCGATCCTGCGCGAGGAGCGGGTCACGTGGCGCGGGAGGAAACTGGACGATCCGGTCGAGGAACCGGTGGGCGAGCGCTCGCCGGAGACGGCGGTGCCCGACAAGGCGCCGCAGCCACCGCAACCCGGAAGTGCACCGGCACGCGCACCCGCGCCCGGACCGCGAGGCGAGGCCCGCTCGCTCGCGAAGGAGACCTGATCCGTGGCATTCGTCCACGACATCGATGCCGACCGGCCGCGCAAGATCCTGACGCTGGACGGTGGTGGCGTGCGCGGTGCGTTGAGTGTCGAGGTGCTCGCGCGCATCGAGGAGATCGCGCGGCAGCGTGGTGCCGATACCCTGTCGGACTACTTCGACTACATCTCCGGCACCAGCACCGGCGCCATCCTCGCCGCCGGGCTCTCGCTCGGCTGGTCGGTCCAACGGCTGCGAACCTTCTACGAGACGCGCGCCGAGGAGATGTTCGACAAGTCCTCGCTGCTCAGGCGCCTGCACCACTTCTACGATGCGCAGCCACTGAGCGCGCTGCTGCGCGAGGAGATCGGTCAGGAGGAGGACGGCAGCGATGTCACGCTCGGCAGTCCCCGGTTGAAGACCCTGCTGATGATGGTCATGCGCAACGCGACCACCGATTCGCCGTGGCCGATGTCGAACAACCCGCGCGCCCTGTACAACGATCGGAGTCGTTCGGACGTCAATCTCGCCATGCCGCTGTGGCAGCTGGTGCGGGCCAGCACCGCGGCGCCGGTCTACTTCCCGCCCGAGTGCGTGCGGGTCGGGGAGCGCGAGTTCCTGTTCGTGGACGGCGGGCTCACCTGCTACAACAATCCCTCGTTCCACACCTTCCTGATGGCGACCAGCGCGCCGTACCGTCTGGGCTGGCCGACCGGCGAGCAGCGGATGCTGCTGGTCTCGGTCGGTACCGGGACCAACCCGACGGTGAACGCCGGGCTGGCGCCGGGCGACATGAGCCTGCTCTACAACGCCACCACCGTGCCGTCGGCGCTGATGTTCGCCGCGCAGAACGAACAGGACTTTCTCTGCCGCACGTTCGGCAAGTGCCTGTGCGGCGACCTGCTCGATCGGGAGATCGGGCACATGCGCCACGTCCACGGTGCGCCGGGCACGGGGCCGGTCGACCCGAAGCTGTTCACCTACGTGCGCTACAACGCGGATCTGACCTCCGAGGGGCTCGAACGCCTCGGGGTGGGCGACATCGACCCGGGCAAGGTCCAGAAGCTGGACGCTGTCGAGGGCGTGCCGGACCTGCAGCGGGTGGGCCGGGCGGTCGCGGCGCACCAGGTTGAGCCGTCCCACTTCGACGGGTTCGACGCCTGATGCGTCGGGCGTACCGCAAGCGTGCCGGGACGGCCGTGACCGCCGTGCGCCTCGATCTCGACACCGACGGTCTTCTCTACCGCAAGTGGGGCGCGCAGCAGCGCGGCAAGCCGGGCGACTGGCTGGTGGACAACGACGGTGACGTGTACACGGTGGACGCCACCTCGTTCGCGGCCACCTACGAGCGCACCTCGCCGGGGCGATACCACAAGCGTGTACCGGTCTGGGCGGAGCGGGCGGAACGGGCGGGCGAGGTCCGCACCCGCGAGGGGGTGACGCGGCACGTGGCCGGTGACTATCTGGTCGCCAATGATGTCGACGGGAAGGATGCCTACGCGATGTCCGCGGAGAGGTTCCACCGCCTGTACGAACCGATCGAGACACCATGACACGCTTCGATCAGGACCTGTTCATCAGTTACGCCCACATCGACAACCAGTCCCTGTCGGTCGAGCAGGGAGGGTGGATCAGTCGCTTCCACCTGTCGCTTGCCGCGATGCTGAGCATGCGTCTGGGCAAGAAGGTGCGCATCTGGCGCGACGACAAGCTGCAGGGCAACGACGTGTTCGCCGACGAGATCGTCGAGCAGTTCGGCCGCACCGCGGTGCTGGTGTCTGTGCTCACGCCGCGTTATCTGAAGTCGCGCTGGTGCACGCGCGAGGTCAGCGAGTTCTGCGCGCTGGCGGAATCCAGCGGGGGCGTGGTGGTGGACAACAAGGCGCGCGTGTTCAAGGTGCTCAAGACGCCGGTCGATTCCGAGGATCCGCTGCCGCCGATGCTCCAGTCACTGCTCGGCTACGAGTTCTTCACGATGGACGACGGTGCGCCGCTCGAACTCGACGCGCTCTACGGCGCACGCTTCGCGCAGGACTATCATCGCAAGGTGAACAAGCTCGCGTTCGAGATCGCCGGGCTCCTGACGGCGCTGGAGGGGACGGGGGACGATGCGTCGGTGGCGCTCGCTCCCCCGGACGAGGGGCTGGCAGCGGGAGTCGATGGCGATGCGCCGGACGACGACCCGGACGCGCGTCCCGTCGCATCGATCGCCGGGCCGACCGGCCGGGCCGACGGGCGGCGCGGTCGGTGCGTCTACCTGGCCGACTGCAGCTTCGATCGCAAGGAGGAGCGCGAGATCCTGCAGGCCGAGCTGCTGCGCTCGGGACACCAGGTCCTGCCCGACCGGCATCTGCCGCGCGACGAGAACGAGTGCGTCGCGGCGATCACGGCGGCTCTGGAACGCGCGGACCTTGCGGTCCACCTGATCGGCGCGCACGCCGGTGCCGTGGCCGACGGTCCGAGCGGCAAGCCGCTCGTGGTGTTGCAGAACGAACTGGCCGCGGCGTGCAGTGCAGGCGCCGGCCTGCAGCGCATCATCTGGTTGCCACGGTCCACCAGCGCGACCGAACCGGGCCAGCAGGCCTTTCTTCGCGCACTGCACGAGGACGCCGATGTCCAGCGCGGCGCCGACCTGCTGACCGGCGGCATGGAAAGCCTCAAGCAGGCGATGTTCGAAGCGCTGGACGTCACCGGCGCGGCGCCGGGAACCGGCGGGAAAGCCGTCGCTGTCTCCGAGGACGGGGCGCGGGGTGGGCCGTCGACGTCGGACGGAACGTCCGGGGTGTCCGATACGGATGGCGAGATCGAAGGTCGGCGAACGATCCACCTGCTGTGCACGAAGGCGGATCGCAAGGCGACGGTGCCGTTGCGCCGTGCGCTGAAGGCGCGCGGCGTCGACATCACGCTGCCCGCGTTCGAGGGGGCGGCGACCGAGGTGCGCGAGGCGAACCGGCGGCTCCTGATGTGCTGCGACGCGGTCGTGCTCTACTACGGACACGGCGACGAGGCCTGGAAGCGCACGGCCGACACCGAGCTTCTGAAGCTGCCGGCCTATCGCCCGGAAGCCGGTACACCGACGGTGCACACCTATCTGGCCGCGCCGCCGACACCGGACAAGGAAGACCTGGTGGACATGGACGAACCGAACCTGATCGATGCGCTCGCAGGCTTCGACGAGACGCTGGTCGACGCGCTGCTGTCGGCCGAACGGACCGGGTTCGACACGGCATGAGCGAGCTGACGCTACCGTCCCGGGCGAGGGTCGGCGAAGCTGCCCGACGCGCTCGGCCATCGAACCCCTTTCCCGGCCTCCGTCCGTTCCTTCCGGGCGAGGAGCACCTGTTCTTCGGGCGCGAGAGCCAGACCGACCGGATGGTCGACAAGCTCGCCGCGACGCGCTTTCTCGCCGTCATCGGCAGCTCCGGAAGCGGCAAGTCGTCGCTGGTCAACTGCGGACTGCGGGTCGCCCTGCGCGCCGGGCTCATGGCGGAGGCGGGCACCGCCTGGCGCATCGCCCGGTGCCGGCCCGGCAGCGAGCCGATCGCCGCGCTGGCACGAGCACTGGCCGAGGATGGCGTGCTGTTCGATGACTTCCGCGCGGAAGGGCCAGGCCTGATGGACATCATCGCGACCAATCTCTCGATGAGCCGCCTCGGTCTTGTCGACGTCGTGGAGCAGTCACGGCTCGATCCGGACGTCAACGTGCTCGTGATCGTCGATCAGTTCGAGGAGCTGTTCCGCTTTCGCCGGAACGGGTCGGTCCACGATCCGCATGACGGGCGCCCCGACGAGCAGGCCGTTGCCTTCGTCGCGCTGCTGATCGAGGCTGCGCGTCAGCGTCGTCACCGCGTTCACGTCGTGCTGACGATGCGCTCCGACTTCCTGGGCGACTGCGCAGCCTTACCGGGGTTGGCCGAGGCCATCAACGAGGGTCAGTATCTGGTGCCGCGCATGACGCGGGAGGAACGGCGGTTGGCGATCACCGGGCCGCTGGACGTCTCCGGCGTCCGGATCCAGCCGGTGCTGCTGACCCGGCTGCTCAACGATGTCGACGACGACCCCGACCAGCTGTCGATCCTGCAGCACGCGCTGAATCGCATTCGTGCCGCCCACCTCGAGCGGGACCGTGGCGAGGGAGCGCTCGACCTGACGCACTACAGCGCCATCGGCAGCATGGCCGACGCGCTCGACCGGCACGCCGAGGCGGTCCGGGAGGAGCTGGGCGACGATCGCGAGCGCTGGATCGCACAGCGACTGTTCAGGGCACTGACCGACACGTCGAACGATCCGCGCGGCGTGCGCCGCCCGACCCCGTTCGGCGAGCTGTGCACCTTGTGCGAAGCCTCCCCCGAGGCGCTCGGCGGTGTCATCGATGCCTTCCGCCGCGCCGATCGATCGTTCCTGATGCCGCCTGCCGACGAGTCTCTCGAGCCGGACACGATCGTCGATATCTCGCACGAGAGCCTGATGCGCACATGGCGTCGCCTGGTCGGCTGGGTCGAGGAGGAGGCGAGGTCGGCACGGATCTACCGGCGGTTGCTGGAGACGGCACGACTGCACGCGCGTGGCGAGGCCGGGCTCTGGCGCGACCCGGATCTTGCCCGCGCGCTGGAGTGGCGTGAGCGCGACAGGCCGAATGCGGCCTGGGCCGATCGCTACGGGGGCAAGGTCGGCCAGGCGATGCACTTTCTCGACGAGAGCGCCGCGGCCGAGGAGGCCGAGCGGGATCGGCGACGCGAAGCCGCGCACCGGGAACTGGAGCAGACCCGCGCCGTCGCCGCGGAGCAACGTGGCCGGCTCGAGGCGCAGGAGCGTGCATCGAGGGTTCAGCGCAAGGTGACGCACGTGGTCACGGCAGCCCTCGCCGCGACCGCGCTGCTGGCATTCGCCCTCGGCTGGCAGATCGTGTCGAAGCGCGATGCGCAGCAGCGTCTCGCCACGAACGGCGAGGCGTACAGGAGTGCCGTCTCGGACGTCGTGCTCAAGGGCCAGGCAATCTGGCAGCTCGTTCAGGCAAGGATCGCGATCAAGGAAGACTCGATCGCGGTGACCTTCCGCAACCTGAGCGACGAAGCGCAGCACGTCTACACGCTGGACGAGAAGGGGCATGAAACCATCCCGTGGCGCGTGCCCGAGCCCGGGGCCGAACACCCGGCGACACCCCCCGAGCGTGGCCAACCGTTGCTCGTCCGGCCGGACGGCGAGAGCCGGCTCGATATCTTCGTGAACGATGTCTGGCTGACGAGATCGGCAGCGAGCAGACGCGTGCTGGCCGCAGGGGTCGTGCAGGACGACACCGATATCGTGCGCCTGACGATCCCCCCGACCAGGGACACTTCGCCGCGATGACCATCAAGCTTGGCAGTCACGATCCCGGTATCGCCGAGCCCGGCCTGTCCGCGCTCATCGAGCGGATGCGCCACCTGTCGGGCGACAGCGCCGAAACGCTGCGCGACGACAAGGGGCCGGCGCCGTTCGCGGTGGCCGCGCCGGCTGGCGGCTGGGCCGTCGCCGACGTGCAGCGTTTCCTGACAGGGGCCGGCTTCCTTCCCGGCGGGCAGGCGGACGGCATCTGCGGCTACCGGACCCGAGCGGCGATCCGCCTGTTCCAGGAACATGTGCGCTCGGTGGAGGGGCGGCCCTGCATGCCGGACGGGACGGCCGGACCGAAGACCCGTGCCGAGATGGTCCGCTGGCGCGACAGCGGGCAACGGGCGAGCTGGGTGTCCGGGATGGCTGGCCGGGCTGACGGTGCACCCGGGGAACGCGGCGGTGACGGGACCGATGAATGGCGGCACTGGCTGGGCTTTCTCGACACCTTCAAGGCGCGCCATCTCGATCTGGCCGACCCGGTGTTTTCCGCTGTCGAGCGGTTCGACGGACCGAGCGACACGCGCCGGGTCGCCGACTGGCGCTTCGGGGCTGACGAGCTGCACCTGATCGGCATCCGGTACGGCGAGGCCATCCGGCAGGGGAGGGGCTTCGACGATGTGCTGGTGCTGCTCGTGAAGGGCCTGGTGTTCACGTTCCAGGGCTCGACCGACCCCGGTGCGACGAGCCATCCGGACGGGGCACCGTTCATGGTGCGCGGCCAGCACGATTTCCGCCTCGGCCTGCACCGTGGTCGGTACCACGCGCTGCGCCCGTCGAACCATGCCACTCATGGCGTGCTGGTCGTGCGCTCGAAGGACGGGCTTGCGCTCGATGTCGCCGATCTCGCCACCGGGCTTGCGGTCAACGGCACGATCAACATCCACTGGGGCGGGATCGGCTTGCGACGGAACGTCTCGCGCTGGTCCGAGGGCTGCCAGGTGGTCAACGGTGCAGGCTACCGGAACCATGCCGGCGACATCGTCGACTGCACCGATCATGTCGCCATCAACAACGGCGAGGTGGCCGATCCCGACAAGCGCAAGACGCGCGGTGCCTACAACGTGCTGTCGGACCTGATCGTCGCCATGTCGAGCGGCATGGCGGACCCGGGCACCGTCCGGTACACGTTGCTGCACGGCTCGGACCTGGCAATCGATCCGGTGCTGGCGGAGCGGATGTCGGAGCTGCGTGCCGACGCATGGCGACGGATCACCGAAGCGGGGTGATCGATACGGGAGGTTCGCATGCCCGGGGCCGCCGGTCACGCCCCGGAGCGCTCGAGCGCCTCCGCCGACCAGGCCGCGGGCCAGCGCGTGGCGGGAAAGATCGCCTGCGCC
>ENA-ORXT01006750-ORXT01006750.1-marine-metagenome-genome-assembly--contig:-NODE-6750-length-10541-cov-4.854644_pt1 | contig 10541 bp, 5 predicted proteins | sample MGYA00237868_ERZ511482 | MGnify/ENA metagenome assembly ERZ511482
ATGTCTCCCAGAGTTTATCTATGTCATTTTTAAGTTGTCCTGTTATCATTTCTTATGTATTTAGTAAGGAGTATTAGATTTATTTAATAGTACAAATATCGGTTGAGGGGTGCAGTATTATTGCATCTATATTTTTTCTAAATTAGATGCAAATAATGGGTATTTCTCTTTTAATCCTTGTATGGTACTCTCTCTGTATTGCAATATTCTAACTTTATCACCAACCTTTAAACTTTTTTTTTCTATCATTTTGTGATGAATGCTATATTTGTCACAAAACCATGTATTACCATCCTTTCCAACAGTGCCTTCAAATTTTGAATCTTCAGATTTTGAATTCCACAATCCTGGTTCTACACCGCTTCTTATAAAGTAATCACTAAAAATAATCAATTCAAACAATTGATTAACGCATGACCTATACACGTATCTTGAATTACAAGATTTAATGTGTTCTTGCACCTTTAGAGTTAAGTCATCTTTCTCATGTGATCCATCATTAACTATATTATTAAGATCCTGTGCTATCTTTCCCATGAATGGTGATAGTATTTCTGACTTTAGATGATAGTTATTATCCTTGCCTGCAATAAATCTAATAGAAGCATTTAAGCCACCATTATATACTTTGTCTGGTATGTAGCCTAAATCATTATAATGATCTCTGATTTTCTCTAAAATATTTCTTAATAAACCTAAATTATTTGGTGCTTCTTGATGTTCTGATGTATTATAATTTTGGATAATGTCAATTATGTCTCTATGTTTTATTCTGCTTAAGGAGGACAAAGCATTAAATACACTTTGGTATTCAACTTGTATCTGATAATCTTCATCATTATTACAAGCTTGCTTTAGTTGGTTCCATAATTCATCTATTGAATCTGGATCCCCCTTATCATAATAAGTAGGAAACATTTTATCAAACAAGGGATTCTTTTTTATGTCAGCTTGTCCAGTTAAAACAAAATATTTGAATTTTTTAGATGGAAAAATATCTAATTCCTTTTGGGTTTCTATCAGAGCAGTTTCATCACCTTGACCAGTTTCATCTTCAGTTAAGTAAAATCTTGCATCTATTAATACAGCTTGATATAAATGGTAGTTACTTGTAAGCTCCTGCATTCCTGATTGTTTTGACTTAAAACCTACAAGCTCAATATTATGAGATAGTGCTTCTCGTTTAATTAATTCAAGAGATTCATGTTTATCATCAAACCATAAAACTTTGTACTTCTTCATCTGATGGATTTAGTAAAGGAATATTAATTAAAAATTCTACTGACTGCTTGGCCATACCTTCAAATAGTAATGCATAGTTGCCCCCAAAGTATTCTATAATCCTCTTTACATCATATCCTCCCATACCTGTACTTGTAGAATCTGTAGAGGTATACTTTTGCTCAAATTGCTCTTGTGTAAAATCTTTAGGAAAAGGTGTACCATTATTTACAATTCCAATTGTAAGACTTCCTAATACTTGAAATACTTCTACTGTGACCACATTTGATTCTGATTTACTTTTAAATCCATGTTTATGTGCATTTTCAAATATGTTTGAAATTAGAATTTTAAATAAGTCAAGATTAATATTAACCTGAAATGAACTATCAATAGAAATTTCATTCCACATGCGTAATTCAAAATAATAAGCTGGTCTATAGAGATCACTTATAAGCTTAGGAATAGATGATATTAAAGTAGGCTCTTTCTCATAGTTTTCTAACTTAAGACCTTCAAATCCATACTTAAGCGTTCTTGATATAAATCCAATATCATTTCTAATACCCACTGATAGTTCTTCAAAATTATAATTATTATCTTCTCTAAACTTAGTTAGAAATTGATTTACAACTTCATCATCCTTATGAGTATTTAGATAATTTGATATAATATTAGCTGATGATAATATATTCTGTCGAGCTGTACCTAAACTGTGATTTAGTGAAGCAATATTAGTGTAATAGGCTTCATCTTTATTATGTAAATATTCTCTGACTTCAATACCTATTTTTCCTATTTCAGATTTATGATCAATACCCCTATTATCTTCATTTGGGTTATATTCTATTCTTAGATCTAAGAAATCTTCAGTATTTATTCTTGGAATTGTTGCACCAGTGCTATATGCTTTTAATTGCTCATTAAAACTTTCTTCATAAAACTTACTGAAAAAATGATAATCAGGTTTTATGTCCTCATTCAATTTAAAAGCCATTACATCATTATCTATTCTTATTGTACTTTGATTCATTGTACAAAAAGCCATTTTTGTTTTATGGGCTATTCTTGACACTAATAAACAAGGTGTATCAACTTCCTTATAGTGTTTTTTCCTTATTGTTGGTGTAAACTCATCTTTATCCGTAATAACACTTAAACCTATATCTGATAGATCCTTAGTACATATTACAAGTGGCTTTGATTCATCAGAAACACCTTGTCCTGTAATTGGTGACAGATAGTTTCTCAACTTTATACCTGTTGCTTTAACTAAGTATCTTCTTGGGTCTAAAATATATCTATTCTCTTCTACCTCTTGAGCTGTGACCATCTTGCTAATATCATTACTAATATCATTACTAATATCAATATCCTTAATAAAGCCATCAATGTCAAATGATGGTTGCTTAGATTTTGTATCTAAATATGAAGATGCATCTACCATCTTTATACCTTCTCCTTTTGACCTTCCTCTTTTTATTCTGAATATTAGAATTGAAGCATTTGAATTTATAGTAAAAGTATTAGGCAGATAGATAATTGTATCTATGAGATTGTCATTTACAAGTCTTTCTCTGAGTTGTAATTCATCCTTTCTACCACTGGTCCCAAATGAATAACTGCTTGAAATTATAATCTCACCTGATTCGGTAAGTTTATTAATTCCTTCTGCTATTGTAATTGTTGCAGCATCAACATAAGCATAACCCCCTCTCTGATCTTCAAGATTTCTACCTAAAGGTATATCAGAGATTATATAATCAAATTGACCACCTGCTAAATACATTTCGTCAGATATGCTATTCTGACTATTCCTATATCTTATTTCATTAGGCGATTCATAATCCCATTTACCCTCTATGATTGACCTTAATCTATATAGAATTTGTATTGTTCTATGGTTATCATGTATACTCTTTAAGGTCACATCATTCAATCTCATATCTATTGCTCCAGTTCTACCATATGGATTGAGCACTTTACTACCTGTTTTAACGTCAGCAAATTTTACTAACAACTCAGCTACTAACTCTGATTCAAAGATTAGACCTTTTTGATTTCTTTCTAATTCTTTGAGTAAATAATAAAAAGTAGATTTAATCCCCTCTCCATTTATCTCTCTTATTCCTTCAACTAAGTAATTCAAATTTTGGTGATGCAAATTTGTCATACCATAATCAATGAAGCTCAATATTAAGTGCAGTTGGTCTTTAAAATATTCAGGTAAACCACTTAATTTTTGACTAATTGAATTAATAAGACCGCCACCTGCAGAAAATTCAGGCAATAAATCTTCCTTGTGTAAACACAATAAATACTGTGCAACAATGATTGAATCACTTATTGTTGATGGATCTCTTTGTAGTATTGAGATTATATTTTTCCCTGTATTTGTCATCATATAAATATCCTATAATATAAATTAACTGAAAAAAAATTGCAACCCTCATGATGAAGGTTGCATTTTGATTTAACTACCTCTCTCTCGTCTCCCAATCATCTGGTCTTTCATCATACTCTCCTGTACAATGCCAGTACTCATCATTATTAGGATTAAGCTGAATAGCGTGATTATCTAAGTCAGCTTGAGGATCAATGTAACTCATAACAGTAAAAATTTAAAAGGTTAAGAAAATAATTATTGATTGTTATAACCTATTATGAAGCAATTGTTTTAAAATCCTCTATATCCAAGCCATCATCAAATGGTAATTCTTTTACTTTTGCTTGTGGTAGTGCATCTGTTTCTACATCTCTCAAGTTTCTTTCTATGGCACGTGTTCTTACACCAGCTTTATCTATAGTATTAGATGCCTCATTAAGCTTCTTCTTAACACTATCTAATACACCTCCAAATTTACCAAACTCGGTCTTTACAGCACCTAACACCTTCCACACTTCACTTGACCTCTTTTCTATGGCTAATGATCTGAATCCCATCTGTAATGAATTAATCATAGCTGATAGTACACTCGGTCCTGCTAATATAATCTTATACTCTCTTTGCAATGTTTCTAATAACCCTCTTATACCTGTTACACTGCCATATAGTCCTTCCGTAGGTAAAAACAATATCCCAAAGTCAGTTGTATGCGGAGGTGATATATACTTTGTGCTTATATCTTTTGCCATAGTTTTTATAGTACTCACTAAATCTTTTGTAGCAGCTACTATCTGATCTTTCTCGCCTTCTTCTATGGCATCCTGATATTGCTCATACTTATCCATTGGAAATTTAGAATCTATAGGTAACCATACATGCTTACCATCCCCATCTTTTCCAGGAAACTTAATTGCAAACTCCACATGAGATCTACTACCAGGTATAGTAGATACATTAATTCCATACTGATCTTGAGTAAGAATATCACTTAGAATATTCTCTAACTGCACCTCCCCCATAGAACCTCTTGACTTAACATTAGATAGCACCTTCTTTAATCCTCCTACATCTGATGCCAAACTTCTCATCTCACCTAATCCTTCCTGTACTGCTTTGAGCTGATTATTTACCAATTGGAATGAGTGGCCCAACCTCTCTTCTAATGTTTTCTGTAACTTCTCATCTACAGTTACACGCATTTTCTCAAGTTGTATAGTATTATCCTTTTGTATTGATTCTAATCTACTATTGATATTTACCCTTATATCTCCAAGAGATTTAGATATTGACTCTCTAAATTCATTAAACCCTTTTTGATTTGTATTAGTTAAGTCAGTTATTTGCTTCTGAAAGGTTGTTAGCAAGTCCGATTGTCCTTTACCATAAGTTGCTAATTGATTATTAAGTACTTCTTGTGATTCTTTTAATACACTTGATATCCCATCTCCATTATCTTTTAATTGCTTTTGAAAAGATGTAAGTAATGTGGACTGATTTTGTCCAAATGTTGCTATTTGATTATTAAGCACCTGTTGAGAATCTTTAGTCACTCTGGATAACTCTTCTCTATTATCCTTTAGATTATCTGTAAGAAGCTTACTTGCTCTCATTTCCGAATTAGAGAATTCTCCTTTTAACTGTACAAATTCATCTTTGTGATCATTCCCCTTCTTGAGTAGCTGAATGATTAGATTTAGTAAGCAGATTACCAGTATTGCTGATAAAATAATGATTGTAGGATTATCCATAGTTCTTATTTATTAGTGCTTTTATCAATTAACAATGCAAATATATAAAGTAGGGTGCAGTATATTTGCACCCTAAATAATCCTATGTCTACTACTAAAAATGCCATTATAAGGATCAGAACTATAGATAGATGCTTAAAATCTAATGAAAAGAACTACTTCCTTAAGGACCTAATAGAAGAATGTTCCATTGCAGTGCATGAATTTAAGCGTAGAACTGATCCTGATGCTGAATATAATCTTATAAGTAAAAGGACCATTCAGTATGACTTACAATCAATGAAAGAAGAGTACCCTGGATTTGAAGCACCAATAGAACATGACAATGATGAAGGATATTATTACAGTCAAGCTGGTTTTGAAATATTTAAAGCTTCTCTTTCCAAATCAGATTTAGATAGGTTAGGCAGTGCATTAGATATACTAAGACAATTAAGTGCAGAAAACCAATTCAAGGATTTAGCATCATTAGTTAGTAGATTGGATTCCACGTATAAACTTAAAAGAAAACTAAAAGAAGATATCATTATCCAATTTGATCAAGGTAATAATATAGAAGGGCAAAAGTGGGTAGATCAATTCAAACAAAAAATAGAACAAAAGGAAACAATCTCAATGATGTATCAACCTTTTGGTAAAGAAATCAGTAATAGAATAATTAGTCCTTATCAAATCAGAGAATATAATAACAGATGGTTTTGTATTGGCTATGATAACAATTACAACAACATAACCAATATTGGATTAGATAGAGTTAAATCTATAAAGGAATCTCTACAAGATTACTATAGAGATCCAGATTACAATCCTAAAACTTACCTTAAAGATGTAGTCGGTGTATCAAAGATCCAAGATGCTAAGAAGATCAAAATCAAATTTAAAGCTTGGGGTCTACAGAAATACTACTTAGAAAGTAAGAAGCTGCATCACTCTCAAGAACTGCTTAAAGAAACTAAAGACTATGCTTTATTCCAGTTAGAAGTAATCCCTAACTTTGAACTTAAATCTAAAATACTTGCTAATCTTTCTACTATAGAAATAGTCTCTCCAAAATCATTTAAGGATGATATTGCTGATGCTATTAAAAAAGGAAAGGAGTTCTATAGTTGATATTGCTAAATTACTTAGACCTTATTTTCATTTATTTCTCTCTATTTCTAAAGCTATAATATTTACTGGATCTCCATCACATCCATCAATTTTAGCTTCAAAATTTGCACCTAATTCTATTTGAAAACCTGGTAATAACTCAATAAACTGAGCAGCCTCATATACTGTATTTGATCCGTTAGATACCAAAGATGATGATCTTAAGTATTGGTTAGCTTCCATAAAGTAATCGTAAGGCCCATGAGTCAAATTTAAATTATGATATTCAGGACAAAATTCTGTAATAAAAAAATCATCAATTGCCATATCCCCTCGATATCCTGAACCTGTTACACCTTTAATTCTAATTATAGCGTTTTGATTCTTATAATTATAAAGTGATATGACATTAAAGTACCATGAATTGAAATTTTCTCCAACATGATAGTTTAAATAATTCCATGTTGCTCCATTATCTGTACTGATATCTATAAATAACTCGCCTATTTGATCTCCATAAAAATGAGTAGCATAAACTAATTTAGGAACATTATAAATACTTAAGTCAAAACAGGGACTATATAGTGTGCACGTCTTATTTGGATGATTTGCTCCGGATGATTCAAAGTATAAATAGTTATTTCCATTAGCAGCATTATTTGGTCCTGTATTACTTGAAGGTGTGCTGCCACTATTTATTGTGGCATCAAAATCATCACACTGACTTTGTATAAAGCCATTTAAACCATTTTCAAAACCTTGATAGTAGCCCGTATTTGTTATTGGATTGTTACAATTTAAATTGGTAACACAGCAACCTGTTTCATCAATCTGATTATTACAATTATTATCAACTCCATCACAAATCTCTATTGCATTTGGATGAATATTGTTATTAGTATCATTACAATCACTACTATTAGGAACATACCCATTAGGTACATAACATTCAAAAACTATTTCATTTATATCACCATATCCATCTCCATCATTATCAGCATACCATGTTGTCAATTCTGTCACTGCAGGGTTAGTATCATCACAGTCTCCTCCTATTAAGGAATAATTATTCATTAGTAAACAATCGTAAACTAATCCTGCACCAAATCCATCTCCATCTGTATCCATGTAATATACATTATCACATATATGGAATACTTCCTCATGCGTAGAAATAGCTTGACTTATATCATCATCATATGATATAATAGTCAAGGTATGATCACCAGGAGTATATGGACCTCCTACTGTAAAATAGTTTCCATTTAGCGTTACTGCATTCCCGTCTATATAATATTGAACGGTTGCTATTCCACTTGGATCTGTAATTGAGGCTTGAAATTTTAATATTTCATTATCTTGAAAATATGAGTCATTATTTCCTGTATCTTCTGTAATTAATACGTTGCTTATTAGTGGACCATTAGTATCACTGTCACCTATAATTATTGTTTGTATACCTGAACCACCAACATTGCCTGAATTATCTGTAGCTTCTGCATAATAATGAATTACATCACCTTCATTAAATGTTCCCAACGATATATTGTTTAATACATACGTATTATCCATTATGTTGTTATAGCTATTTGTTAACCAACCATTTCCAGTATTATAATATAAAGCAACATTATTTATGTATCCGTTATCAAAGGCATTAATATCAATATTCACATTCTGTCCTTCAAGACGTGGGGCATTACTTGCAGCTGTGATAGTTGGGTTAATATTTGGACATTCTATAATTTCAAAATTATCCGAATATTCTAAGCGCCAATTACCTGAAGGACTTTGAGTATAGTATTTTATTTCCCAAACTCCCGTTTTATCCTTCATTGGTGAATTAGAAATATCATAATACATCCATTGTGGGTAATTTGGCACCCAATCTTGCGGTGCAGGACCTGGATCAGGGAGAGCATATGTATAATCATCAAAAAAGCTTCCGTTTGGTTCAAACCACTCTATTTTGGTATTGATTGGATTACAATAATCAGAGAAGTTAGCCCAACTATATACATGACTATCAGAGTTACAAAATGTATTTGTTACGTTTACAGGCGATCCGTTTGAAACACCTTTACACATTTTTTGTTCAGTTAAAATATGTGATAAAACAAAGGTTTTACTTCCTATATAATCGAAAGGAGTACCATTAGCAACTCTTGCATAATATTCTACCGTCCACTCCCCATTTATATCAGCTACATTTGTTCCAGCAATACTAAGTCCATAGTAAAAATAGGTTGATGGGAAATTATAAATATTTGATGAATGAGAATCATATAATGTTCCGTCGGGTTTGTATATTTTCCATCTTGCTTGTGTAGGTCCTGTGTTATTTTCTAATTCTATCCACAAGAACAATAGGTCTTCATAAGTTTTTATGTGGTCTGAAAAGAACTCACATGGCATTGTGTTATTATTATTGCTTATACAAGTTGTATAATTCAGAACATCATAGCCATTACCATTGGTGCCACTTGTTATATTAACTGGCATGGTTTCTATATCAGTAAGTGTGCCATCAGTTAAATGAACTGAGATTGTCCCAGATGATGCTGGTAGATTTATGAGCTTTGAGAAACTACCATTAAACAAACTTGCTGTATATGTTTGATTAGAAGTTGTTATAGTAACAGTGCCAACAAATACTTGATTCCCATTGGTATAATTTCCAAATCCACTAATTATTTTACTTTCTCCAGCTGTACCAGTAAGACTGTTTTGAGTAAGGGTAAGGTTTATTTGATTATTAGGATTAGACACAACTAACGGAATACCAACAATGTTATTCACTTCACTTAGCTCATTAGGTATTATGTTGTCACAATCTGCCTCTATCAATATATAATATGTACCATCAGGTACATTTGGAATAGTATAAGATATAGACTCAGAATTATAAGGAGAATTTCCTATTGATGAAATATCATAACCTATATAAGTATCTGTTGTTTCCAAATTAATATCTGTTGAAAACCAATATTTCATTTTTACGTTAACATTCCCATTTGAATAATCATCGAGATGTTGATCCGCTGATATAGTTATATTACTTCCAGGGTTAGTATTATTGTTACTAACTGTTTGATTGGTTAGGTATACATCTGGTGTACAATTATTAGAAACTAAGGATTTACTATGATTCTGATTTCCTTCAATAAGTGTTGTACAACTTGATGCTCCAACACAATAATCAAAATTACTACCATTAGTTGTGGAAAATAATATTGCAGCTGACCAGAATTTGTATGTTGAATGACCTGGAGTTGTTTCATACTCTGCTTGTATAGCAACTTGATAAAAGTTACCATCCTGTGGTCCTTCGAGTATTTCTGGATCGTTAATGTGACTATTCGCATTCCAGATCCAATCAGAGTCCCAACAAGCGGTTGTATTAGTTATATTCTTATTCACTACTAAATTTCCGTTAGGTAAAAAAGAAGAGTCACCAAAACCATAATCATTATCAAAAGTTGGTGCGTTAAACCCCTTAAAAACTTGAACTCTTAATGCTATTAAATTTGACCAAGTTTGCCAACTCATGTCTATTGATGCATCAGATTGCACTGAACCGCAAGTTATTAAAGGTGTTACAGTTTTATATTGTTCTACCCCAATGAATGAATCAGGATTACGAAATCCAGATAAATCTGGGTTACTACAAATACTATAGCCACAGGCATTTCCACATGCAGTATTACTTTCGCAATCTTCCCTTGTATTCTGTAGAGGCCCAACTTTAAATTCAAAATGCAAATGGCCAGGTGTTACTCCTGATATTGGAGTCGGATCACAATTATTAGGGGGTATAACTGGAGGGGTTCCATTATTAAAATCATAATCTAAACAACCATAACCTGAATTTCCAAGAGCACCAATTATTTCTTCTGCTTCAACTAAGTCACCAACATTAACCGATATATTATATAAATGTGAGTACTGTGAATAAAATTGAATTGGATTGTTAGGTAAAAAGTGTCTGACAATAACAGTTCCTCCTAATCCATGTGATTCAGTAGTTGATGGTTGTCTGATATAAACCACATATCCATCACCTACAGATTTAACTGGAGTACCGTAGTAATTAGCAT
>ENA-ORXT01006751-ORXT01006751.1-marine-metagenome-genome-assembly--contig:-NODE-6751-length-10539-cov-8.728637_pt1 | contig 10539 bp, 14 predicted proteins | sample MGYA00237868_ERZ511482 | MGnify/ENA metagenome assembly ERZ511482
CGGCGGCGGCGGCAGCTGGCGGTGGCAGCAGCAGGCACAAGCGCCGGCGGCAGGGGGCGGCGGTGGCGCCCGGAAGGGGCGGGGGCGGCAGCGGGGGACAGCGATGGGGGCGGCAGCGGGCGGCAGCGGCGACGGCGGCGGCCGGCCCTACAAGAAATAAACCCGCGATATCGCGGTTTTGGACCCAAAATCGCGGGTTGACCCGACCCTTCAGTGCGACCCCACTCGCAGTGGAGCTTCACGGCTAGTGGACTGACAGGGTGCCAGAAAATCGCGGGTCAGCGAAGCGAGATCCCCAGTCTTCATCCATTTCCACGACGCCAGGGCCGCGCAGCCCTCTACTGCAATCGAAGAAATTGGCGCATGTTGATTGGATTCTCGCCGATGGCTTACCCGTCTTTCATTGGGCGAGAAGCCGACGACCTGTCTATATAGTCGGTGCCCCTGTTCTGCGTTGACGGCGTTGCTCGGCTCGCGCATCCCGCGGCAGCGTGCTGCCCCGTCTTGTGCTTCCCACTCAAAGACGCAGCGTCATCGTCCCCCCTTGACGTTACCGCCTGCTGCGTCCCGAGTTCCCACTCCCACACCACGCATACCCCTCAGTCCCTTGCTCCTCCCCCCCCCCATCCTATTCTCCCCGTCCAGTCCGTGTGCGAACTCAACATGCCTTCTGACACCGGCCGTCTTTGCCACTGCAATGACTGTACCGCGAACGGCGAAGAGCCTCCCTGTATGGTATCCAGGCGGACCTGGTTTTTGCATCAGCAGTCCAAAAGACGTCGGTTGTCAACAGGTAGTGTCATCAGCGGTGGCCTTGCCGGTGGCCCCGCTGGAGATAACACGGGCACGGACGGGGCAGGGTCTCGGGCTGCTCCGTCTGGGGGCCGGGGGGGGGGGGGGGGGGGGGGTGCGCGAGAGGATTGTCCATCAGGACCTGACCACACGGCTGAAGACGGGGCCGCTGCTCGCAGCGAGGATAGTCCCCTTCGTGCCGACCAAGATGTGGGTCAGGCTGATGATGACGATAGAAGCAGCATGGCGAGCACAGATGTGAAGTCTGACGACTCCACAACTGTGCCGCCAGCAGCTTTTGTCGTGGAGGACCCCGCTGAGCACGTTGCCGAAGCTGTGGATCTCATTTGGCCACCGGAGCCGGTCATGCAGGACGCTGTCAGCTCCAATGAGGTGCAGCTGCCGGTGGCTCAATTTGGTGAGTGTGTCAACGACTTCGCGCTGTTCACTTCCGCTGTGAACCATGGGCTTACGGAAGACGCATTTGCGGATCTGCTTAAGCTGAGCGGATGCCAAGCAAAGTACCGAACTCCGTTTCTCATGCGAACGTTCATCGAGGCGAGCGTGAACGTCGAGAAGCGCCAAGTGGACTGCTGTCTGAATGGGTGCGTGGCATTCACACACAAGCGGTCGCTCCTGACGTCTTGTGACGCCTGTGGTACTGCTCGGTACACGGCAAGCGGGCGCCCTGCGCGCCAAATGACGTACTGGCCCCTGACTGCATGGCTCATCAACATGCTCAGTGACCCAGTTCTGGGTCCTGACATGAGGGCCAGCGTGAAGGAAGCACGGGGTGCGGCTGCCACAAACTCAGACGGCACGCAGAGGGAGGGTCTGTACGACTGGTACGACGGCCTGACTTTTCTCGATGCGTTGCGCGCGGGACTCTTCGATGAAGATACCGACATAGCTCTGAGTGTGTCTACGGACGGCTTTGAGGCGTGGCGCCAACGAGGATTTCAGGGCTGGCCGATTATCGTGACCGTACTTAACCTGTCCCCAGGTGTACGGACGCGTAACATCTGCCAGATTGTCGTGGCCATTACTCCTGGTCCGCGACAACCTGTGGACCTGGAGTCGTTCTTCCACCCATTGGCTGATGAGCTGAGTCGACTGGCGCCAGGAATTCCGGGCGTTCGAGTTGCTGGGTCTTCCGAGCCTTGTACTTTGCGGGCGCACGTCCTTCAATTTACGGCCGACATGTCGGCGTTCGATATTCTGTTGAATGCCACGGGGTATAACGGATATTCGCCAAGTCGGGCGCCTGAATTTCATGGCGTGTACCACGCGGCCAGCAACCACCACTACTTCCCGCCGGTGGACCCAACCAACGGAGATGTGCTATTCTCCATCAGCGAATGCACTGTGCCGCGGCGGTCTGCCGAGAGTTTCCAGCGGGATGCGGATGCAATTGAGGAGGCCCGAGCGACTGGACGCTCCGTGGCGTACCAGACTGGGCTCTCGAAGAAGTCGGGAATCAAAGGACGCTCTTTGTTCTTTGCCCCGTCTGACGAGATGCGGGCGGCATATCCTCATTTGACGCACCTGTGGAGCATTGGGCCAGCGGCTGCACCGTACGACGTCATGCATCTGCTGTTGCAAAAGTCCAACTTGTTGGTCGAATTCCGGACTTGTACTACGAGATGCTCATGGCGCTGTGCAAGGCCTGCCGGGTCCTCTTCCGTCCCCGGGGCATATCATCGCCTGAGCTGCTCACAGTGGAAGCGCGACTGAAGCGCTTTGTCCACTTGTACTACACCAACGTTTACCGCGGCACCTACGATCGCTTGCCGCTCTGCAGGTCGGTCATCGCGGCAGTACTGGACATTGTTCCCAGTATGCGTGCGTGCGGGCCGGCGTGGGCGTCCTGGCAATTCCCCGCTGAGCGCAAGATAGGGGAGTTGGGCACCCTCATCCACTCCCACTCACACCCGAGTGCCAACCTCACCAATGCTGTGACGCGGCGTGTTCAGGCTGAGCTGGTGTCCTCGTTTGGGCAGAACCATCTGCCGGCTGAGTGGGCTGCCGCCACCGGCAAGTCACCGAGGCGCGATACCGCCCCGCGTGGGTGCGTGCGTCTTCCGGCTGGTGATGCAGGGGACGAGTGGCGCTGGACCATTTCGTTGCTGCCACCTCGCTGCAAAGAGATGCAGCTCACCGGCGCGGAGCTCACCGCCATGCGAGCAGCTCTTGCGGCGGAAGGGGTCGACGAGGTGCCCACCTCCATCCTGGCCATGAAGTGCTTCCGACTCAAGCTGACCAGCGTTAAAATTGCGGGATCGAAGCCGATGGGGTCGGACTCTATCGAGCACCGCCGAAGAAATTACCTTCTGCGAATTGATTCCACCGAAAGGAGGCGGCGGCGAGATGGTCGGGTCGTAGACGTGCCTGTCACAACGTACGGCGCCGTGCTGCACTACGCGTTGGTGTTTGTCGATGGAAGGGCGCGGGCGTTCGCCTACGTGGCTCGGGTGAAATCTACGGAGGACCGGGCTGGCCAAAGCGGTTGCCCGGCCACGCGGTTCGGTATTGACTGCTTCAAAAGCGCTGATGGCGTCCGCTACTACGCGCCGGCAGGAGCGATGGAAGCTGTGGTGGGGACCCTATAGAGGGAAGGGTTGCATTTCGTTTTGTTTGATCGCGAGCCCATCTCGGAGGAGCGCTGATTCCCTTTTTTTTCTCTGTCTCTCCGCGCGCTAATGGACGTCAGGCACAAGGCTTCCAGCCTGGTGCTCAGGCAGGCTTTTGAGGGGCGTGTATTTCTGTTGCTAGCGTAGCGGGAGCATGCGGCAAGGGAGCGCATGGGTGCAGTTTGGGCAAGCGAGAAAGTCGACGCCTTCCCGAAGTGAGAGTGAGCACCTGAACCGATTGGTAAAGTGACGACGCGCGGCATCTGTTTGGGAAAGTCTGGCAAAACCTGGAAACATCAATCTATAAACAATCTCAGCGGAGTCCGCTCCACGAGTGCTCACGGCAACCTAAGACTCTTCCTTAATGGGAGAAATTAGAACAATCACGTATCAAATTGTTGGTCAAAGTACCTAGGTGGCCCCAGCCTACACGCTGGCGGCACAGCGGAACGGCAGCCGTCGTCGACGGTGCAGGCAACGAGGCACTCGTACCACGAATACACAGGCCACCCGTCTTCTCTCGCTGTCACGATCCCGCCGTACGCCATTCATCCCCTCTTTTCGTCCTTGCCACGCCGGTACGCCTGCCCGGATCCCTTTGTCATCTTCTGGCACGAGCTCACGACTCCTTTTACACTCCCCTTCATTTTACACGTCCCACGCACACACGTTTGTGCTCTGGATTCGCGGGTCGACTTTGCATCTAAGTTGGTTCCTCTATGCACCTTTCTCCTCCTCTTTGCCGCCCAAGCCCACCCCACGCGGCGCGGTGAGTCGCGGCCCCGTCCGTCCTTTACTTCGCTTTTGATCATCATGGTAGCTAGGAAGCGGACGCGCGCGGAGGCTCGAGCAGGTACGTTGCGGAGTGCTCATGATGTTGTGTGTCTGTGCGGATCGTGTCTATGTGGCGTCCGCCCTTCGTGCTTGCTGTGATCGATGCATGGCACGTGCACACATCTTGGTTTGGCAGCCTGATAACGCTGACAAACTATTCATGTCTCTTGTATGTTTTCTTGTATCTAGACTTTGATGGTGATGTCGCCGCCGCTGTGGCAGTTGCCGCGGCGCTAAATGTCTTGCAAGACATCGATGGTGACGAGATGCGCGAAAGTAGCGCTCTTCCGTCCCTGCGACGTGCTCCACCAAGACGCTCGTCACGGCGGCGCGTGTCCACCCCGGCGCCCGCGCCTCCACCACCTCCTCGACCTCCCCCGTCACCGTCTTCCTCACCATTGAGGCCCCGACGTGCCCCGCCCAACCGGCGAGGCACCTCCCCGGCCGCCGCCAGGACCCATTCCGGTGCCCCCGCCTCTCGGCGGGTTGACACGCCCCCCCCCCGCGAGGGCCTCGTCCTCAAGAGCAGAGCCATCGCCGGGAAGTACTCGTCCAACCGGAATCCCAAAGATGGCTACGGTTTCCGATCGGGCGGGTGGTCTGAATGGCGATCTTTCTTCACGCCATACTTTTTCGGACAGGCCAAGGCCGCTGGCTTCCCGTCGGTCGGGCGTTCCCATTGTGACCGGGGCTGGCCCGAACGCCGCGGCTGGATTAAGTACGACCGCGGCAAATGTGCCTCGACCGAGGGTGGTGACGGGATCAGGACCGCCCCCCTCGTGCGCGTCGCCAGCCAGCCGGCGCCTAGCGCTCAATCCGGACTCTTCGTTGAGCGAAGCCTCTTCCAGCACGCTGGATCGTACCGTGGCGCCCACCACACCACCGGCCGTATCTCGAAGGCGCGTGCACCCGCCGCGCCCGTCGCGACCGGCGGCATCAAATTCACCGACGGGGGGGGGCGCGGCGCGCGCCTATTGCCAGCCGATGAGAAGAGGGCGAGCCCACACGAGCGGCCGGTGCGGGTTTGATCTCCCCGCGGACCCAGGCGCGGCTGCGCGGACGCTGGAAGCGCCCCCCCCACCGCTTAACAAAATGGCCGTGTACGGCAACGACGCGATTGGTATCCCCCTAGATCGGGAGCGGTTCGTCCGCGGTCTCGTGCGGGCGGCGGTGAAGGAGTACTTTGTGGTCTGACACACATGGGGACATCAAGAGGAGGAGGATATAGCGCTGGCGGTGGTCTACGTGGAGCACCACGAGCCACGCTTGGCGGCCTGTGTCCGGTCGTGGGAAGCCTGCGCCCTGCTATCCAGGGCCATCAACAACAAGGCCGCCTGGGCGCGGTGCAGCTGTAAGGCGGCTCCAAGAGCCGCCGTCGGCGGTCATGGGACCAGCGCAGGCGTCGGGGCGACTGGCGCTGAGTCGACCCGAGCAGGCCCACTAATCAACGACGCCGATACTGGCTCTGGCGCCGAGGTCGGTGATGCCGCCGCCGTCTCGACGGCGCGCAGGGCACCCGGTATTGCGGGCGTTGGCTCGGGCAGTGGGAGCGGGGCGGGTGGTGGTGCGGCCGCGCCACGGTGCGGCGGTGGGGGTGCAGCCGCGGGCGCTGGCGCGACAGGTGCGAGCGCGGCCACGCCTGGCGCGCGTACAGCCGAGGAAATGTTCGGTCTCATCAGATAAACTGTAAACGGTCGAGCGATTTCATGTGACCATTTGTGCTGGGGACGTGAGATGCAGTTGAAAATCAAAGGCTGACCATGCACCTTGAGACGCTTGCTGAGCCAATCAATGAAACACGCGGTTGCTTGTGAGCGAATCAAAGTGCAATGGATCGCGGGTTGGAATCGTGGGTTACCCCGCGATTGTGATCGGCTCAGACCCTCGATATCGCGGGTTAGGCGCGCCTTCCAGTGCGGCACAGAGGCAACGAGTGGAGGTCCGCACCCTCGCTCAGGGCATGTGAGGGGAATGTCCTACCCGCGATTTCGAGCCACCAAAATGCCCCCGATATCGCGGGATATTTCCTCGTAGGGCCGCAGTGCGGCGGTGCCCGCGGCCGCCACGGTGGCAGTGACGATTGAGGGGCGGGGGGGGAAGGGGGTACGGATTGTACCGCCCCAACAGACGGCGACACGACGCCCGAGAACGAGCGGCCGCAGCGCGCTGCGCCACCGGACGACGCGCGCGGCGCCATCGCCGCGCACTTTGCCGCAGGTGCGCTGTGCGTGTCCGACTCCATCCCCTCCTGTGGTGCGGCCGTGGCCAATTAGCTACACACGGGGGGGACACCCTGCGCGCTGCGTCGGCGTCGGCGTCCGCGGTGGCACCCCCAGCCGCGGCATCGCCGGCCTGTGACCACTCACTGGCGGCCGCGGCACCAGCAACGCCCGCCACCGGCGGCAGTTCGCGCGCGCCGTCGCCCGCGCGCCCGTGCCAGATGACACGCCGCCGCCACGGGTAGATGCGCAGATGTCGCCACGGTTAAGGGCTGGGGGGCGCCGCTCCCCGCCCGCTCCCCCCTCCCAGTGACCGCCGGACGCGGGGCCGCACGCCGGCCTCGATGTTAACACTGTGGAAGCGGGTTCCGATTTCCGCGAAAGAAAGAAGCCCCGCATATGGGGAGTACTCACAACTGAATTTGCACCTGCGAGAATCCGGCTGTGCTGATCCTCCAGGCCATCGATGAAGGCGTGAAGGAAACGGACGCTGCAGCTTTCACATCGTATTCGCGTGAACTTGCTGTGTGAAAGCAGACCAGCCAATCAGATCTCTGCATGCCGACCTCGAGCGCTCAGCTGCCGACCTGACAGGCCCGCCTGCACGGCCCTTGAGAGAGTGTATAGAACCGGATGCGTGCCAGAGATGAACAGGGCCGCCAGACATCAGCGACGAGAAATGGCCCGAGCGGGGCCACAGACACCAAGGCCTGTCGTGATCAGTCGTCGTGTCTGCCGCCGACGACCCATGTCAGTGCCCTGGAGCACAGAAAAAAGGTTCTCGCAGACCCACAGCAAGATGAGACACCAATGTGTCAGCGGCCCTCAGCCGCCCCGTCTGGCGATACACATGTTTCCAGGACCACTGGGCGCCCCAACAATGGCGAGATAGTATCACAACAAATCGACCAGGTAACAACCTGCCGACTGGAGCCACTTTCAGTGGCCAGGATGTTGCCTTCGCGTCCGCCACCTGGCCAATCAGCGGTCTAAAATGTTTGGGTGGGCTTTGTGGCCCCTTTGGGGCACCCCCTGCACGGTACCTGTGGCGGGGGTGGGGCCACGCGAATCTCGGGGGCCGCGCACGGGGTCGCTGGGGGCCCCTGGCGTGGGGGGGGGCTTTTCTTGTGGTCAAAATGACGCTGCCGATTCCGCCGCCCGGCCAATCATCGGTCAAAAATGCTTGGGTGCGCCCTGTGGCCCCTTTCGAGCTCTCCCTGCACGGTACCTGAAGCGCGGGTGCGCGCCGGGAAATCTCCGGGGCCGTGCCCGGGTCGCTGGGGGCCCCTGGCACACCGGTACAAATTTCTTGAGGCCAGGATGCCGCCTTCGTTTCCGCCACCTGGCCAATCAGCGGTCTGAGATGTTTGTGCGCGCTTTGTGGCCCCTTTGTGGCACCCCCTGCACGGTACCTGTGGCGGGGGTGGGGCCACCCGAATCTCGGGGGCCGCGCACGGGGTCGCTGGGGGCCCCTGGCACACCGGTACAAATTTCTTGAGGCCAGGATTCCGCCTTCGTTTCCGCCACCTGGCCAATCAGAGGTCTGAAATTTTTGTGCGCGCCATTTGGCCCCTTTGGAGCACCCCCTGCACGGTACCTGTGGTGGGAGTGGGGCGCAGCCAATCTCGGGAGCTGCGCATGGGGTCGCTGGAAGCCGCTGTCGGGCGGGGGGGCACTTCTTGCGGTCAGAATGACGCTCGCAATGCAGCCGCCGGCCAATCATCGGTCAGGAATATTTGGGTGCGCTTTGTGGCCCCTTCTGGGCACCACCTTCACGGTACCTTCAGCGAGGGTGCGAGCTGTTCCCTCTTGGGTGGCCCGAACAGGGTCGCTATGCCGCATTTGATCTTCTCTGCTAACAGGTTTTGGGTGTGGGCGCGCCTTTCTGTCATCCTCCACTGTACGCACTCGCTGATGAGGTCTACGGGAGGCCCGTTGCAACGGACGCTGTGCAGCCACTGTCACGCCCCCCCCCGAGCTCTGTCATCGACGTAGGCCCATCGTTGCCGGCTTCCTCTTCGTCAACCGCCGCTGCCCCTGCCCATGCGTCCCGCTGCGTTGCCGAAGCGGCGTGTGCGCCCACCCGCCCGTTGCTGGTGGCCTCCCCCGCCCGGGCGGCCGTGAGTTGTTTGTGGTGTTGGACAGCTCTCGGCCTTCTCCCTGCCTCACGGCTATCTGGTCGCTGTCGTCCTCAACCGCCGCGTGCGGGGCTTCGCTGCCGTCTGTGCATCACCTTCCTTTTCCGTCGACAGCGGTGCACCGCCTGTGCTGTTCATTGGGCCGCGGGTGGCGCTGTTATCGGTCGCGCCGAGGCGCGGCCTCTGTTTATGGCCGACCAACGTGCCCCGCGCAAGCCGCGCATTCACTCGGCAGTATCGGCGCCGTACGTGGGTGATGCTGCTGCTATTCCCGCACTGGTATCTCATCTGGCGGCGTTGCCCTCGAGTCGCGTCGGCTCTGCTGTGCGCGCCGGCACACCGGGCTCCCGCGCCGCGGTGGTGGACCCGCTTTGAAGTGAGCGGGTGCGTGCTGGCCGTCGATGCCGGCCTGACTCTGCCACCGCGCCGCTGTTTGCGACTGGGGTAGCCAATGACGCGGCACGCGATAAGGCGCGCGCGGGCGCGCGTCATCGGGCCGCTACTCGACCAGCGGCCGCCCTGCCGGGTGGCAGCCCTGGCGATGAGGACGGAATGGAGGACCAGCAAGCTAAGAGTGCTCCACCACCACGCAGGCCGTCACCTCGTCGGCCGGGCGGGCCTCCTGTTGATGCGCGGATGATGAAGGAGCTTTTGGCGTGCGTGCGCAAGGCGTGTGGGCTGCTGTCATCCACTCCGATCGGCAAGGGCAGGTCCTCCTCCAGCGCCGTGGTGGTGGGGGACCCCAACTCCCGGTCTAGGGCCATCGTGTTACGCGTCGGTGGCGGCAAGTCGGACAGTGCTGTTCTGTGGTCGTCAAGTCGGGGCGGCATCCTTTGCTCCTGCTTCGCGGGTACCCAAAACGCGCTCTTTCTTTCGGCCTCGGCGCGGACCTGCGTCTGCAACCACACTGTTACATTGCGCAGGTGTTTGGCCAAAGACAACATACCGGCGGACAGATTTTGGCAGTGCATGAATTTGAGCTCTGCGCCTGCCAACTTCGTGTGCGCGCAGCCGTACCGGCCAATGCGCTTTTGGGTCGTCCTATACCGGTTGGTGTACTTGCTGGTGTCGTTCTCGGCTGCAAATGCGGCAACGTGCATTGCGCCTAGCTGCTGACGCTTCCGAACGCGGTGCGTCCATGTGGCCCTGGCTCGCCCACTCAACGCGGCGCGGAGTGTGGTATTAATGAAGTTGGTGCAATTACCAGTGTACTGAGACCGACCGTAGCCAAGCAATAAAGCAAGTTTTATCGCCGTCGCGGCGTGGAAGAAAGACCTTTTGTTGAAGGGCGTCCTATGGGGAGCCGGGTGGTGCCCACGACGGCGACCCCGGACCCACGGTGATTTAATACAAACCAGGGCACCGGTCGATCGACCGTCCGATCACAAGCGATCGTAATGAGTGCCGGCAGACAGATAAGACAGACAAGCAAACAAACAATAAAAAATGAACAATGCGGAAGTATCCCCCCAAAGGGCGTGCCACAGGCCAATTCCCACAATACATGGGCTTTGGTCCGTCAAAGGGGCTACTTGTGGCCAATTGCCAATTGGGAGCAGAGATATGCTACACGAAGAGCTGCTGCCGCCGAACTCAAGCCGGCCTTCACGGCCAAGCCAAAGGTCATGGCCGCCACAACCAGCGACGGGCTCGGGTTTCCCGACGACCTGCCCGAGGAGGACGCGGGTATTGAGAGGGAGCCGAGCGACACAGCTCGGGGAAGCGCTGACGCGGCGGAGGCGACTGTCGCTGCGCGTGTGCGACGCAACCTTTTGCCTTGCGTCGGGGAGATATCTGACGGGGAAGTTTGGGCGTGAACTGTAGTACCACAATCTAGGGGGTTACCTCGGAAGGAGGGAAGTAACGGCCGTCTCAGCCGCTCGCGCGACACCCGCTATGGGACTCGAGGTCCGGGAAGTCGGGCCG
>ENA-ORXT01006752-ORXT01006752.1-marine-metagenome-genome-assembly--contig:-NODE-6752-length-10538-cov-12.207915_pt1 | contig 10538 bp, 6 predicted proteins | sample MGYA00237868_ERZ511482 | MGnify/ENA metagenome assembly ERZ511482
AAAATACTGCCCCTGCGGGAGTCGATTGGTACTAATGACTATCTCGTCTTGCGAATACGAGAGTTTCTCCTGATGAACCTCTTTACCTAATATGTCAGTAATTATTATAGATAAATCAGCAGCATCTGATTTGCTAACAGTGTAATCAATAGTTACGTAATCATTAGCCGGATTAGGGTAAATGAGTAGCTTATTTTGATTGATTATTTCCTCTGTGTGTTGCGCTACTCTAAGTTGTGCAATCTCATCCGGAAAATAGACGGGCTCTCTATAGGTGTTAATACCATTGAGCCGAAGCAGGGCAATAGCATGTCCGGCGGTAGTATTTGCCCTTTGTCCGTATTTGTGCAATAATTCTATATCATTTTTAGCTAAATCAGCAAGGTCTTTGTTTTGATTTATCCATGTTTGCCGGAGTTGTCGAAAACTCATGTAGTCAGCGTGCGCCTGTGCTGCTGCTTCTGACATGCTGCCAAGGCTAATATTATTAAGTACTTCCTCAGCTTGCTCTCTGTTGTCGAGTGCGTCATAAGCCTCTGCCAGGCGGTATTCGTATTGAATATCTCTGGTATTGGCAAATAAGTCAATCATCTCTGTGGTACGGTCTATGGTATCTGCCGCGAGTATGGCTACGGCTTGTCGGATGGCAAGGTTACGCTCGCGTCGGTATCGGTTGATGGTCAGTTCCATTTGTTCTTTTTCACCGATGGTATTTAGTCCTGCATTGATTTGGTTTCGCATAAAAGGCGGTAGGAGATTGCTGCGATTATCTAGATTTTGTTGAACTGTCTCCGACTTGGCAGCCTGTGGATGGGCAGCCAATACATTACGTACCATAGCCCTGCTCCAGCCCGTTTCTTTTTTACTGACGGCTTCGAGTACTTCGTCGGAAGTAAAGGGAGCTTGGTTGATGATATTGGTATAGGCTTGGAGGCTTCTTTGGGTGTTCGGATGATTGACCGCTGCCAATAATAATGCCGTATTCCCGTTATCCATCATGCTTTCTAAGGCTTCGCTGGTGCTTTGCAACAAATGATTGCGGTCATCTCTAGTCGTACGAAGCGTTGTAAGTGCTTCACCTTCTGCCAGTCGTTCATTCATTCCATCTGATAGGAAGTTAGGACAGGCGTCATCTACATTGTATGCAATACCCTGATTGTTAACCGTAACGCCATTATTAACAAAAGCAGGTTTTACACGAGAGTTGTTGCCGATAGAGTGATGATTATACGTGAGCGGTGCGGCACCGGCGGCATTGAAGATGTTTAGTGCCATAGTAAGATGATTAGGGCTAAAAAGATTGGCGGGCAAATTTTGTATAGGTAGAATCCCATTGAGGGTGGCGGGTGTCAGGTTGGGATTGACCTCAGGCGATACATACATATCTACTCTGCACCGTCTGAAGTGGTTGCAACGAAATTCTAAACCGACATCATTTCCGGTCATTAGGTCTGTTCCCCGGTTCCGCGCGATAGCCTCACATGCGATATTCATGTCTTCGAAGCGATTATTATATATTTCTTCGCTGTTGCCATGATTATTTCTGACGACTATCCCGGCGGTTTCATCCCCACTGCCGGGGCTGCCAAATTGTACTTCCGATACAAAATTATTATTTTGTACGGTGTAGTTGATGGAGTTGTCCAGATGGATGCCATAAGAGGGTACAAAGTTCCATGCGGCATTTCCATCCGGTATATCTGTTCGCTCTTTGACATTGAAATTATTGAGTTGTATAGCAAACTCATTGGATATACCGAGTGCATGTATGCCATGCCAGCAGTCAAAATCGGAGTTGTTGATGGTGATAGGAAAGCTCGGGTGGGTGTGTACAGCCGCAGCAATACCATAGCCTAAGTCAATGAATTGGGTACGATTACCATCGCAGGTAAACGGTTTGGGAAATGTCGGCGGTCCCTCGCACCACTCATCTACCGAAAAGCCTGATTTGAAGCTTTCTATGCCGATTTTTCCGGAGGGTCTTTCGGCATCAAGTATCATGCGTTGGTCTTCGAAGTGATGTCCGCTAATGGCGACACCATTGACACCACGCAACCGGAAGAAGCCCTGCATGCCGGTATCGGTATCATCAAAAGGGAAGCGGTACAAGTCGGTGAGGTGGGATTCGCAGTTTTCAAACCAAGAGGCATTATTGACTTCAACTCCTGAAATCGGATGTGTATTCTTGTAGGCTCGAAATTCTACATCGACCCGATTATTGATGAAATTGCTGTTTGCAGCTTGTACAATGCCGCCCGTAGTACTATAGAAATCATCACGATTACCCGTAAATATACCAATATCGGCGTGCTGTATAGTAGCGTTATTGGTAAGGGAGATGAATCCTTGGTTGGTCGTATTTTGGCCTTGATTCTTGTTGCCCAATACTTGTATGCCCCGCCATGTACCATCGCATTGAGCGGTGAAGGTACTGCCATTCATAATGAGCCGTGCGCCACGTTCTACTATCACTTTGGAGTTCGGGCCGAACATAACAACTACGCCCGGATTGACAGTAAGCGTTCTGCCGGACCTGATGGTCAGGTTGCCGTTTATAGTAATGATGCCCTCTGTGTTCCATGCTGTATTCCACCAAACATTATAATTCTGGTAAGTAAGTATGGATTCGAGTATGCCTGTATGGGCGGCATTAGAGAGCGATACGAGTTCTTGGCGAAATTGGTCTATGGCAGCACACATGCGCTGTGCTTGTCTTGGAGAGAAGCCGGTATGACAGTCTTGTTCATAAGACATGTAGCTTTCTTTCGGATATGGCAACTGTGGATTAGTATTGCAATTATCTATACACCGGGCATCTGGTATTTGGTCACAATTTTCATCGTTCAGAGGTCCGAAACAAGGCGCAGTATCACACACAAAATCGCCGGCATTCCTGCAAAATGGTTCATCAGGGTTGTGACATCCCTCACAACTGCCGCCAACACTGTCTCCCCAAGGGTGGAGCAAGGATAGATAGTGCCCCACCTCATGAGCCAATGTGGTTTCTCTACCTTCTGGTATCGCATCGGTATCCCCGAAATAGTCAAACCGAATAACTACACCATCTTTAGGGTCATTTGGAAGTGAAACTGCATAAGCAGGCGTACCACCGCCAGCACTTTCTACGACCCATATATTTAGATAGTTTTGGACAGGCCATCTGCTCTGGTTTTTTAAAGCAACGTCTATCACATCGTTGCTAAAAGAACCAAAAGGGCTATCCGTTGGCACACGCACGATACCATCAGTTGTACCACAGTCGGGGTCTAGCTGTGCTAATCGAAATTGAATACCTGTATCAGTTTCAAATATGGTCTGTCCATCACCTTCTCCACCTGCAAATTGGTTGTTGAGGAGATTTATGGCAGCTTCTATCTGCTCGTCGGGTATGTTCTCATTAACGCCTATCTCCGTTTCATTGTGCATGATATGCACTACGACCGGAATGACAAACTCAAGTTCGCCTATATTTGGGTTGGCATCAATGGCATCATTGATTTGTTGGTTGGCTGCTTCAAATGCAGTTGCATAGTCCTCGTCGGCTGCGAAGAGTGCTTGCATATACTCATCGGTACCACAAGGTTTAGTCTGCGACCATGCCGAAAGGGAGTATAGGAAAGTAAGACACATTAAAATTAATTTAATGTAATGGGGGGGGGTAATGCGAGGGATGTTAATTTTCATAGTTAAAAACATTTTTGCGGTAGCGGTTTAGTGAACAGATAAAAATAAGTTAGTCCAAAATGCGAAATATTTTTTTGTTAGACGAATCATTTTTGACGCGAATACTAACCGTATTTAAGGAGAAAATGATGAAGTATAACGAAAAAAGATACAGTAGTTTGGATTAAGTTATTATTATCTGTTCACTTAGTGGGTATGTTTATCGGAAGATTTATGTGGATGTTCCCATGTGGTAAACTGCTACTTTGGTGAAAAAAAGTATCGCATTTTGCGATATGTTATTTTGTTGGAATAAATGTCGGAAAAAGATATGAAAATGACAAATAATTCTTCGTGTTTCTCTTAGAGCATGTTTAAATTTTTTCTGCCTGATAACCAATATCTTATGAACTTGACTTCACATCAAATCGGTCATTTATCCCGATAAACTCCCTCTTTGATGCCTCGCCAAAACCATAAGCTATTGATTATCAGTTTGAAAAAATTTAAACATACTCTTAGTTTGTTTGATATAATAACGTATTTTCACTAAAAATACACATCATGAAAAATACCAAATTATTCATCCTAATTTTCCTATTATCTTGCTCGGCGAATCTGTCCGCCCAATCCTACCTCTCCACCCACGGACAGGCAATCGTCAACGAAAGCAGCGATACCGTCATCCTACGCGGCATGGGCTTAGGTGGTTGGATGTTGCAGGAGGGATATATGTTGCAGACGGCGGGATTTGCGAATGCACAGCATAAGATTCGGGCGGAAATAGAGGCATTGATTGGCGAGGCGGATACCGATGTCTTTTATGATGCGTGGTTGGCGAATCACTGTCGTAAGGCGGATATTGACTCGCTCAAGGCGTGGGGCTTCAACTCGGTGCGACTGCCGATGCACTATAATCTGTTTACCTTACCCATTGAAGATGAGCCGATTGCGGGAGAACAAACTTGGCTGACGAAGGGCTTTACGCTCACCGACAGCCTCATTTCGTGGTGCGCTCAAAACGAACTATACGTCATCCTCGACCTACACGCCACGCCCGGCGGACAAGGCTACGACGAAGGTATTTCCGATTATGACCCTACAAAACCTTCACTGTGGGAGAGTGCGCTCAATCGCGAAAAATGCGTCGCGCTATGGCGCAGATTGGCGGAACGATATGCAGACGAACCGTGGATTGCGGGCTACGATTTGATAAATGAACCGAATTGGGATTTGCCGGGCGGTACTGCCTTACGCGCTATTTATCAGGACATTACGACGGCGATACGTGAGGTGGATGACCGACATATTATTTTTATCGAGGGCAATTGGTTTGCGAATGACTTTACAGGACTCACGCCGCCGTGGGATGATAATATGGTCTATAGTCCGCACAAATATTGGTCGATTAATGATGCGGCTTCTATTCAATGGGTCTTGGATTTGAGGGCGCAATACGATGTGCCTTTGTACTTGGGCGAGAGCGGCGAAAACTCCAATGTCTGGTTTCGGGATGCGATAAAACTCTTGGAAGACCACGGTATCGGTTGGGCATGGTGGCCCATGAAAAAGGTCGAAGCTATCGCCGGACCGCTTTCTATAACGAAAAATTCGGGCTATCAAACTTTGTTGGATTATTGGAATAATGGCGGTACCCCACCAAGCGCAAATTTTGCGAGAGCTGCGCTGACGCAACTCACAGAAGGTTTGCGAATCGAAAATTGTGTCTATCAAAAAGACGTGATAGACGCGATGTTTCGACAGGTGAATGACGATAGTACGAAGCCTTTTGAAACGCATACCATTCCGGGACTTATACATGCCGTAAATTACGATATGGCGCGCGCCGGAATAGCGTATTTTGATACCGATTTGGCAACTTATCATGTCTCAACGGGCAATTATACGGCATGGAATCGCGGCTGGGCATACCGCAATGATGGCGTGGACATCGAACCCTCCGCCGACCCACAATCGAATGGCTACAACGTCGGCTGGATAGAACTCGGCGAGTGGATGGATTACGAAATAGACGTAACAGAAAACGGCGTATATGACCTCAATATACGCGTTGCAACGCCGAATTTTGAGGGACGTTTTCGCTGTGCAGTGGATGGGAGTGACATCACGACTTTACGCTATGTACCGAGTACGGGCGGCTATCAAAATTGGCAAACCGTGACCGTACCCGATGTCGTACTGACTACTGATAATCGGAAATTTCGTTTTATTTCGGAGGGTCGGGATTATAATTTGAGTACGATTGAATTGGTGAAAACGGGCGAAACGACTGACCTCGCTACTGCGTTTCTTTCTGCCATTACGCTTGATAATCAGACGATTGCATTATACTTAAATAAACCTTTGGCTGTGCCTCTCCCGCCTTCTCCCGCGAATTTTGAAATCCTCGTTAATGGCTATCCGATTACGATTACGGATGCGGTCTTGAGTACGGATAATCCGCGTATTATTACCTTTATGGTAGATGAAATTTTGGAAGCCGGACAAGTGATTCGCATGAACTATACGGGCAGCGATATTTTGGCGACGGACGGTACGATTTTGACCATGTTTAATTTTAAAGAAGTGCAAAACACCGTGCCTATCATACACGCGATACCCGGACGTGTGGAGGCGGAAGATTTCTTCTTTCAAGTCGGCGTGGAGTTGGAAAATACCTTTGATACAGGTGGTGGAAAAAATGTCGGTTTTTTAGATTCCGGCGATTATATGGACTACTACGTGAATGTCGCGCAGGCAGGTACGCATAAGGTCGAATATCGAACCGCCGCACTCAGTGAAATGGGTGGTATTCAGTTGCAATTGATTGATAGTGAAGGAAATGCACAAACATTACATTCGGCTACTTTCCCATCTACGGGCGGCTGGCAAACATGGACTACAACAGAACGCACCGTCAACCTTCCGGCTGGTCAACAACATATTCGCGTGGCGATTACTGCGCCTCAATTCAATTTTAATTGGCTGGAATTTAGCTTGATAGCTACCGATACAGAATCGCCGGATTCATTCGATGGAATGACTTTATTTCCGAATCCGAATGAAGGCATTTTTTATATTCAAAATCATTCAAAAGAAAAAAGTATTCATGTTGATGTGTTTAATTTATTTGGTCAAAATATTTTTCAGAATACATTAATTAATACGAATAATACGACACAGAAAATTGATTTGAGTGAATTTCCAAAGGGTCATTATTTGGTGCGTGTTTTACTCGAAAATGGTACGTTTCGGACTTGGAAGGTGGTGAAGATTTGACGGGTGCGTTTGTTTCTTTTATTTAAAAGTTGTAATTTGTAGAAAATTCAATTTATGACATTAAATTTAGACAGCAGAAAAGCTAAATTAATCGCTACTATAAATGCGGTGAATTCGGAGGAAGAACTACATGACATAGAAAAGTATGTCAAAATCCGCCGATTAACGGCTGAACATGGCGATATTTTCAAAGAAATGCGAAAGACAATCACTGTGGAAGAATTAAAAAAAGAGCAAAATTATCAAGGCATTGACCGTGAAGAATTTGATAGATTGGTTGCGGAACTTGATATACAAGAACCTATTGATGAACTACTTGCTATGTTGGATTGATGGATTATATTAGACAATAATAAAATGACAAAAGAAGAAATAGACAACTACATAATAGATTGGCATTGGGATGAAAAATCACGCAAATTAGCTTATGAACTGGCTGAATACTTGTTTGCATTTTTGGATGATATAGAAAAAAGTGGGGCATCAGAAAGGACATATAAAAAACATAAAGATAACTGTTGGTTTATAGGAAGTTTTATCTGCCAATACGGATATCACGATGAGTTTTCACCGAGTGTGTTTGAATATCCACCTTATCACGATTTAGAGTTTGAAAGAAAAGTTAGTGATTCAAAATCTGCCGTGAGTTCCTATGAATTAACCTGCAATAAATTAGAAAAATACGCCCTTAAAAGAGGTGATTTAAAATACGATAAATAGCATGACAAAAGCCAAAACATTCAGAGATTGGACGCGACAAGACCTTGCCAATGAATTTGGATTGAGGGTAAAAAGAGATTGTGAGGTATTGAATAATTGGCTGGATGTCAAGGAGATAACACTTGAAGAAAACGAAAACACTGCGCTACTCCAACTCCAAGAAAGACTCATCAAATACGTCGATATTTGGAATGAGCAAGAGTTGATTATCAAATTTATTTCCCATATCATTGTTATGGTTGATTACGATACGGATGAATATAAATCATTCGCCAACAGGAAATTACGGGCGGTAATTAATGAAAAAGAAATCGGTGGAGAGGTAGATTTGATGATTGCCGAAGGGGAGTTTGAACCACAATCGCCCTACTTTTGTCTGCATGAATACAAAAAGGAACGCGGCATTGACAACGACCCACTTGGTCAATTGTTGATTACGATGATGGTAGCCCGTGCATTAAATGGTGATGAAAAACCTGTGTATGGCGCATACATATTCGGGCGAAATTGGTTTTTCCTGACGCTTATTGGCAATAAGTATTGTATCAGCAACGAATACGTAGCTACCCGCGACGATATTTTTGATATTTTGAAAATTATGAAAAAACTAAAAATGCTCATCAATGAACGAAATACTTCTCTTGCATAGCCTCACTCCAACCTAAACTTCTCTCCAAACACCCGTTTCAAATCCAACTTAATACCAAGCGTGGGGTCAGATAAAATTTCTTCATTGGCAAAAACTGTGTGTTTATCCGAGCTGCTAAACACATAAATAGACCGCAATTCAGGAATGACCAACCAATAAGATTGTACGCCAAAATCAAAATATTCGCCTGATTTAGCGGTTAGGTCACTGATTTTTTGTGTGGAGGAGAGAATTTCGATGGTTGTCATTGGAGCTTGTGCGACTTTGATTTCGTCTGCAAAGGGCATAAAACTGACAGAAGCGAAAACAGCAAAGTCGGGGATGCGTTCTTTCCCGTCAATATTGAGGCTTAATTGAGGTAATACATCTTTACCATTCAATTGTAAAGACAACATAATAAATAAATTACGCTGAATAATGGCATGATTTTTACTTGGTGCGGGTTTTCCTCTGGTGGATTCGTAAGTTGAAATATTTGTCGAAGTCATGGTGTCTATTTACAAGTTGAATTTGTAATCAAATTACGAATTTTATAGCATTTTTACAAAAAAAAATTGAGGTAGAGAAAATTCATGAATTTTCTCTACCTCAATAATACCGTCCACCGTCAGTCGTCCACCGTCAGCCGTCTTAAATATGCAAAGCTCTATCCGCCGTAGCTGCCAAAGCCGCTTCTTTAACTGCCTCTGCATAAGTCGGGTGTGCATGACTCATTCGTGAAATATCTTCGGCAGATGCTCTAAATTCCATCGCTACCACTGCTTCGGCGATAAGGTCTGCCACACGCGGACCGACCATGTGAACGCCAAGCACTTCATCAGTATCTTTATGCGCCAAAATCTTGACCATGCCTTCGATATCCATGCTGGCGCGAGCGCGTCCGAGCGCACGCATGGGAAATTTACCAGATTTGTACGGTACGCCGTCGGCTTTGAGTTGCTCTTCGGTCTGCCCGACTGCGGCAACTTCGGGCCAGGTATAAACGACACCCGGAATCAAATTATAATCAATATGCGGATGCTGCCCGGCGATAGATTCGGCGACGAAAGTACCTTCTTCTTCGGCTTTGTGGGCGAGCATTGCACCCTTGATGACATCGCCAATGGCGTAGATCCCTTCAACGCCCGTTTGTAAGTTTGCGTCAATTTCGATGCGTCCTTTGTCGTCGGTTTTGATGCCTACGTTTTCTAAGCCGAGATTGGCAGTGTAGGCGTGTCGTCCGATAGCTACGAGGCAGTAATCTGCCTTGATTTCGAGGGGCTTTTGGGTGTCGCGGTGTTCGGCGAAGAGGGTGGTGGTGCGCGAAGTGGCTTTGACCTCTTTGACCTTATGTTTGAAGTGAAATTTGACGCCCAATTTTTTGAGCGAACGGGTAAGTTCTTTGCTGCAATCGCCGTCCATGCCTGCGATGGCGCGGTCTGCATATTCGACCACTTCGACCTCTGTACCCAATCGCGCAAATACAGAACCCAATTCCAAGCCAATCACACCCGCACCAATGACGGTCATTCGCTTTGGCAACTTGCTGATATTCAGGGCTTCCGTAGAAGTAATGACACGCTTTTTGTCGTAATTAAATGCTTCGGGGACGATAGGTTTTGAGCCTGTGGCGATGATAGTTTTGTCCGTCTCAATCGTCTCGTTTGAGCCATCATCTTTTGCTACATTTATGGTGTTTTTATCTTTAAAAGAACCGTGTCCGTGAAACACGTCGATTTTATTTTTCTTCATCAAAAAATTTATACCACCTGTCGTCTGTTCTACTACGTCGTTTTTTCGTTTTATCATCTGCTCCATATTGAGTTTCAAGCCGGAAACACCGATGCCGTGCGTCTCAAAACGATTGTGGGCGTTATGGTAATGTTCGGATGAATCCAAGAGGGCTTTGGAAGGGATGCAGCCTACATTGAGGCAAGTGCCGCCGAGCGTGTCGTAGCGTTCGATGAGGGCGGTTTTCATGCCCAATTGGGCGCAACGGATGGCAGCTACGTAGCCGCCGGGACCTGAACCTATGATGGTAACGTCGTATTTCATATTGTTGTGATTCGAAAATTAGTTAATCCGTAAATAAGTTTAGTGAAAGAAATTAAATAACTTGCCCCATTATACTTGTTCTTTTCCCTTCTAAAAAACACAACAAATAGTTCCGCAGCTATGGCTATGCAACGATTTTTTGAATTCTTTAGAAGAAAAAATTACGGCGCATTATGGAACAATTTATTTAATT
>ENA-ORXT01006753-ORXT01006753.1-marine-metagenome-genome-assembly--contig:-NODE-6753-length-10538-cov-7.646497_pt1 | contig 10538 bp, 11 predicted proteins | sample MGYA00237868_ERZ511482 | MGnify/ENA metagenome assembly ERZ511482
CAGTATGAATCTAGCGATTACAATAAATGGCAAGCTTATGGGCAGTCCAAAACAGCCAATGCTTTATTTGCCAATGCACTTTCTCGTCGGCTCAAGTCAACGGGAGGATTGGCATTCTCTGTTCATCCAGGAGGTATATTTACCCCGCTGCAACGACATTTACCACAAGAAGAAATGATCGCTTTAGGTTGGTTAGATAAAAATGGAAATCCATCAGCCTTAGCGAAAGATGGCTTTAAAACACCGCAACAAGGTTGTTCTACTACCTTATGGGCAGCCACTTCTCCCCTACTCGAAAATAAACCGGGTGTCTATTGTGAAGATTGCAATATTGCCACACCCACTAATCCCGAAAGCCCTTTCGCTAGATATGCAGGAGTGGATGCGCATGTTTGTGATGATGCGTCGGCTGAGCGGCTATGGAAGATTACTGAAGCCTTAATTAATTAATTGTCTATTTGTTAATCTTAAGCTACCTCACATAATGGTATTATTGCTTGTATAGATTGGTAAATAAGTACCTAACCATTAAAATTTCATGAAAAAAAGCTCAATATGAAAAAGTTTTTCGATTTTTCTCACTTCAAGGGCGATTTACTGGGCGGTATTACCGCAGGTATTGTCGCCCTCCCCTTAGCATTAGCCTTTGGTGTTAGTTCTGGCTTAGGTCCAAGTGCAGGATTATATGGTGCCATATTTATCAGTTTTTTTGCGGCCCTTTTTGGTGGAACAAGTACGCAAATATCTGGACCAACAGCTCCTATGACAGCCGTTAGTATGGTTGCTATAGGTAGTATAGTGGCTAATTCTGATGGAGACGTATCCAAGGCATTACCAGTTATTCTAATGGTTTTTTTCCTAGCAGGCTTGATACAGGTAGGCTTAGGAATCTTGGGCTTAGGAAAGTATATAAAATATATTCCCTATCCAGTAGTTTCGGGCTTTATGACTGCCATAGGTGTCATTATATTAGTCACGCAAATACTCCCCTCTTTAGGTTATTACCCCAAAGAAGATATGGCTTTTGTTAATCAGTTTCAACCACAGGCACAAGAAGTTATTTTAAATAATATTCTAAAAGAGGAAGCAGGAGAAGGAGTTTTAGTACTGAAGAATTTTAGAGAAACGATTGTGCGCGCTGAAAAAATAAACCAAGCAGATATTTTAAAAGAGTCTCAAACTTTGGCAGGCGTAGAAGCTTCGGGAGTGATTGGTGCGCTCAAAGTGTTACCTAAAGCCATAAAAAATATTAACTGGCTAGAATTCTTACTCGCCTTGGGCACTATTTTCATTATCTATGGCTTCAAACGAATTACGACTGCCATTCCTAGTACGTTAGTTGCCTTATTCGTCATGACAGGTATTGCTTATGGATTCGGCTTAGGTTATCGCCCAATTGAAGCGATACCTACGGGTTTGCCGATGCCTCAATTAGCCATGTTTACTAACTTTTCTCTACTATCCATTACCCCTTATGTTTTTACAGCTATTACCTTATCTTTATTAGGAGCGATTGATTCCTTGCTTACTTCGATAGTTGCGGATAACATGACGAAAACGAGACATCTACCTAACAAAGAGTTAATTGGTCAAGGAATTGGTAATAGTATTGCCGCTGTGTTTGGTGGAATTCCAGGGGCAGGTGCAACGATTAGAACAGTTGTGAATATTAATGCTGGTGGTAAAACGAGATTGTCAGGTATGATAGCTGGTCTTTTATTGTTTATTGTTTTATTGGCTTTAGGGCCTATTGCCTCTCAAATTCCTGCAGCTGTATTGGCAGGCATATTAATCACAGTCGGTATAGGCGTGATGGATTATAAGGGCTTAAAAGCAATTCCTTATATGCCTCGCCCTGAAGTAGCGATTATGTTGATCGTATTGGTCTTATCTTCTGTTTGGAATTTGGTCTATGCAGTAGGTATTGGCTTAGTTATCGCTTCGCTCATGTTTATGAAAAAAATTGGCGATCTAACTTCCAAACAATCCCTTATAACTGCGCTTACAGAAGAAGAAAAATCTTGGCAAGATGAAAAAGGTTTTCCACGTAATTTAAAAGAAAAGGTATTTATTAAACACATCAATGGTCCCCTATTTTTTGGTTCTACTAGTGACTTCCAACAATTATCACAGCAGATTCCAAGTACGGCTTCTACTATTATTATCAGAATGGACAAAATGCCATATATGGATCAATCGGGTCTTTATGCCATAGAGGATTTATTACTTGATTTAGTAAAAAACGAGAAAAAGATTTGCTTAGTCCGTGTAAATGAGCAACCAAAATATATGATGGAAAGAATAGATGTAATTCCTGATTTGGTTCCTGATGAACAAATTTTTGACAACTTTGGAGAGTGTTTAGCTTGGGTCAAAAAGAATGTAGAGGATACTTATCCTCAAGGAAAGGATAGCAATGATGGGAATGTGAATGTATCTTCTCCTATTTAGACCATCGCATAAAAAAGGAATACTTCCAGCTTGTCTTTTTGTTGATATTGTTTATTTGGTAGTGTCTTAAATCCGTTGATTAAGCTGCAACCGCATCAGAAAATTTGCCATGTCGAAAGTAGTATTTTTCAATATACATACCAATGACATTATCGTGAATTTCTTCGCTCTTTGAAAAACAAATAGTCTTCCGGTTTAGCCGCTTTATATGTGTTCTGAAATTGAGGTTTTTTCGTTCAATTTTCCAAGTACTATCTTTGCCAATTAAATGTAAATATTCACTTGGGAAATTACGATGATAAGCAGCCCAATTATCTGTACAACAAATCTCAATCGGAATATGGCTAACATGACCTAAAAGATTTTGTAAAACCACGTCTTTTCGACGTCCATTTTCCCAAGCAATGACGATGCCTGTTTGTCTCTCAATTAGATACCAAGTCCACCGTTGATTGGCTTTTGAGCCTACGTAAGACCAGAACTCATCCCACTCTGTAGTGTAGTGATGTAATTCAACTTCCAACTTGGACAACTGCTCTGCTTCCATAATATCTAGTAAAAAAGGATTCACTTTTGAAGGCTCTTTTTTTTTTAAATGGTTGCATACCGTATTCTTGTTAATTGATAGATTTCTAGCAATGTCTCGAACTCCACTACTGTTCAAAATTTGGCTATCAATTTGGTCTTTTACACCTGGCTTATGAGCATTGTATTTATAGGTCAATTGGAAACTGGATTTGGAGCAATTTTTATTTAAACATCGCCATCTTTGTGTACCATTTTCGCTATGCCCATTTTTACATGTATTTGTCTCTTTACAGCTAGGGCATCCTATTTCTTGATAATGTACCATCTGTTTTTGATACAAAGATACTATTTCAACGGATTTAGTACACTACCAAGGAAAGTAAGGTTTGTGCAATTCATTCCGCAGGAATCTGTACACGTTCCACTTGCCACGTTCTATTCGCCACGCCCCACTTGTCATTCTGAAAGAATCTGTACACGTCCTACTTGCCACGTTCCATTCGCCACGCCCCACTTGTCATTCTGGAAGAATCTGTACATGTCCTACTTGCCACGTTCCATTCGCCACGCCCCACTTGTCATTCTGGAAGAATCTGTACATGTCCTACTTGCCACGCCCCAAAGCATGAAATCTATTTAGCACAGATGTTCAAGTCTAACCCTACATTTCTACTAGTCTTGCTTTGCCTCCTAACAATAAATAGTTGTTATATACCAAGAATCGAGCGAAGCGTATTAGAGCATTTAGATTTATACAAAGAATTGGTGGTAAATATTGAAAAGGAAAAAGACTTCATTTTCAAAAAAGATAGCAAAAGAATAAATTTTTATTATGCTCATGAATTAGCTGATTTTGCAGCAGCCTGTGGAGATTGTTTAACCAGCAAAACGGTTCAAGAGATAAAAGTACAATCAGCTTTAAGAGGTTTTGTAGTAAGTTCAAATGGACATATCATTATCTTTTTAAAAAAAGATAGTGGGTATTACATGACCGATTATCATCATTCTTTAATATTTAGTAGGAAATCTGTTCCTATTAGTGATAATTCCGAAGGTAGCAAATTGTTATTTCAAAAAAAAGTGGACAAGCAGTGGTACTATAGAATTGTTAGAACTACAAATTAATCAATACTACTACCTATGAAAAAACTATTGTATTATTTTCCATTACTTATTCTATTTTCTTGTAACAATGAGTTGTTTATCTTGGCAGATCCTGGCTATATGATACCTGAATATCGTTTTAATCAAAAAGACGAATCGACTAATAAAGTATCATTATATAGACGATATTTTGTGGATAATTATAGTTCTAATAAAATTAGATTTGATAGTATTTCCTTATCGATAATGTGTACTGCGATTAACAACGATAGTCTCTTTCTTTCTAAACTTGAATTTGCTTTTGTTGATGGAGTATCGAAAGATTGGTATGTTCCAATAGTGTCATATACTTGGGTTAGAGAAAAACCAAATGAGTTAGATGGTAGATGGGGAGAATCGCCCAATTATGAAAGGAAAACTAGACCGTTTGATTGTCCTTTAAACGAAAACTATCCAATAAAATAAATAGATTTAGGAAAAAGAAGGAAAACACTCGAAATATTTTTAATATCATAAAAAATCCACCTAAGTAATGAAAAAAATGATAGCATTAGAATTTCAACAAAGAAACTTTACTATTAAATCATTTGCAGAACATTTTGTAGAAAACATCAAAATCAATTGTGTAATAAAACCCCTGCAAAGCATTTATAGTAAGAGATTTTATGAGGACAAATTGATGCAAATGAGAAATTTACCTAGCAATACAATAGGAAATGACCTAGCAAAAATGCTTGATGAGAACAGTTTAAAATTGATCCCTAAATTTGAAAGTCATGATTTGAAGCATTTGATTTTAGGGTATAGCATGACCGCACAAGAGGAGATTAAAATGCAAGCCTATTTATTGGGAAATGGAAGTCGTAAATTTTCATGTGTTTTGTTTCTATTATCGGGCATATTGTTTCCAAGTATGTGGAAACAATATTATCAAGAATATACAAAAGGAAAAAGTGCTCCGTCGATTATACAACTATCAATTGAGGATTGCATGGAATTGCCAACTAATGATATGAGAAAAAAATATAAAATTAGTTAAAGAGAAACGGAATCAACATGCTAAAAAAAATCCTTGTAAATACAGCATTAATAATAATGGTATTTCTAATACTAGTCTTGAGTTTTGTGCTGTTGACTATTTTAACAGAAGGAACAGTAGATATATATTATGCACTTGGGTATGGCGTTTTGTTAACCGTTTGGTTTGTTATTTTGCCATTATTGCCAGTTGCTGTTTTGTGGAATTACTTTTTCTTAAAAAACAGAAATATGGTATTGGTAAGGGTCAATAAAATAATAACAATTTCAACGCTTATTATTATTGTTATAGCCACCCTAAATGCGCTATTTGAGATATTTCCAAGAGGTATTGATATTGATGTGAAAGAATGGTTTTCTGCGGTGCTGATGATATTATTTCTTAGTGCGATGTTACGCTTCTATTTCAAACTCCTTTATAAATGGGTGAAACCACTTTATTAACATGCTTCCAAATAACAGACACTAATTAATTTAGCAATTGCAAATTTACTATTGATAGTACTCACATTGATGGTTTCAGATTGGTGCGACACGAAGTCGCTTGATATATTGTTAAACGGTTATATAAACTTGTTATCAGACAAATATAACTGCTTTAACCCGAAATGTTGCTATTGGTTTCCTACTCGAACCTGCGTAATTGGAAACGATTAGGTGGGAAGCTTCGAGGACAATGAAGCCCTAAAGTATGTTCCTGTGAAGGAATTCCAAACTAGTAATGCCAACTGATTGGGGAGCTAGGAAAGATGATAAGCGTAAATTAATTGAACTGTTGTAATCTTCGTTAAACCGAAGATACAATCTTCTATATTTTCCTTCGATACTATATTAGGTTTCAGATACAATCTGAAACCATCGGCGGCACTACATACTTAGGACATCGGGAGATTTAGAAAAAATTGCACAGAAAGTATTGGGTGTTAGTTTAATGAATTTACCTAAATTTTAACCTAATAAAATGAGGAAGTCATATCATCTGCGAAAAGAAAAACGATATTGGGTTTTTCATTTTCCTTACTAGCCGTCTTATTGGAACAATTCATAAAGAAAGAGCATCCTATAAATAGGATTGCTAACATAAGAAATTGGTATTTGGAAATAGGCACTTTAATCAATTAATTTAAATACAAAATATTCCAATAGTTTTTCCAATCCACTCATACTACCCTTTTTTACTTTCAAATCAGTTACTTTAGGTAGGTGTTGAGAAAAGTACATCTGATTATTTGCCATCTCTAAAAGATTACTAGCTAATGTATTAGGATAAGGAAAATCTGGATTTATTGCAGTTATAATGGCGGAAATTTTATTGACTAATGCGGTAAAGGGTGTAAAAAAGCCCATCTTATTTTCTTCATCAACTTCATTGATATGGTAGGCTTTCATGCCTTCTTTTACAACAATATTATGCAATAAATCTCTGTCGATATATGGTGTTGGTGTGGCTAATCGAATCGTATCAATTATTGTTTTTATTGTTATTTTCAGTTTCTCTCTGGGGTCAAAGATATTCATGGTGTGGAAACCTATTCGAAATCGAACCCATTCCCAATACCAAGAAACTAAATAGACTAAGAACAAATGCTTGTTTTCAAAATATCTGTAAATTGATGCCTCCGTTGACCCCATAGCTTTAGCCAATTTTTTAAAAGTAAAACTTTCAATCCCGATTTTATCAATTAAGATAACTCCTTCTTGAATAATTTTTTTACCCAACTTTGTTCCTTGAGGATCTCTAATATATAACTTATCATTCACATTAATTTGAACAGAAACAGCTGTAACAGAATTAGTCATTTTTTTTAAGTTTACGGGCTTGTGTGAAAGGTATTTGCGTCCAAATAAATTTGGTAATTACCTTGAACGCAAACACTTTTTCCACAAGCCCCGATTTACATAGTTAAGATTCAGTCAATAAGTTAATGATAGAATGATAGCTTTAGAGCTTATTATAATAGTTTTGCATATTGTTATAATAGTTTTACTATTATTATAATACAAAAAAATACTATAGAAATAATTCTATAGTTAGCAAATAACTCCGATTTTCCTATGCTGCTTAGTTTCTAGGCAGAAATTAAATAATCTGTTGCTATTAATACAACAAAGTACTTTTAGAATGATGTAAAAATAATAGTAAAACTATTATAAATGCAAGTTTAGTTTTAATTTTTTTTAATTTTTTTTACACTGTGATGTTATAAAAAAATTCAGCAGACATTGTTTTTTAAGTACCTAACTATAAATAATCGTCGTTTTTGAAGAGACTATTTTTTCATTATACAACTAAAAAAATCGTTGAATAATCCCTTTATTGAACTTTTTTTTAGGAAGTAGAATAGAAAAAGAGTCCTTCATAAAGTGACGATTATTTATGGTTAGGTACTTAAGAATGTGCCTTACCGCTCCACCCATTCCTCCGCCACCCAACTCTCCACATTGCGTGCGGCTTTAGAAAAGCTAATCCCCACCAGTATAATTTTTTTAGGAGAATTCTTATAAGCATCTGCATACTGCCTAGATTTAATTTGAGCAATCGCATTCTCCGCAGTTTCATCCAACTTGAATTCCATCAAGTATAAAAAGTCTTCGGTACTTGCCAATAAATCCAAGCGACCTTTATGCTTGGTAATTTCCGTTTGCACAGACAAATTTAAAAAAGCACAAATTAGATAAACGATTGTTTGAAAATAGCCTTCCCATGCAGCGAAATTTTGGTCCTCGTCTTGTGAGGTAGGCTGCTTTTTGCTTTTTGGCAGTAGGTGATAGGAGATATCTGATAACAGCACTTCCAATTGATTAACAAATTCTTCGACCTGTCCTTTCCCCAGTGCCCTTTGCATCTTTACCAAAGAGTTGCCGACAATCGTACTTGACTGGTAAGTAAAAGCCTCTAGCAAATTATGGATAAAAGAGCGTCGAACTTCCTCATTTGGATAGCCTAATTGGTAGAAATGTTGGTATTGTTCTCGATAGGTACTTTTAATCGTTAAGTAGCCTGTCTGAAACAACAAACCGTGAATATCTAAATGTTTAACGGTGAATTTATCAAAGAAGGTCTCTGGAACTTCTTTGCTTTCCAGTTCTTTTAAGCCCACTTGATTATCTCGTATGATATTGACTAAAAAAGTAGGGGTGCCTGTCGCAAACCAAAAATTGCCGAAGTGACTCTTCCTGAAAAAATTTAATAAGGAGAATGGATTATATAAAAAGGTCTTACCATCATAAGAGTAGCCATCATACCAAAGCTTAATGCCTGCTAATAAATCTGTTTCTGGCATGGCTAATTCCTTTGCCGAATGATGAATATAGTCCTTGAAATTATGGAGTAACTCTTGTTGGGTAATGCCGACCACGTCTATACTTAAAGGATCGATTGTTAAATCTGTTAAATTATTTAAGTCAGAAAAGATGGAGACCTTAGAAAATTTGGATACCCCCGTAACAAATAAAAATCGCAAATGTCCTTTTGCTTCTAAATCTTTTAAAGGCGAAAAGAATTTTCTCAATGTTTTTAGATTGGAATCTGCTTTCTGTTTTTCTGTCAAAAAATCAATAATAGGTTTGTCATATTCATCTACTAGAAAAGCTACTGGTCCATGCTGTTCCGATATTTCTTTGACTAAGTCTTCTACTTGGTCCATTAAGTTTTTAGCCGTAATTTTTATATTGAATTCTTTACCAAGGAGCCGTATTTGTCTTTTGAGACTGACTTCTAAGTCGCTTGGTTCTGTTTCTATCTTAGCAAAATTAAATTGTAAAACAGGGTATTGCTTCCAATCATAATCCGTTTGTTCTGCGATATATAAGCCCTTAAATAAATCCTTATTGCCTTTAAAAATTTAATGTCAGCAGGAATTGAAAAAGACAGTAACAAGAATCAGAAAAATATTATCGCTGCAATAGATGAAGCTTCCCAAGCTTTAGGAAATACTAGAAATGTGTCACGAAAATATTATGTGCATCCTAAAATACTACAAGACTATAGTGATGGAAGTATAAAGACTAGTTTTAATAAAGCAATTTCAATTACAACATGCGATAAAAACTTTTCAGAAACTGAAATGGCTCTAATGAGTTTAATCGAAAATTATCAGCCAACAGTTTAGAACTACCGATTGAGTTAATATCAAATTCTATTGCATTAAATACATTAGTTCTTTAAAAGTAAATTTGACTTGAAGCGTGAATGTTGATTTAACAAGCACCGAGATGCCAATTGGTACACATCTATAAAAGAAAGTGCCATAAATATTAAAAAGAAAAATTATGAGTACTTACACAGAAGAAGTAGGAAACAAATTAAACGATTTATTAGAGAAAACATATGATGCAGAGAAAGGTTTTAAAAAAGCAGCTGAAAATGTTGATAACACATCGTTAAAAAATTACTTTAAAAGTAAAGCGCAAGAACGTTATAACTTTGGTCACGAACTTAAAACAGAAATTAGAAGTTTTAACCAAGATGTGGACAAAGGCGGAAGTTTAACTGGCAAAGCGCACAGAGCTTGGATGGACGTTAAGAGTCTATTTTCTAACGATGATGCAGAATCAATGTTAGAGGAAGCAATTAGGGGAGAAAAGGCAGCTGTAAACGAATATCAAGAGGTTCTAAATGAGACCAATTTACCATTGAGTACTAAGTCTATATTGCAGTCGCAAAAAAATATTATCAACGAAGGATTAGCGAGAATTAATACGCTCGAGGATATTCATTAATAGTTGATTGATAGTAAAACTTTGAGAAAAGAGTGTAGCAACTTCGCAACACTTTTCTTTAAGTTTTACTATCTCTTAAAAATTAATTATAAATCAATACTAACCAATATTAATACTTATGAAAAAATTAATTTATTTATTTGTGTTGTTATTTTCAGTCTCAATATTTACTACGAGTTGTAGAGAAACAAAAGATGTTTCTGACGACGTGGAAGATGTAGTTGATGATGTAGAAGATGCAGTAGATTAGTGAAATCTATATTAAAAATAATATAAGCCTTGAGACCATCTCAAGGCTTTTTTATTTCACTGAAAACCGTGATAAAACAAGAGTTTATATTTTTTAGTATTGCATTATAAATAGTTACTAGTAAGGCTTTGTTTACAATCTTAATTAACGGATTAATATAACAATACATTATTTTTGTACTTGGATCTCTATATACAAATGCATATCAAAAGACTAATTTTTCTAATTTCTGTACTATTATCTTTAATAGGTTTTGCTCAAGAAAAGCAATATGATTATACAGCCTTTGGTCTCCTGCCAAAAGTAGTAAGTAATGATTTGCATGTTAATTTAAATTCTGCAAAAATAACAGAAATACGTGTTCAGTACTTAGATACAATAGCACGAATTTACCTCAAGGCTGGTCAGCCAGATTCATTAATCCATTATGGTAAATTATTAAAAA
>ENA-ORXT01006754-ORXT01006754.1-marine-metagenome-genome-assembly--contig:-NODE-6754-length-10537-cov-19.913002_pt1 | contig 10537 bp, 10 predicted proteins | sample MGYA00237868_ERZ511482 | MGnify/ENA metagenome assembly ERZ511482
CTTACCATGGTCAATATGACCCATCGTCCCGATATTCACATGCGGCTTATTCCGCTCAAACTTCGTCTTGCTCATTGCAGTAACTCTTCTCTCAGTGTCGGTAGTCGTGGATTGTCAAAGAACGGTTGCTCAGTGGGGTCGCTCGGCCGGGGCTATTCGCCGCGGACGCGCTTGATGATGTCTTCTGCAATTGCTTGGGGCACCTGCTGGTACTCCTCGAACTGCATCGTGTAGGTCGCACGCCCCTGGGTGCGTGAACGAAGGTCGGTACTGTAACCGAACATCTCCGACAGCGGGACGGTGGCGTTGACGACCTGGGTGTTGCCGCGGGCTTCCATCTGGCCGATGCGGCCACGACGGGAGCTGATGTCGCCCATGACGTCACCCATGTAGTCCTCGGGGGTGACGACTTCGACCTTCATGATCGGCTCCATCAACACCGGCTTGGCCATTTCGGCGGCCTTGCGGAAGGCCTGCAGACCGGCCATCTTGAACGCCATCTCCGAGGAGTCGACGTCGTGCGACGAACCGTCCACCAGGGACACCTTGACGTCGACGGTGTTGTACCCGGCGAGCACGCCGTTGTCCATGCCGGATTCGAGGCCCTGAGCGGTCGGGTTGATGTACTCGCGAGGGATGCGGCCGCCGGTGATCTTGTCTTCGAACTCGAAGCCACCGCCGGGGTTCGGCGACATGTCGATCTTCACCACGGCGTACTGACCGGTACCACCGGACTGCTTGATGTGGCGGTACTCGACGTTGGTGACTTCCTTGGTGATCGTCTCGCGGTAGGCGACCTGTGGCTTGCCGACGGTCGCTTCGACGCTGAACTCACGCTGCATGCGGTCGACGAGCACCTCGAGGTGCAGCTCGCCCATGCCCGAGATGACGGTCTGGCCGGTCTCGTGGTCGGAACGGATGCGGAAGGTCGGATCCTCGTCGGAAAGCGACTTGAGCGCCTTGCCCAGCTTCTCCTGGTCAGACTTCGTCTTCGGCTCGATGGCGACGTGGATGACCGGCTCGGGAAATTCCATGCGCTCCAGAATGACCGGGTCGCTGCGATCACACAGCGTGTCACCGGTGGTGACGTTTTTGAAGCCGAGACCCGCGACGATGTCGCCGGCCATGGCGACGTCGAGGTCCTCGCGCTGGTTGGCGTGCATCAGCAGGATGCGGCCCAGACGCTCACGGTCTTCCTTGACCGAGTTGTACACCTCTTCGCCCTTGGCGATCTCGCCGGAGTAGACACGGAAGTAGGTGAGCTTGCCGAACGGGTCGGCAACGATCTTGAACGCCAACGCAGCAAAGGGCTCTTTGACGTCGGCCTTGCGGTAGACGTCGACCTCTTCGCCGCCCTTTGTGATCGTGCCGTGGGCCGGCGGGATGTCGAGCGGGCTGGGCATGAAATCGATGACGGCATCGAGCATCGGCTGGACGCCCTTGTTCTTGAAGGCCGAGCCACAGAGGATCGGGACGAAGTCGAAGGCGAGCGTGCCGGTTCGGATGGCCGCCTTGATCTCGTCTTCGGAGATCTCCTCGCCACCGAGGTACTTGTCCATCAGCGCCTCGTCCTGCGTGGCGATGGTCTCCATCATCTGCTCGCGATAGTCGTTGGCCATGTCGACCATGTCCTCGGGGATGTCTTCGATTTCGTAGGTGGCGCCCAGATCCTTCTCGTCGACGTTGCGCCAGACGAGCGCCTTCATCCGGACGATGTCGACGAGACCCTCGAATGCCTTGACGGCTTCGGGACCACCAGCGCCGATGGGCAACTGGATGACGAGCGGATTGGCCTGCAGACGCTCGACGACCATGTCGACGGTGCGGTAGAAGTCGGCGCCGATGCGGTCCATCTTGTTGACGAAGCACATGCGGGGCACGTTGTAGGTGTTGGCTTGGCGCCAGACGGTCTCGGTCTGCGGCTCGACACCGGCGACGGAGTCGAAGACGGTGACAGCGCCGTCGAGCACGCGCAGCGAGCGCTCGACTTCGATGGTGAAGTCGACGTGGCCCGGGGTGTCGATGATGTTGATGCGGTGGTCTTCCCACACGCAGGTGGTGGCAGCGGAGGTGATCGTGATGCCGCGCTCCTGCTCCTGGGCCATGTGGTCCATGGTCGCTGCGCCGTCGTGCACCTCACCGATCTTGTAGCTCTTGCCGGTGTAGTAGAGGATGCGCTCGGTGGTGGTCGTCTTGCCGGCGTCGATGTGCGCCATGATCCCGATGTTCCGGGTGCGCTCCAGGGGAAACTCTCGCTTGGCCATCTTCTACTTCACTCCATCTCAAAGGGCGTCATCGCGCACGTGCTCGGAGGTGACCGAACCTGCGTGTGCGGGGGGTCTTCGCCTTGTGCATGCGCGCACAAGGCGGCCAAGTGTACCGCCCAGATCAGATGCGCAACCCGGTGTGGCGACTTGTTCGTCGCCGTCTGTGCACTCAGGTGGCCGAGCCGGGTTTCGGCAGGTTCAGCCGGTGACGACAGCGTCGATGACGTGCAGGATCTGGTCTGTGTCGGCGCCACCCTTGTCGGCGACGATGATCGCAGCACCTCCGACGGTGTCGTTCGCAGCGTCGACGCTCAACGTGCTGCCGTCGAGCATCGTCAGCTCGGTCCGTACGAGGATCTCGAGCGAACCGAGGCGACCATCGGTCGTCAGGTGTCGCCGCAGAATGTCGCGCACCGCTTCGGGATCACTCGGAAGGTCGAGGCCTGCGAGCGCCTCGTTGCTCGGCGCGAGCAGCGTGTACGGCACGGTGAGCGCATTGAGCTCGGCGTAGAAGCCGACACTGGACATCAATCTGTCGAGCTCACCCAGCCCGGGGCTCGCCTGGATGATCTGGGCAGTCGTCGATGTCGAGCCGGGCACCACGACCTCGGGCGGCGGCGGCAGCGTGGTGGTCGTCGTGGTCGCCGGCAGTGTCGTGGTGGTCGTGGCCGGCAGCGTGGTCGTCGTGGTCGCCGGCAGTGTCGTGGTGGTCGTCGTCGGGGCGATCGTGGTGGTCGCTGCGACCGTGGTGGTCGTGGTCTCGGGCAGCGTGGTCTCGGGCAGCGTGGTCTCGGGCAGCGTCGTCTCGGTGGTCGTGGTCTCGGGCAGCGTGGTCTCGGGCAGCGTCGTGGTCGAGTCGAGGGGCAGTATCGCCAGGTCGGTGGTCGAGGTGTCGAGGTCGGTACCGAACTGGCCGGGCACGGTGGTCGAACCGTCGGTCACCAGCGTCGCACCGTCATCGGACCCGCGCGTCGCCGCCCAGACGATGCCGATGACGGCGACGAGCGCGACCAGGCCGATGGCGATGCCGGCGCGAGCCCGGTCGTCGATCGTGCGGTACCAGGGCACGCGGTCGGCAACGACGTATCGCGGTTCGGTCGATACCGGATCATCGGCGAGCGGCTGCTCCGCGCTGGGTCGTGCCGGCGGGGTCGTCGGCTGGACTGTTGTCGGATCGGCAGACACGACCGGCATGACCGCTGTGCCCTCGGGTGCGGGTGCGGGTGCGTCGGCGTCGGCGTCGGCGTCGGCGTCAGGCAACGGTGTGCCGGTGGCGGGGGTGATGTCGGGAACGTTCGGAAGCGACGAACTGGGCGGGCCGAGCGAACGCTCACCGATCGTGGCATCGCCGACATCGTCGGGTTCGTCCGGCTTCGACCAGGGAGAGTCACTCACCTCACCAGTGTGGCCCGTGGCGGCGGCCGCGAGCGGTCATCGCCCTGACCGCGCCGCTCAGACGCGTCCGTCGATGTAGTCGTGGAGTTGGCTGTTCTCGCTCTCGAGTTCGACGAGGCGGTACTTCACGACGTCGCCGATGCTCATGATGCCGGTGATCGCCCCGTTGCTGTCGAGGACCGGAAGGTGGCGGATGCGGCGGTCGGTCATCATCGCCATCAGCTTGTCGATCGTGTCCGCCGGTTGACAGGTGATCACGTTGCTCGACATCGCGGAGGCAACGGTGAGGTGCATCGAATCGTCGCCGTGGGACGCGATCGAGCGGACGACGTCGCGCTCGGACAGGATGCCGTCGAGGCTGGCACCGTCGGCGCTGACGATCAACGCCCCGATGCCGTGGTCGCGCAGTGATGCGACCGCGTCGCTGAGTGATGCATCGGCGGTGATCGTGGCGACCTTGTTTCCCTTGGCTGCCAGGATGGATTGAACGTTCATCGAGTTCCCCTTGCTCGTGGTGTGCCCCCGACAGAGAAGGTAGTGCACTCGTGAACAGCATGCATCAAGCCGCCCCTCCCCCTCCCATTTCCCCATCGCCGTCCCCCTCCCCGTCCCATTTCCCCTCCCCCTCCCATTTCCCCAAAATCCTGCGCTGCCATCGCGCTCCCATTTCCCCAAAATCCTGCGCTGCCATCGCGCTCGATGGAAACTCAGCGCAGGATTTCGGGCGATTCGCACCACATCGCGCTCACGGCGGCCGAGTCACACGTCTCACCGGAGCCCTGAACGACCGGCACGACGCAGTTCAGGTCTTGGACCGGAGTGAGCTGCGGCGGTCGGTGTACGCACTGACGACGCTCTGGGCACATCTCGGGAGGTCGGTCAGCATGTGTTCGTCGAAACGCATGATCATCCAACCGAGTTCGTGGCACGCCTGATCGCGAGCGTGGTCGTGGCCCGGGCGGTGCCACCACGACGCTCCCGGTTCCAGCGCCAGTCGGAGCTCCGGCCACGCCGCGTCGAGGCGGATGACACTGCCGTCGAGTAGTCGGAGCGGGTACTGCCGTTGCAGCACCGGCACGCCCCGAGCTTCGACGGCGTCGATGAGGTCACGTTCGAGGTAGCTCTGCGATGGAGCACCTTGCTGGTGGGCACGCTCAAGCCAGGTTTCGATCCGCAACACCCCGGTCTTGCCCTTGCAGCGGTGCTGCTCCAGGTAGTCGGCGAGGCCGACCGGGTCGATGAGCCGTAGGTTCCACGCATCGTCGGCAGCACGATCGAACCGGTACTGGTTGAAGGTGCCCGCCAAACTGAACATCATCCGATTCGGCATTGCCGTCCAGACGCCCCGGAGGTGATGACGGTCATCAGCTGCGGAGTACCAGTCGGTCACACGCAGCTTCATCCACTCTGGTGCTGCTCGTCGGAAACAGGGCGGCGCTGTGTACTCGATGAGTGGGCTCGTCATCTTGCGGAGTCCGTAGCGACGGGCCGCACTCTGCCCGCTCAGGAATCCAACGCCTGCGCCGAAGTGGTGAGCAGCCCAGCACCGAGTTGCGAAGCCGTCGGAGTAGGACGCGATCCGATAGACGCCGTGGGCCATGTCGACGAGGAGTCCGAGGCGGCGAGCCCGGTACAACATCGACGACGACCAGCCGAACTCATTGCAGAGTTGTGGGCGCGACAGGGTGCCGCCCTGGGCGCCGGCGCGTTCGAGAATCGGTGTCGTCAACATCACCCTGACAGTGGGCGCAATCCGACCGAGAACGGAAAACAACCTTCACTTCCCGCGCGCTGCTCGCGTCGACCGCGACGTCGGCGCAGGATTTGGGTGAAGTGGACGAGATCCCGCAGGAAGAGAGTGAGCGGAGAACGACGAAGGCCCCAGACCGGGGTCCGGGGCCTTCGAGTTGTTCAGATCGCCAGCATCGGCGAGATCAGCCGGCGGTCACCAGCGATAGTGAGCGAACGCCTTGTTCGACTCGGCCATCTTCTGGATGTCGTCGCGCCGCTTCATCGCCGCACCGAGGCCGGTGGATGCATCCATCAGCTCGTTGGCGAGACACTCGGCCATCGTCTTTTCACGCCGTGCACGGGCGTAGTCGACGAGCCAGCGGATGGACAGCGTGGTCGCACGACGGGGCCGCACTTCGACCGGCACCTGATACGTGGCACCACCGACACGGCGGCTGCGCACTTCGAGTGGCGGCTTCAGGTTGTCGATCGCCCGCTTGGCGACATCGATCGCCTGCTCGTCGTCTTCGAGACGGCTCTGGATGATCTCCATGGCGTCATAGACGATCTTCTCGGCGATGGTGCGCTTGCCGTGCAGCATGACCTTGTTGATCAACTGCGTGACGACGACGCTCTTGTAGATGGGGTCCGCGACAAGTTCGCGGCGCGGTGCTGGACCTTTACGAGGCATGACTCAGCTCACTTCTCTTTCTTGGCGCCGTAGCGGGAGCGAGCCTGCTTGCGGTTCTTGACGCCGACGGCATCGAGTGCGCCGCGGATGATCTTGTAACGGACGCCGGGAAGGTCGCGAACACGACCGCCACGGACGAGCACGATGGAGTGCTCCTGGAGATTGTGGCCCTCACCGGGGATGTAGGCCGTGACCTCGATACCGGAGTTGAGGCGCACACGAGCGACCTTGCGAAGCGCCGAGTTCGGCTTCTTCGGGGTGGTGGTGTACACACGGGTGCACACGCCGCGACGCTGCGGGGAGCCCTTCAGCGCCGGCGTCTTCGACTTGGTGACCTTGGAGCTACGACCCTGACGGACGAGCTGTTGAATTGTTGGCACGAATGAAACCTCGTTCGTCTGGGACTGGCTGGTTCATGTTGCAGAACGCAGCATGTGGTGAGTTGGTCGGGTCCACGGACGTGGCCGACCGCCGTACACCGGATGCCGGAAGACACCCGATGAGAGGACCGTGCAAGGTTACGAGCGCCCCACCCATCGCGCAACGCGTCGCCCCGCCCCGGGGCCTCATCTCGCGCCGCTCCGGGCCTCATCCCGTTTGCGTGCACCTGGATGCTCGCGGCGCGTGCAGTCTGGTGCACGCAAACGAAGAAAAATCGTGTTCGGCGGCCCGGGGAACCGTGTCAAGGATTCGGTCCCCGGGCGCCGAGACACATCCATCCCGTCCCATGGATGACTTGGGGTCCGCCGACCGGCCGTTGCCTCGGTGACCGGCGGACCGCGATGTGTGCGAGTGAACGATCAGGTGCGGGCTAGAACAGCACCCATTCGGTCTGGACCAGGCGTTGCCCATCGGCACCGCGCACGACGATGCGGACTGGGCCTGGTGCGATGTTGTCGAAGTCGAAGCGGCCGAGGTGGTCGGTGTCGATCGACAGGACGGAGTCGCTGCCAACCAATTCGACGGTTCGCTCGACTGGTGGGACAAGTTGACCAACGAGGCGGCGGGTGCCGTTCTCCACGACCATCACTTCGATCTCGACGCCCGGTGCTTCGAAGGTGACCTGGCGGTTGATGTCTTCACTGCGGACGCCGGCGAGTTCGGTGTTCGAGTCGAACACGATCTGTGCGAGTTCGGTGTCGATGTTGCGCCACGTGAACGCTGCTCGGGCGCCTTCGAGTACCGATTCGGGGACCGGGTCGACGGCATCGAGGCCTCGGCCGAGGGTTGCGAGCAGGTCATCGTCGCTCAGTGGTTTCATCGTTCTGTCTCCTCGACTGGGGGGTGCGCATCGTTGGGCGCGTCGGGTGCTGTTGGTTCGGTGGGCTGGCCGGTCGCGGTGTCGACGAGGCCGGTGGGCAGGAGCTTGCGGAGCTTCTTGAGCGCTCGATCACGGCTGGGGCCGATGCTTCCGATCGATCGGCCGAGCATGTCGGCGATCGAGGCGTAGTCGAGTGGCGGGACCACGCAGAGCAGGCGCAGCAGCTCTTTGTCCTTGTCGCCGAGTTTGGCGAATGCGTCGAGGACGTGGACGAGGGTGTCGGAGTCGGCGACGAGTTCATCGAGGGTGGCGACACTGGGGTCGACCTGCTCGGGCATCTCGCCGAGGCTGAGCGAACGTTGTTGCTTCTTGGCGACGCGGAGCGCTTCGTTGCGTGTGGTCGTGGCGAGCCAGCCGGCGAGGCGGTCAGGTTCGCGGATGCGCTCGCAGTTTTCGGCGAGGCGGAGCCAGACGGTCTGGACGACGTCGTCGGTGAGCGCTCCGAGGCGATAGCCCCGAGCGACCGACCACACGAGTCCACCGAATTGACCAACGAGATCGTCCCATGCCCGCTGGTCGCCGTCGATGACTCGCCGAAGCAACTGCCCGACGTCCACGACACGAGACTGTATGCCAGCGGCGTTCGCCCTTCCGGCATCGGATGTCGCAGTCACATGGGGTGTCACGGTGATCAAGAGTGCGCTGCAGCCACCGTGATACGCGGACTTCGGAAATTTCTTTCTAGAAGATCCGATTGACCACGACGCCGTAGTCAGGCAACCGGAAGAGGCCGGGCGTCTTGATGAGCCGCTGGACGGCTTCGTTTGCCGAGCAATCGTGCAACTCGATGATCTCGCAGAGCGCTCCGACGACGGCGGGTGTGGAGAAGGATGTTCCGCTCCACATGGCCCAACCCGAGAAGTGATCGATGTCCGGAGCGGTCGTTGGCACGACGGGTTCAAAGGCTCCGTCGAAGTGGTCGAAGAACTCACTCACGAGATCTTCACCGGGGGCGCAAGCATTCACCCACGGTCCATGGTTCGAGAACGGCGCAGGTCCGCATGGGCCGATCGCTCCTACGGACAACACTTCAGGCATCGCTGCGGGGAACTTCGGTCGGCAGTGCCCATCGTTGCCCGCAGCTGCGACGACGACTGCGCCTGCGTCGACGAACTTTCTGATCCACCAAGCGATGAGAGGTGGTTCGACATCGCCCGGGTAGTACCCGCTGAACGAGAGATTCAGAATGAGCTGGGACTTGTCTTTTACAGCTTCGAAGACGCGAAGTAGTGCGTCCGCAACCTCGACCTCGTCGCCATCTCCGTCGTTGTGCATCACCCCTTCGACGATGAATTCGACCGTCGGACTCGATCGTTCGATAATCGTACGAATGAACGTCGAGTGGCCCGCTGCGATGTCGAGGAAACCGTCCGCATTGACATCGGGCCGATCGCGTACGCCGTTGCCTAGACCTTTGAAGTCCACATCGCTGGGTTTCGGAATGCCGTCGATCTTGATGCCCGTGTCCAGGATCGCGACGGTGGCGCCGCTCGAACTGCATGCCTGCCGTTGCTTCGCCTGACCTGAAGTCCCGGTGAGGAATGCCGGCCTCGCCGTGCTGGAGTTCATGAAAATGGACGGATCGTCCCCGTAGTCGGAGCCGAGCCTCATCGGATCGGCTCCGAACGAGCTGCCGAGCCTCATCGGATCTGCCGTGATGGCCCCGACCTTGAAGACTGCGTTCGGCGACGCCACAACCGAGCCGAGCTTCGCGTTCACCGTGCGGACAAGCTCCAGCGGATCGATCGACGATTCGTCAAGACGCACGCGCAGGTAACCCGACGCCTCTGCTTGCTTGAGATCACGATCGTCGATCCGTACGCCGACTTCGACGATTTCTTGAAGTACGCCGATCACGATCGCAGGATCCTGCCGAGCGCCGTCAATATTCCTAAGGTCAACGATCAACCCGTTCGGGCGATATTCCGCCAGTCCGGCAGCGGTCAACGTTGAGCGCACTCGTGGCCGACCTTTCGCGTCAACGAACGGACGCCTTGGTCGATCGGACTTCTGTGGTTCTTGCACAATGCTTCTCCCTGGACTTGGTGCCTCTCGACAATGGTCGCTTGTAGCGAGCCCCAATACCGGCAATATTGTCAGAGTGACACGAGCTGCTGCAGCGAAATCCCTCGCGCGAGCGCTTGAGGCGCTCGATGCTCGCCAAGAATCCCCATTGCGCGCCTTCAAACTGGCAACCGAAGTGCTCGCCGAGCAAGCCGAGACCAACGAGACCACGATGGTCGCAAAGTGTGCGCTCGCACTGGCTGCTCGTGAACTCAACGATTTCACATCCGCGGAGAGGTCTCTGACGGAAGCCATCGAGATCGGACAGCTTCTCGGCCTCGAGGAACGCACCGGTGAAGCACAAAGCGCACTCGTCTTTATCCTGACTGCACGCGGCCGACCGGCTGAAGCACTTCGGGTCGCGGGCGAGATTCTCTCCCTCCGGAATGACGCCGAGCGCGCAGAACTGGCCATGCGGCGGGCAACGGCACTCGAGCAGATCGGGCAAGTTGACGAGGCAATCGATGCATACAACTCTGCGCTTCCCGCTATCAGGGCAGGCCGCGACCGTTTGGTTGAGATTCGATTGCTGTCGAATCGTGGCATTGCACTGGCGCTCAGCGGGGAGTCCCGCCGGGCCCTCACCGACTCGCACGAAGCAGAACAGTTGGCACAAACCGCTGATCAGCCATTTCTCGCCGGATGCGCCGCTCACAACGCTGGTTTCGTCTACGGGCGCGATGGCGACGTGGTCTCTGCACTGGGGGCATTCGAACGAGCCGACGGGCTCTACGCCGAGGTCGGTTACCCAGGCCGGTGCGATGGCGTGCTCGCTGCCGACCGCTGCGCTGTTCTCCTGGTAGCTGGCCTGAACGACGAGGCGGTTGCGAGTGCGAATCTGGCGGTTGGCGCGCTGGAAGAAGTATCCGATGTCGGCGACCTTGCTGAGGCACGATTGCTCCAGGCCCGGTCCCATCTCGCCTGCGGAGACCACGCTGGCGCAGCCACGTCAGCGAGAACTGCACACGACGACTTCGTTGCCTCCGGCCGGCCTGGGTGGGCCGCTCTGGCCAGCCACGTGATGCTCAGAAGCAGGCTGTTGTCAGCCGACGACGTCATCGCTGACGA